>OLVO01002531.1_pt1 | contig 16455 bp, 16 predicted proteins | sample 1672571 | NCBI WGS metagenome assembly OLVO01 (sample SAMEA3136700, study PRJEB25190) | human gut metagenome | biome: human gut; feature: human-associated habitat; material: faeces | place: Austria | collected 2013
TTATGATTTCTCATGCTGTCACGCTCTTAAAACGCTTATGAACACAGGCTCTTATTATGATTGTGGAGGTATAGGATAATGAAACAGGATAAATCAAAGTGGATAGCTTTCTTTACTCAGCAAGTTGCTACTGAAAAAGAAAAGATTTGTTCAAGATATAAGAACTACAAAGATCAAGCAAGTGCAATAAATCAGTATATTAATGATATACGGGATAATTCGATTCGCTCTTTGAAAGCAAATTCAAATGAATTATCCCAGTCTGAGTTGCTTGATGAAATTCTTATTATAACGTATGCATCTTACATAGTAATGCTTGATGCACGTAATTCTGTATGGCCTTATGAATACATGGCTTTTGCACGACGTATCGGAGAGTTATGGGAGCCGTTCTGCAAATTGCCCTTTGAATATCCAATAAAAAAGCTGACAATTATTGCTCCTCCTGATTTCAATAAAGTTCAGGATACCATAAAGAGAGATGCTACGAATTATATAGATAGTTTAAAACTGGATCAGGAAACTAAAGACGAATTGAAGCGCCACTATGCAATTCCGTGGACAATGGTTGATAGCGGTGGAATCAAACTCGGACTTGATCTTCATTTTGAACAAGACGGTATTCATTATAATTGTGACTTCAAAAGTGGATTTAGTTCAAACGAAAAAGGCAATACAAACCGCTTGCTACTTGTTGCAAGTATCTATAATTCACTTGGTGAAATCGAAAAAACGATATTGTTTGTAAGACAACCTGAAGATGATAATAATCACTATCTTCAGACTTTAAAAAACTCTCCTTATTGGGATGTATACTGTGCAAACGATGGCTACGCTGCAATGAAACGATTCACAGGTTTCGATATGCGTGAATGGCTTGATAATAACGTCGATTGGAAAAATGATATAAGCAGCGAATTAAGGGAACATCTTGAGAAAAATGATCTTTTGCGCTACTTGACATGGTAAAGCCAATATGTTATACTTAAGCTAGAGCTTAAGCATAACGAGTGAGGGATATAAACATGAAAGATCAGTTTTGTTCGTTTTATACCAATTCAGAAGATATTACGTTTTATATGTCTTCTCGGTTAGGAATACATAATGGTGATATTATTTTGGAACCATCAGCAGGTGAGGGTATATTCATAGATGAAGTACTTAAAACCAGGAAGAAAGTTCACATTGATGCTTTAGATATCAATGATGATGCTATTTCAATTTTGCAAAAAAAGTATGATGATAATCCTGATGTTGATGTTCGTAAAACTGATACGCTTTTCGATTCTCAACTCGATAAATATGACATATCACAATTATGGTTAAAGCAAACGGATACATTGCTGGATGAACAGTTAGATTTTTTCAACTCTACAGGTGGACATTATACAGGTGTTATAGGCAATCCACCATATGGTGCTTGGCAGGATTATGAACGACGTGATCGATTAAAAAAGAAATATGTCGGACAGTATGTCAAAGAAACATATTCTCTGTTTTTACTGCGGTGCATATCTGTATTAAAACTAAACGGAAGATTATCATTTATCATCCCCGATACGTTTTTGTATGTTAATATGCACACAAAGCTTCGTGAGCTTTTATTGAAAAAAACTAAAATAGAGGAAATTATTATTTTTCCGTCAAAGTTTTTCCCTGGCATTAGTTTTGGATACTCTAATTTATGTATCATCACTTTAGAACGAAGCGAAATGCAAGTTGCCATCAACAATTCAGTAAAGATATATAGAGGATTTAAAAAATCCGAGGAATTTCGTCGGCTAATCGTAAATGATACTTTGCCTTCTTACATAGAAAATTTTAATCTTAAACAGAGTGATGTTTTATCAAATCCGCAACACAGATTTGTTTTTGCTGATAATCAAATAGTTTCTTTATTAAAGAAAACAACAGTCAATCTTGGCGATATTGCAGATGTAGTAACAGGTTTCTACACGGGAAATAATAAGAAATTCATCAAAGCTGCATCAGATACCGTAAAAGGTGCAAAAAACTATGAAGTTATAGATCAAAGTATGATAGTAGATAATTCGTCTACTGATGGAGAACCTAACTTATCAGAAGCGTATATTCCTTTTATAAAAAGTGCATCTGAAACACGTTATGTCCGTAACCATGAAGATTGGTATGTGCGTTGGGATAGTGAAACAGTATCATTTTACAAAGCAGATAAAAAAGCTCGATTTCAGAATTCCGATTATTATTTTAAGACAGGTATCGGAATACCTATGGTTAAGTCAAGTAAAATTAAGGCTTTTTTGATGCAGAACCGAGTATTCGACCAATCTATTGTTGGAATATTTCCAAAAGATAAAGCAAAGCTTAATTATATATTGGCATTAATGAACTCTGATATCATCAATCAGATTATACATATCATCAATCCCACTGCTAACAATTCTGCTAATTATATAAAGCTAATTCCTTATATTGAGCCTTCTTGCTCAGCTTTAAAAATCATCAATGATTTAGTTAATAAGATATTTAAGCTGTCTGAAGAAGGAGCAATTAGTGAAGTAAATAAAATAGAAAAAGAAATTGATTGCATGATTACAGATATTTATTTTAAGAGGTGAACTCTATGAAGTGCAGTACATCTACTATAGAACTTGAAACAGTCATTTCAAGGATACGCAATGGCACATTAAATCTTCAGCCTGATTTTCAACGTGGAGAAGTTTGGAGTTTGGCAAAACAAAAACGATTAATTGATACCATACTTCGCAGATGGAAGATTCCACCTATTCATGTAATTACTTCAGATTATAATGATTTAATGGATAATTATGTGTTCGAGGAAGTACTTGATGGACAGCAAAGATTGGTTGCGATTCGTGATTTTTGCAATGGATTATTTCCGATAGATGGAAGAATCAAACCATACGATAGTGCAATCTACGATTTACATGGTTGCTATTTCGATGATTTACCTGATAGGGTGAAACTTGTTTTTTTAAGATACGAAATGGATTTTATTAGATTAACAGATTTCAAGCCATCTGAACCTGCTGAATTGTTTGATAGGCTAAACCAGCCATTAAAGCTGACTTCTTCAGAGCAACGAAATGCTTATATTGGAGAAACACGAAATCAAATAAAAGAATTAGTCAATTTCTTTGAAGAAGCAGGTGCTTCCAGAGAAACAATCGGTTTTTCAAACTCTCGCTTAGCTTACGATGAGATTATCGCCAAATTCTGTTATGCAATTGAACTGAGAACGTTAAGGCAAAAAATAATTGCAAGTGATATTTCTGATAAATATCGTGAAGATATTGCTTTTAGTAGTGGTACTATAGATGAATGCCATTATGTCTTAGGGAAATTCATGAAGATAGTTAATAGAAATTCTGATTATTATCGCATAAAAATGAATAAAGCAACTATCTACAGCTGGTTTATATTTATAAAAGAAAATAGTTCGCTATCAGTATCTGATTTATCGAGTATTATGTACTCTTTTGAGATTTTTAGGGATTATTATAAAGGTAAGCAGGTTGACTTATCGATTATTGAAAAAATCCTATACAATGAAAGCGTCAAATCTTATATGCGCTTGATTTACATGGAATCAATAATGAATATTTTTAATCAGAGAGCTTCTATGGGTAGTACTGATGTCTCTTCAATTATTTATCGCGATATCATTCTTTATATCTTTAGCAGATTGGTACTACATGACTATAATAATAAAGTTTTTGTTGATTTTGAGAGGAACGCAGAGAAAGGTACAGCGTATGCTCTGGATTATATTTATGACGTTTATGGATGGGGAGAGAAGTTTTAATGAGAGATGCTAAAGCAAGCGATTACTGGAGACACGTTTATGAATACTCAGATAAAAAACTATATAAAAACTATATTAGTAAACTGATTGTGAACGATTGTAACGGCTTTACAGGTGAAGTAGAAATGTCTCCTGGGATAACAATTCTATGTGGCTTGAATGGAGTCGGTAAATCATCATTAATTGCAAATATAAAAGATTCATTAGGTTTATCTGATTCATCTATTGTTAGCAAAAATAAGTTTACTGATAGAATAGATGCCAAAATAGTTATTGAAAGCGAAGAATTTGATGAGATTCCTTCAGGTAAAAATGCAGCATCTGTCTGCTACATAGATAGCGATCAGGCACTTGAATGTTTGAAATATTGGGAACAATCAAATACAGAGGAGCTTTTAGAAGCCGAAGAACCTTTTAAATTTTCTAAAGCTCAAGTAGAGGAGTTATCTGAACTTGTTGGAAAAGAGTATTTAAGTTGGAGTTCATATGAAATATCTGACCAAGAAAAGACATTTGTCCCTGTTTTCTTTAAAATCTCGGAGTCAGAGAAACAAATAGAATATGATTCAACTGGAATGGGAATAGGTGAACATTTTATTGTCTATATGTATTATATTCTCGAAAAACTTGATAATAATACCATTTTGATAATAGAAGAACCTGAATCATATATAAGCGTATTATCTCAGCGACATTTTATGAATTATTTAGCCAAAATAATTTCTGATAAGAAAATAAGTGTAGTTATTACTTCGCATTCACCTCATATTATTAATATGGTTCGTAAAGATAATATAAGGCTATTAATAAAACTGAATGGCGAATTGGTTATCTATACTCCCGGCGAACAAAATGAAGCAGAAAGTGTTTTAGGAATTGAATACAAAAAAATCGAAAATATTATTGAATGTAAAAACACGATAGCAACTATTTTTGTTGAAGATTACGCAGCTCGTGTTTTCCTTGAAATCTTATTAGACATTGAACTCCCATACATAAAAAATAATGTTGATATAGTTTCGGTAGGAGGAGACTCCTTCGTTACAGAACGATTAACATTTGACGATAGCGAATATATGTCACATAAACTTATTGGTATTTATGATGCAGATCTTCAGAACACGGAAGGCGAAAAAACAATTAGAAAAAAAGTAAAATGGCCTGTACTATTCCTTCCTATCAATGAATGCGTAGAAAAAGATATTTTTAATTATCTAAAAGTAAATGATCATATTGATTTACTATGCGATGCATTAAACATAAAAGACAAAAACTGGTTTAAGGCAATGCTCAGTAAAACAATGCACGATGACCATCATGATAAATTTCCAAATCTTTGTAAGTGTCTTGAAAAAGAAAAAGAAGATTTTATAAAGTCATATTATTTGTGCTGGAAAAATGAACATGAAGGAAGAATAAAATCATTTTGTGAGTCACTGTTTGCAGTGTTTTTTTCGGATCAAGATAGTATAGATGTTAATTCTGTTATAAAAGACAAGAAAGTATGTGCCATTTCTAAATAAATCGGCTGCACCCGAAGGCACAGCTGTAAACAATCAAATATAAATCATACACTCAAACACCGCTTCTCTCGCCATATAGACAAAGCAATTCTCCAAACCGAGCATCTTCTCAGCATCACCGTCAAGGACAGCTTTCTGATAGCAACTATCGGTCTGCTTCCAAAGCTCTACCTGGCGTGAGATAGCATCGCTGACTTTCCGTTCCATATCATCGAGGTACTGTATGAGCTTCCCCTCATTGACGAGCTTGCGAAGCCTATCGGGGCAATGGCTGTCAGAGAAATGAAGATGATACCTGATGAAGTCGGCGGTATAGGTCTTGCTCTCCTCGGTCTGCGTATCGGCATTGAAGTGCGTGACAGTCACGGCGTTGGTGTCCAGTCTCCACAGAGGAACGTATTTCTTTTTCAGTGGATTGTAAGCGGTCTGTTCACTCTTATATCTGCTCATGGTTCTTACCTCCTGTTAATGATAACTCACGGATAACAAATTTGTGATTCGTAAAGCGCATTTGATTCACGGTGTTCAAAAATGTATTCCGTTATTTGGAATGATAATAACAGGAGTATGCACATAACGTTGTCCTTTGTTTGTCCTTTACACGTTCCGAAAAGTTACGATAAAGGACAGGATTATAAAACACGTTAAAACTAAAAAACGCCGTAAATACTGGCTATTTCCCATATAACGGCACGTTAGAAAATCTGAAAAATTTAATTCGATTTTTCAAATACTCGTCTGAATGTATCACTGTCGGGTATAACATCCAGTTCTTCTCGGCTCTCGAATATTTTTGATTTCTTCTAGTTATTCTATATTCATATCTCTATTTTACTACTCTGATTTTTCTAAAGTGCTATTGTCGTGGATTATTGTATCATGTCTTGAAGCAATGAATACTCTTTTGAAATAAGATGTTTTATGATAGTAACTTTTTCTACATCATTAAGGTCTCTCATAGGTTGAATTCTAGCCTTACCGAATTTTGATTCAAAAAGTTCATTTAGAATTGCCATCTCTTTTTTGTTGTGAATATTGAATACAAGGCATTCAAACATTCACCTGGTGGTATTGTATTTACAATAATTACTTTTTGCGTTATATCATCTGTAGCGAACATAAAGTATTGATTATCGGTTTCTTTTGAATAAACAACACTCCAATTAACAATATAGGTTATATCCCACGCTTGATTTTTTATACCCTTAACAACTTCGGGAAACTTACTTGACTTGTATTTTTTAGGTAATGCAACATTCGGTATATCTGCAAATACTGCTGCTGCATAAAATAATATACTTTCTGCAACGATCAAATGATCTGCATACCAATCTGCATACCAATTAGAGAATTCTATGAATTTATCTATTGCAGTTACAGATTCCTTTCTTAAAGTTCTACTATTTTAATAATTGCTGCCTCTGTTGATAGATATAACACGCTTTCATTATACTCAAATTTCCTTTCATTGGTTTTATAATCACTTGATAAGTATTTCCTAGGGATGTGATCAATATCTTTAAACGCTAATGTGCCTTTGTCAATAAAAAACTGAGCCACCTCGCTAATAAAAAAGTGAGCCAGTTGTGATAAAAAAATTTTGAGCCACTAATCGTGATTCAAGGTTGAGTCGATGCGGTAAGACGAGCTGCAGTTCATGTTCAGAACAAAGGAACGGAAGGTGACTCTGTCTATGAGTGCAGCAAGCAGCATTTCATTTTCAAAAAGCTGTGTCCATTGTGAAAATTCAAGATTTGTACTTATGATAACGCTGGCTCTTTCTGAACGTTCTGATATGATCTGAAAAAGCATCTCTGACTGATACCTGTTAAAAGTCAGGTAACTGAGTTCATCGATGATCAGAAGATCTATCTTACTGAGACTCTTTTCAAGTTTGGAAAGCCTGTTCATCTGGACCGCTTCTGCAAGCTCAGCAGCAAGATTGACAGCCGTATAGAATTTTACCCGATACCCCGCTTCACAGGCGTTCATGCCAAGTGCAATCGAAAAATGTGTCTTTCCACTCCCGGGATTTCCGATCATGAGAATGTTTTGACGCTGCTTTATGAAATCACAGGAAGCGAGTTGCTGTATGGTGCTTTTACTGACGTTTTCAAGTCTTGCCATATCAAACGCATCCAGCGTTTTCAGTGTTGGGAATTTCGCAGCTTTTATCCTGCGTTTTTGACCCGCTGCTGAACGTTCTGCAAGCTCCTGTTTCATCAGTTCTATCAGAAATTGTGCATAACCATCGTCAGCAGAAAGCTGTCGTATGACTTTTTCATAGTTATTGAAAGTCGGCAGTCTGAGTTGTTTTGCATAGAGTCTGATCATTTCTTTCTATACGCTGTTCATACCGCATCACCGCCTTTCAGAAGCGAATCATATCGTTTGAGATCCGGCGGTGCGATCCCGATGGAGGATTCTATCTGTATTTTTCTTACCGGACTTCCGATCACTCCTGCATACAGCGTGTTGTAAGAATCTGCATAAGGCAAGTGTTTCAATACCGCATTTCCGGTATCCAGGTACAGCCGCAGCACCTTGACAATTTCTTTGGGACTGCTCAGTTTCATCAAAAACTGATAAAGTTCAGTCGGAACAGTTTTCTTGATCGGTGCAGCATTGTAAACACTTCTCGGACGCTTTTCGATCAATCCGATGTAATGCTCTAAACGATAATGGGTCTGGTTATGACGGTAATCACGATCATATTTTGCAATGATCTTACCGCGGAACAGCATTATGACCTGATTGCCGCTTCCTTTGACCGTTATCATTTTGGAACTGTACTGATACGGCACTGAGTATTTGTTGTGATCAAATCTCACAAGTGAGAAATCATCCGCTTTGATCTGAAGTGTATTTGATGTATCATATCGGTACGGCGGTAAAGGGATCCAATGATCCTTACAGTTTTCAGCCATTCCACCTACAGTCAGATCTTTTCCAGGTATCTTATGATTTCTGTACACAGCGCAATATTCCAGAAGCTTTTCATTCAGTTCATCTATGGTCGATATGCTAGGGACAGGCACGAAGAAATTTCTTCTGACAAGTCCTACCAGACCTTCTACAAGCCCCTTTTCATGACCCTGTGCCGGATTGCAGAATACTGGTTTGAAGGAATAATGTGCCGACAGGGAAAGATATTTGTCTGTTGCTTTTGCATGACATCCAAATCCTTCTTTTACAGCAACACGAGCATTATCAAAAATGATCTTCTGCGGCGTTCCGCCAAAATGTTCAAGTCCTTTTACGATTCCTTCCAGAAAGCTTTCTTCATTCTGCCGGTAAAAAGCGGAAACAAAGATATCTCCGCTGTGGCATTCACGCATACACCATATTTGGATTTTCTGCTTGATTCCGCCAAGTATTACAGTTGCCTCACCCCAATCCACCTGAACGGCTTCGGCTGGGTCATAGGACAATGGTACAAACACATTGCTCACCTTGCCTTTGAGTTCTGCCACCGTCCGTCTTACAGAAGCTTCACAGCCATCAAAACCACATTCGGCAACCAGGCGTGCGTATATCTTATGTGCTGTATGCTGCTTCCGCGGTGCTTTCTGGTCAGAATCCAGGCACTTCATGATAAATGCTTTGACTTCATCGGTGATGATGTCATTTTTTCTGCCGCTGCCAGGTTTGCGTTCCCATGGAACTGTTCGTCCTTCCCAGTATTTCTTTACTGTGTTTCGTGAGATCCCCAGTATCTTTGCTACATTACGCTGGCTGAAGTCTGTATGCTCTCGATAATATCTGATCTTTTCATAGATCTCCATTGCTATTGCCACTCCTTATCCCTCCTGTATACAAGTTCTTTCTCTTATTATACAGGATTTTCATTATTTGTGGCTCACTTTTTTATTATCATTTTTCCCTCAGCTGGCTCAGTTTTATTTTAGCAGATATAATATTTTAAAAGCATTGTGCAAAAACATATCACTTTTTTCACCGGCTGCTATTAGATAGCAAAAACTGTTCATTCAAAAATATTTCCCGTGTTTGTAGAAACACTTTTCAAGGAACAGTGAAAAGTGTGTGTCTCATTGTCATTGTACTGCTTAAGTCGACATCTGCGTCGTCACCTCGTCGGCGAAAGCGGTATATGAAGTCTGAAAAAGATTGTGTTGCATGGGATTTTTCACTTGCGTTAGAACTGCTCATAACCCGAAGGTCGTCAGTTCAAATCTGGCTCCCGCAACCAAATCTCAACGGAACGATTGATACAAAAGTCGTTCCGTTTTTTTATACCCATAAAATGATGAAAATACGTACTTTTTGCTATGAAAAGAAGCATCTGAAAAATGGATTTCCGTTTCTTTGGAGAGCAGAAAATAAGCAAAGAAACGAATGAGTGAGAGCAACGAAACGGATGTCAAAAGGTTGCATTTTTTTGCTATGGTTGCATTTTTTTAGATTTGCCGTTTCTTTGGTCAAAAAAGCGTTTCTTTACAGAAAAAAGTCTGCCAATCGGAATATACCCGACAGCAGACTTTCAAATTTATATGCATTAAACCTTGATTTTTGAACCATCTTTAAAAGCAAAGATCATTTTGCCATCTGTGCAGACGGTTACCTGATCAACTGCTCTGAACCAAAGTGTTTCGGAAAATTCGATGATCAGATTTTCCTGTGATTTTAGAAATTCTATATAATCCATGATGAATTTCAGTTTGTTTTCCATTTCATCCTGTTTTTGAATAAGAGTATCTTGTTTGAATTTTAGTTTTCCAAACGATATAACAAGCCCATCATATTGTCTGTAGTAATCTTCACTTTTTATTGGCGTTATGCTTTGTTTTTGGATCAGCATTCTGATTTGTTTTGTCAGCTGTTCCATTTGCTTTTGAATATTTTCGATTTTCTCTTCAATCATAGCTGTGTTGGAAAATGTTTCTTTAAACAACAAGCAGTTTTCAATGATTTCAGTTTTGTTTGCAAGAACCTGATTCATTGCAGTTAAAAATTTTTCTTTGATGTGTGATTCATATAAATGCGGAGTCATACACTTTTTACCATTTTTAAACTTTCCGTTGCATTGCCATACTGTTCTGCGGTATTTACTTGTCGAATGCCATATTTTTGAACCAAAATATCCGCCACAGCATTCACATACCAGTTTGGCAGAGAAAATGCTTTTGCTGTTGTAGGCTCTTCCAATTCTTTTTCTGCGTGTATATTCTGCCTGAACAAGTTCAAATTCATCCGGTGGAATAATTGCTTCATGTGATTCGGGAATATAGTATTGCATCAGTTCGCCTTCGTTGATTTTCTTTTTCTTACTTAGAAAATCAACGGTAAAGCTTTTTTGTAACAATGCTGAACCACGATATTTTTCATTTGTCAGAATGCTTTCTATAGTGGATGGTGACCATATCTCTTTTCCTGCCGGAGTTGGTACATGTTTGAATGTCAGACATTCTGCAATATGGTTTGGTGTTTTTCCTTCCATAAAAGAACGGTAGATATATCGCACAATTTCAGCTTCTTCAGGAACAATTTCAGGAATACCGTCTTTTCCTTTTCGATAGCCAAGAAAATGCGAATAAGGAAGAGATACTTTGCCGTCAGCCATACGCTTTCGCTGACCCCAGGTAACATTTTCTGAAATAGATCGGCTTTCTTCCTGAGATAAGCTTGACATAATAGTAAGCAGTAATTCTCCTTTGGAGTCTAGCGTGTAAATATTCTCTTTTTGGAAAAATACTTCAACGCCTTTTTCTTTCAGTTTGCGAATCGTTGTAAGAGAATCTACAGTATTTCTGGCAAATCTGCTGACACTTTTTGTTACGATCAGATCAATTTTGCCATTAAGAGCATCTGCAATCATTCTGTTGAATCCTTCTCTGTGCCTGGTGTTTGTTGCACTGATGCCTTCATCTGTATAAACTCCGACAAATTCCCAATCGATCCGTTCTTTAATGAATTTCGTATAGTAATCCACTTGGGCAGTATAGGAAGTTTTTTGTTCTTCTGAATCAGTTGAAACTCTTGCATATCCTGCAACTTTTCGTTTTTCAACACTCTCCAAAGGTGCAAAAGTGGCAGGATTTAATCTTGGCGGAATTTTTGTTACTTTTGGCATTTTCTCCATCTCCTTGTTTTTGATGATTTAGCAGCGGCAGCCCGTTTTTCCTCTGTCCAGCTTTCAGAACGTGAACGGTCTTTCCATGTGGTATTTATGCATTTCCCGTTTTTTAATTGAATAATCAATTTGTTTGGTGCGGGAACAAGAATTTTTTCAACCTGATTTTCAAAGATATTTGCATCAAATTCAGCAATGCTTAGTATCTCACAGCAAACAGATATCAGCGTACTTTCAGGAATTTGCTTTGCTGTGGGACAATATTTTTTACCTCTTGTATTGTAAGTTGCACAGATCCAGACATTACCTGTTGCGGTTATTTTATGCCGATAGTTTTTTCCACAACAGGTGCATTGTATTTTTCCTGTAAACGGATATGAGGCAACAGATTTTGAAGAGGAAAATCGCTGATGCTGTTCTTCCAGTTTCTTTTGAACAGCATCAAAAATACTTTTTTCTATGATTGCTGGATGACTTTCTTCTACAAAATACTTTGGCAGCTGACCGTCATTTCTTATCATTCTCTTTGTCAAATGATTTTCCCGAAAACGTTTCTGTAAAAGCATATTTCCGGCATATTTTTCATTCTGCAAAATCCTATGGATATCTGCAGTAGTCCACTCACAGCCGTTGATCGTAGCAATTCCCATTTCATTCAGCTTATTGGAAATCAATAGTTTTCCATTTCCACTGAGATAGTTTAAAAAAATAAATCGGACGATTTCAGCTTCTGATTCCACTATTTCCAGACTGCCGTTTGTCGTTCTGCGATAACCTAACATTCGTATATTGCAGATTTTGCCTTGTTCAAAATCTTTTCTGATTCTCCATTTTTGATTTTCACTAGCAGAAAAACTTTCTTCCTGTGCATAGGAAGATAAAATGGAAAGCATCAGTTCGCCATCAGCTGAAATGCTGTGAATATTTTGCTCCTGAAAATAGACATCGATCCCTAACATTTTTAACTCTCTTACAGTTTCGAGAACGGTTATGGTATTTCTTGCAAATCGACTGATAGACTTTGTAATGATAAGATCAATTTTACCTTTTCTGCATTCAGCAAGCATTTTTTGAAATTCAGGTCTTGACTCTTTCGTTCCTGTAATTGCCTCATCTGCAAATACGCCGCAGAATCTCCATTCCGGATTGCTTTGAATCAGTTCGGAATAATATCCTACCTGAGCAGAAAGGGAATGCAGCATGGCGTCTTTACCACTTGATACTCGTGCATAAGCGGCAACGTTTTGTAATTTATGTGAAATATCAACAGAAGGTTCTATTTTTTGTATCAAACGTTCCATGTAAACCTCCTCCTTTCAGATACCATATTAGCATGGATTTTCAGATTTATCAACGAATATACCCGACAAAGATATGCCGTATTTTTCAGCCATTTTTGTGTTCATTTCCGTATAATCTTTTCTTGAGATCTTTCCTGAACGAAGCCAGGTTTTGATAATTTCAACCATAACCTGATAGATGATGATATTACGATTCATTTTTCCACCTTGCCTTTCCGGAACATTGTCTGGAACAATAAACTTGTTGCTTGCTCGGATAAGAAAGAAATATCTGATTACAAACAGGGCAAACTTTTTTTGTCATTTTCAGTGAAACTTCTTTGTTTTCACGCCACCATTTCATGCGGCATTTGTCACTGCAAAAACGTTTTATATGAGCACTTGTAATGGAAAGTGATTTTCCACAGCACTCACATTGTCGAAAAGATTTCCTGCGTGATAAGTACGATTTGATTGTTCCGACAGGCACATTTAATTCATTACTGATTTTCCGGATTGTACATCCTTGCTTTTTCATTGTTTCTATCTGAGCTTTTTGTCTGATATTCATGATCATTTCACCTCAACCATATAGTCTAAATAAATGCGTTGAATTCGTACCCTTTTGTGAAAAATAAAAAAGCCATTGCATCCGGGACAATTCGTCAAGGATACAATGGCTTTCTTTGAATCAAGAGATATTTTATTTCATGAGAGCATTGACACACTTCTGCACTTCATTGTAGTCATAACCTGCCTCGGTAAGACGTTTCTTACGTTCCGCACCATTACCCCATTTACCCTGAATGACTTCACGGGCAACCTCATCAACGGACTTCTTTGCAGGATACACCTGCTTGCCATTACTGTCAAAAACAGCATATCCCGCCTTGCAGGCTTTCTTTGCGTTTTCAAGAGAAGAGAAAGCACCAATCTGCGACTTAGCATCAGTCCATGACTTTCTTACTCGATAAAGCTGTTTTGCAGGTGCAGGGGTTGTCGGTGTAGAACCCGAATTGAGATAAGACTGCACCTTAGCTTTGAAAGCTGCCCAATGAGGCAGAATGTATGCGGGACACATCTTGTAGGGATTTCTTGCAGTATTAAGGTAGTCTACGCTGCCGGACTTTCCGTCACGGACATTTAACCAATGCGTGTGGGTATAAAGGTGATTGATGTCAAGATTGTATTTCTTTAGAAGTGCTGCGGCAAGTCTTGCACAGTTGTCCTCGGATTTCTTATCTCTGTCGTTATACGCAGATGACATAATGCACTCGATCGCAATTGTTCTGCGATTGCCGTTACCGCTTCCGTCAGCGGCGTGCCAGCCACTTAAGGATAGAGGCAGATTCTGCCATGCACAAGTATTGTCAACGTAATAATGCACTCTGACATCTTTCATATTTCCATTGACGGTTGCTCTTGTATACTGCTCCGCAGGGGTTGTTCCGCTTGCCACAGAAATCCAGTCGGTATTGTGGACTGTTACGCCGATAACTTTGCCCTCCATTGAAACAGAGGGCATATCGATTCTATTGGGGTTATGTTTTGTGAGTAAATACTCGTTGATTTTCACTCCGTTCAGAGTAGTTGATGTATCAGGTCTTAAAATAGCCATTTATTTGTCCTCCTTTTCATCTTCGGTTCTGCCTACCTTGGTTTGCAGAACATCAATTGCTTTTTTGAATGCAGGCGGGAAAGGGATTCCCATAAGTGTTGTATTCTCGATAATGGAAAGCAGTTCGTTCAGGCAAAAGCTGATGCAGACTGCATCTCTGATGTAGTTTGTGCCAATGAGAATATCGATTCTCACGCCGACCACTACCATAAGCAGAATACAAAACTTTTTCGCAAGACCAACCCAGCCTGCTGTGCTGTTGAGTGTGCCGCTTTCGCTGTGTTTGGATTTGCCCATTGCCGCAGTCACGATACCTGTCACAAAATCAATGCCCATGAATACTATAAGAGTTGCAAGAGCAGAATCCCAGCCACCGAGAAGCGTTGCGATAAATCCGCCGACAATGCCTGCAATCAGGCAAATGGTATCTTTCATAAAATCACTCCTTCATAAATTTAATAGACTTCACCATCGGATGTGAATTATCCGATGTGCCTTTGAAAGCAAGGTAGTATTCTCCATCCAATACGTTTTCCAACGACTGCATCACAGAAATGAAAGTATCGGAATAAAGCCATTTGAATGATAATTTCGAAGCATTTTCTGATTTGATTTCCTCGTAAATATACTGAGCAAGTTCAGAGCCTGTTTTATCTGTCTTTTTTACAAGATAAAATTCAGTGTCCTGTGATGCACCGACCAGATAGCTTAAAATCAGTTTCATTTTTGAAGTAATTGCAACAGGTGTCAGAAACATCACAAACACAGTTCCAGCCCAGCTGAAATCGTTCTGATTGAAATACAGGGCATAGTCATTCTCAGCAGAGCAAAAATGCGGATAACTCTCCGCAAAACCCGCAAGAGAACGGTAGCCGTCATTGTAATAAGTGTAAACGCTGTCGCCGTATTTCTGCAAGACATCAGAACCATTTTCAAATACAGAGATATAGCTGATGCCGGATATTTGCCTGATTTGCTCCTGTAAATCTGCAATATCAGCTTTTGTTGCATATTCTGACATATCGGGAGTTATTCCGTCTTTGCCGTCAGCACCTTTTAAGCTTTGCAGCCATTCATTTTCTGTACCTGTGAAACCATGTTCTACGGCAATAATATAGGCGGATTTTCCATCTGTGCCGTCAATTCCGTCACGCCCCGGAAGTCCGTCTGCACCACTTTTGCCATCTTTACCAGGTAAACCATCAACGCCATTTCTACCGTCACATCCGTTTTTGCCATTTACTCCATCCTTGCCATCAACACCTTTCAGGCTTTCAAGCCATTCAGCCTCTGTGCCAACAAATCCGTGTTCTACAGCAATTTCATAGGTTGACTTGCCGTCTTTGCCTTTTTCAGAAATCTTCTGCAAAAGCTGCTGATAGAGGTCTGGAGTTGGCGGTATCGGTGTTTCGCTTTCACTTTCAAACCCTGACGGTCTGATGTGCAAAGTTTTTACAACCGTTGTTGCTCTGACTGTTTCAGTTGCTTCTGCATCATAGCCAAACAAGGACATTTTCACAGTCCCTGCGGTTAGTTCGGCAGGCAAAAAGCAACTTGTATTTTCTGTTCCGAGAACCCTGTTATAGGTTATTTCGTCCTGTGTGAACTGCACCACCTTATGCAGCGGTTTCCAGTTATTATCGAACACAAAATGTATCTTTACAAAAGCAATCTGGTCAGCAGCAATGATTTCATGCTCCAAGGTTTCAATGTTCTGTCCTTTTACAAGAAATTTTATCATGACTCCACTTCCTTCCAAGTTTTTGTATTTGCAACATATTCCATATATCCATCAAGGCACTGGATCTTTGCAAGCGGAGATTCAATATCAACTGCATGACTGTCCCAGTTTGTATTTTTCTTCACAGCGTTCCAGTCTGCAAGAGAACCCTCATAGGTAATTTGATTCAGGGATTCACAGTAATTGAAACAGCCGCCCACAATTTCCTTGACATTTCTGGTAAGGGTAAGATTTTTCAGTTTTGTGCATCGTACAAACATTCTGTCACTGATGACTTTGCCGCCGTATCTCACAGTTTCAAGATACTGGCACTCGCTGAATACCATTGCACCGACCGTTGTAACAGAGGACGGAACGGTTACGGACTTGATTGCCGTTCCTGCAAATGCATTCACGC
>OLVO01002535.1_pt1 | contig 16444 bp, 13 predicted proteins | sample 1672571 | NCBI WGS metagenome assembly OLVO01 (sample SAMEA3136700, study PRJEB25190) | human gut metagenome | biome: human gut; feature: human-associated habitat; material: faeces | place: Austria | collected 2013
AGAACATAAGATTGAACAGTACGCAGAATTGACCGCGAAAATCACGGAAGTTACCAAAGCAAGCGAACAGGCAGCGGACAGATTGAAAGAGGTTGAAAAGCGGCTTACCGATATGACGCTGCTTATCAAGAATATCAATACCTATCAAAAGACCAAGCCCGTCTATGCTGCATACCGCAAGGCAAAGGATAAGGAGAAATATCGGACAGCCCATGAGAGCGATATTATTCTCTATGAAGCAGCGGCAAAGGCAATTAAGGCGGCGGGGATAACCAAGCTACCAAGCCTTGCCGCGCTGCAAGCAGAGTATGAAGCCCTCCAAGAGCAGAAAGAAGCTCTCTATGCCGACTATGGGAAGCTGAAAAAGCAGGTCAAGGAATATGATGTTATCAAGCGAAACATAGACGACATTTTGAATATAGTAGCACAAAATAATTTATCTTATTATAGAAAAGGCATTGATATTTAGCCATATAAATGGTAGAATACAACTATAAAAATGAAGGAGGTTTTGGCTATGGCATGGGATGGACGTTATGAAACTTCACATTATAACACAGCAGATCTGGTTGAAGATTTACTGAATTACATTGATTATGGTATTGTCAGTGCAAAGGAATTGCCTGGTGGTGGAGTAGAGGTCATGGAAGAACGTTCAGATGGGACGACACGTCTTAATGTATACTTCCCTAAAGACAACGGAAAACATAGTCATCATTGGGTAGATTCGAATGGGAAAACTTATCATAGGAAATAAAAGGAATAATGTGCAGACAGCCAACAAAAGGCCGTCTGCGCATTATTTTGTGTAGGTGCAGTTTTGGGTATCTGTTACGCAGTAGAAGCCCGATTTTGAGGGAAAAGGTAATAAGACATTACCGCCCTGTAAAACGGCTATCAGAGCCGCATAAATCAAGGCTTTTTTCGCCTCTACTGCGTAACAAGAGTACGCTTTTTTCTCATGCGCTCGGCTGCCTGTCTGCGGGTAATTCGCTTTCGGCAGTCCGGGCAATATTTGACGCTGTTTGACTTCGACGCAAAGGACGCGCCGCACTCGGTACACTTTCGCATATCATCGGTGCGGTAAAGCTCGGCGTACAGTTCCTTATCCGCAGGAAGTACGGCAGCGCGAAACCACTTGCAGAGCAGCGAATAGGAAATAAGCTGCGGGCATACGCAAGTGTCCCCATCGTCCAGTAAAATACAGTTCCCGCCGTCGCAGTTGCAGCATGACTTTTTCACAAGAGCATTTACCCGGCGGCTTTGTCGCGGCGTCAGCCGCTTAATCCCGGTCATACTTCCTCGGCAGGATAAACGGAAAGCTCTTTGTACTCGGCGTCGGTCAGCGCGTTCACTTTGGAAATGGTGCGCTCTGCAAGCTCCCGTAATCCCGCGTCCATGTAAGGCAGCGCAGCGGTCATGTTCTCAATAAGCTGCGCCTTGCTTCCCTCATGGTAAATGCTCAAAAGGTTTGTTTCCTCAACAGTAAATCTATTCATGCTCATACCTCCAAATCGTGATTTTTTCTTTTTGCCGCTGCCTTTTTCGGGGCGGCTGTTTTCTTGTCTGCGGTAAGCTGCGCCCGGACAGAGGGGCGCGCTTTTCGGATATTCCGGCTTCTATCCTCGCATTTGTCTAAAAATGCAAAAGTGCCATGTCTGCCCTCAATCTTAGAAAAAGAAAGTGTTTTGTATGGCAGCATAGCAAACAGACGGTCGGTGTCCTTTGTAGAAGCTAACTGCATAAAGTAAGGCGAAAGCTCCACCATGAAATGTGTTTTGTTGGGGCTGTTAGGGCTGTCCTGCCGCTTCATTTCCGCTACAATGCGCTGTGCTTCGGCTTCAATCCGGCTGTCATGCAGCGCGGCGATATGTGCCTTAAAGTCCCCCGGTTTCTGCTGCTCATAGTTGTGACGCTGCTCCCACAACAGGTCTTTCAAGGCTTCCGGGTCGTTGGGCTGCGCTTCAAAGCGTTCAAATTTCCCAAGCTGCGGGTCGGGGTTGCCGTCAAAATACATTCCGGCGGGCTGCACCCGTTCCCCATGCTCATAGAGAAGCGTGTAATTATCGGCGGGCAGAGATTTTTCGACTACTTCCCGGAAGTGCTGCGGATAGTCAAGCTCATAGAGATTGCCTTTGATTATCCCATTTTCTTTCCCGGTCAGCTCCACCGCATAGGCAAGGATTTTATCGCGGGTCTGCTCCCCATAAAACCGCCATGTGTTATGCTGCCTTGTGTCCTTTAGGAAAACATCGCGTTCCCGGAAGCAGCACGTCCCCGACGGGCGGGAAAACCATAGCAGCCGTTTTTCTTCAGCAACGGGTCTTGACGCTGCTTCCCGCAAAATCCGTTTGTCTATCTCAAAATCACTCTGATAGAAAGCGGTATTCTGTTTCATAATCGCTTCAAGGGAAACGATAACGTCCACATTCTCAAACTTACTTAATTTACCCAATCGGTCAGCTCCTTTCTAAGTCCTGCGACTTGCTTTTTTGTGGTTTCTTCTGTGCCTTTTCCTTATCTGCTTTGAGTTGCGCCCGGATAGAGGGCTTCTTTTCCGGCTTTGCTGTCTTTCCCTGTTCCTTGTCGGCTTTGATAGCGCCGGCAAGGTCAACAAGGGAAATTTGTTCCCCGGCTTTTACCTTTGCTTCCAGTTCGTCAACAGTAGGGGTGTTGTTGATGATACCGTCAAAGCTGTTGTCGTTCTGCTCGATTGTGTCCTCGACGTGCTTTAGCGGGTTTATCTTTTCCGGCTGTTGTGTCTGCTCCTGCAAAAACTCCGGCACTTCCTTGTAGCCGAAACTATCAACATAATGCGCCGCGTCCTGTCCGTTTTGATGAAGCACTACCACGTCGGAAACGGAAAGGCTGTGTCCCTTAAAATCTTTCGGGTGGTCGATATTGAAACGGGTGTAAATATCTTCAAGGGAAGTACCCGGCGTAAGCTCTGCGGAATAGACAAGCTCATAGTTTGCCTTATCAACCACATTTCCCGCCGCCTGCAGGCGGTCGTAAGGCTCAAAGCGGAAGTTCCTCGTTTCGTCCCCTTGCTTTAGCTGATAAATGGAAAAGGTGTCTTTGTCGGCTTCGTCTTCCTGCGCCTTTGCATATAGCTCCTTTACTTCTCCCTGCGTCAGCTCTCCGGCGTTCAGCCCGCCCATGAGTTCCCGGCATTTTGCAAGGCTGCCGATATACAGCACGTCCCCGATTTTTGCCCTGCCGTTTTCCTGCGGGAGATAGGCTTGCAGGAAAAAGCGGTCGTTGTCGCCCGTTGTGCGGGGGTTGGCTTCAATCTTGTAAATGTACTCCGGCATGGCGGCTTTCTCCCTCGGCGCGTCCTGCACCTGTTCCTTTTGCAGTTCTGCGATATGTCCGTCAATGGAATTGATAATCTCGGCGGCTGCGCTACGGATTGTTTCAAGAGAACTTTTCAGTTCGGCAAGCTCCCGTCCGGCACTCCACCCGGCAACATACCCAAAGGAATAATCGGAAGTATCAAGCCCGTAATGCTGGCACACGGTATAGGCGATACTTTCTGCCTGTACCTCACGGGTGCGGCGGTCGGGTCTGTTCTCCAAGTCCTCCAAAGGGGCGTTAAGGTCAATGTCATGGAGCTTCGCATGGGCGATTTCATGGATAAGGGTTTTTAAGGTTTGCAGCTCGCTCATGCCCTCATCAAGGGCAATACGCTTGTCCTCCAAGTGGTAGTACCCGTGTGCGCCGCCCTCGATTTTTTCAAAGCCGACAGGAACAGGAGAAGTCTTTTCAAGGGCAGCGAAAACGTCCTTGTAATGCTCCACGTCCCCGGTCAGCATATTTACGGCAATATTGGGGATTTCCCTGCCCTCGGTCTGCGATACGTCAAAGACAGATACCACCTTAAAGGCGGGTATCGTGATTTCCTTTTCCTCGGTTACGGGCTTTCCGTCTTTGCCGATAATGGCTTTCTGTGTCTGCGGGTCGATTTTCTCCATTTCTTTTTTAATCTTGAACGGCGACGGGGCAAGGATTTTGATACCCTTTTGTCCTTTCATCACGTTTCGTCCAAAGTTATTTTTCCATGCGGAAAATCCGGCGATAAGGGAAGCGTCGGGCTTTTGCATGGCGATCAGCAGCGTATTGTTAAAGCTGTAATTATGAAACTTTGACATGACGCGCAGATATTCCTTGTAACGCTCGCTGTCGAACAGCTCCGTAATACCCTGCTCCAAGCGGTCAGTTATTTCTTTGAGCTTTTCGGCGGGTTTCTCGGAAGTTAAGACAATGGGGATAACCGGGCGTGGCTCCTGCGGCGTTGCTTCGGGAACAGCCGCCTGTACTGCCGGGGCTGCGTCCAGTTCGACGGTCGGCTGCGGGTAGCTCATAATGCGGTAGTCCTCCGGCACATCGCGCCCCTCAAAGTGTTTCTCCCATGCGTCACCGCTTTCCACAAGGTAGCCGTATTCCGTAAAGCTGCCTTTTTCCTGTGCGGCGGCGTTTCGTCCAAAGGCGATAGGGTCAATGCTGTTTTTCCATTCAGCGGGCATTTGCACCATGCCGGATTTGTTAAGGTAATAATCGCCCAATTCGCGGGGATTATGTACTTCGGGGATATGCACGAAAAAGTCCTCGTTATAGGTAAAGTCAATGAGCTGCCCGATATTCTCAAAACCGTTCTTTCGCTGTGTGGCGGCGTTCAGCGCGGCAATCCCGGAAGCGTCAAGGGTTTCCAGTCGTGCCGCAAGGAAATTCAGCTCGTCCACCTGTGCCGCGCATACCATGTCATACGGCAGGGCAATGTGTCTGTCCTCCCTGTCAGAATAACCATGAATGAAAAAGTCCTGCGGATTGTCAGCGGTAATGCCGACGCTTCGCATGGCTTCGTGAAGCTGCTCTTTGGTGGCGGGCATGGAAAGCCAGTAGCCACCCGGTTCTCCCGTTTCAAAACGGGTGTGGCTGTCAATCAGGATTGCAAACTGTTCCGTTTTCTGTCCCGGCTCGGTTCTCGGTGCAGCGGTAGGAATGTCTGCGGCGGGCTGCTTGATTTCCTCGCCCTCTACGGTGTAGCCCGGTAAGAGCTGCCCGTTTACCCTAAACTGTTCCGCGTATTCCTGCGGGATAGCCGGGGAGATTTCCGTAAAAAGTTTTTCATACGCCTTGATACGCCCATTCAGATATTTTTCCATAGCTGCCCGGTCAGCAAATACCTTTCTGTCCTGTCCGGCGATTTTCGCCTGTCCGTACCCGTGGGGGCTGTTGGTGTAGACGTTCCAAGACAGCGTATAGGAATACGGGATAGACTTCTGTGCTGCCTTGTCGTAACGGGTATTTTCGTAAACATGGTAGCTCATTTTATATACCCGGTTGCTGATGGTGTGGCGGTCGTTGTCCTCGTCCTGCCACTTGTTCGCCGTATGCTTCACTTCGGGTATTCTCGCATACTCAATCGCCTTGTCAAATAGCAGGGTCTTTCCTGCCTGTTCCTCCCATGCGGAAGCCTGTACTTTCAGATTTTCAAAAACAGTCTGTTCCGCAGCCGCGCTTTCCTCCCGCAGCTTCACAAGCTCGGCAAGAGGTAAGGCGGTCAGCGGGGAAATATCCGCGCCTTTCGTGTCAAAATAGATACCGCGCTCAATCTTCATCTTGTCGGCGGCGTCCAGTCTGTCGCGGTCGTATGAAGAATAACCTGTTTTCCATTCGTCCATTTGCTTGCTCCTTTCTTTTTCAATCATGCGGTGCATAAGTTTGTATTCCTCAATACTCATGCTTCCGTCAAATATATAAGGGTCAAAATCTTCCCCGTCCCGGTAGGGCTTTTCGGAAAAGGGAAGCCCTGCTGCATGGGCGGCAGCTCTTGCTTCCTCGATAACCTCCGGGGGAAGCCTGTCGTCATGCGCCCCGATAAAACCGTCAAGGTCATTCATGCTGTTTTCATAGTGATAGCGCACTCCGGCGGTCAGCTCGTCAAGGCTCATATCCTCGCCTAAATGCCCGCAGTAGTAGCCATTTAAGATAACGGCGGCGGGGTCAGCCGCTTTGATTTCCTCTAACCGGCTCCTGTCAAACGGTTCTAAAGTGCCGTCCACTTCAAGATGAAACAGCTCGGCGTTCCATGAACGTCCCTGTTTCCAAAATGCTACCCATGCAATACCGTCCTTAAGTTCCTCTTGATGGTCCTTTACGCTGTCGCGCAAACTTGCCATGTGTAAAACCTCCTTTCGCGTATGGCAGCGCGGACGCTGCGTTTGTGGTTACATAGTCCTACTACGGTGCGCCCGTATTTCTGCCAAAGATTTTTGAGAATTTTTAGAGGGTTTGGGAAACTTCCCAACAAGCAAAATCCCCGCCAAGCTCGGTTAGAGTGGCAGGGATTTTACGGAAGTGGGTACCCGCTTCCTATGCTTGCTATTCAAGTTGTTTGTCCTTTGAAATGGTTACTTTATAATTCACATACTTGCCGCCCGTGTCGGCTAACAGCACTGTTCCGTCGTAGGTTTTGCCCGTTTTTACGGAATACAGCTTTTTGACTGTTGCCTTGCCGGATTTCAAAAGTGCTGCGGCAATCGACCGGGTAAAGACGGTTTTGCGTTCCTCAAAGAAACGGTCATTTTTCCACATGGCAAAGCTGCAATCCCTGTTGGAACAGTAATAGTTTTTTCTTCCCTCATAGACAGGGGATTTACAGCGGGGGCAGTTCCCGATAACAGGCTTTTCCTCTTTGAAACGCTCCTTGTCCTGTTCGGAAAGGAAAAGATAGGTTTTCACAAGCTCCCGCGTCATAGCTTCAATGCCTTGCATGAATGTGTCCGGGGCTGCACTTCCTTTTGCAATCTGCGTCAGATTATTTTCCCATTCCGCGGTAAGCTGCGGAGAGGTCAGACTATCCGGCAGGACGCAGACAAGATTTATTCCGTTTTTGGTAGGGATAAGCTGCTTTCCTTTGCGCTCTGCAAAACCGCCCTTAATGAGCTTTTCAATGACAGCGGCGCGAGTGGCAGGTGTCCCAAGCCCCCGGCGTTCCGCGTCCGGGTCGGTGTCCTCGTTCCCGGCGCGTTCCATAGCAGAGAGTAAGGACGCTTCATTGTGGGGCTTCGGTGGCGTGGTGTCATGCTCCGTAACCGCTGCGGCAGGATTTTCAAAGGTCTGTCCCTCGGAAAAGTCCGGCACATCTAAGAAAGAAAAGTTTTCCACGTCGTCGCTGTCCGGCTTCTTTTTGAGGGTAGCCCGGTAAAGCCGTTCCATGTCTTTCCACCCGGCAGCGATTACCGTCTTGCCCCTTGCCGTAAATTCATGGTCGGCGCAGGAGAATACCGCCGTTACCGCTTCGTAAACGTGCGGCTCTGCGGTCGCCATGAGTAGACGCGCCCCGGTAAGGATAAGGATATTTCTTTCACTTTCCGGCAGCGTAGTAAGGTCAGTTTTTGCAAGTTCCATAGTGGGAATGATTGCATGGTGGTCTGATACCTTTTTGCTGTTCAGCACCTTTGCAAGCTCCGGCGTAAAGGAAACGCCCTCCATAAAAGGCAGCTTGCCGCAGAGAAGCGTTACAATGCTTTTTGCCGTGTCGCCCATGTCGTCGGTCAGAAATGCGCTGTCCGTTCTCGGATAGGTCAAGAGCTTCTTTTCATAGAGGGCTTGCGCCAGGTCAAGGGTCTGCTTCGCGGTGTACCCGTAAATACGGTTTGCTTCCCGCTGTAAACTGGTAAGGTCAAAGAGCTTCGGCGGGGCAATGGTTTTCTTTTCTTTCACAAGGGAAGTACAGACAGCCGCCGACGCTTCGCAGGCTGCTTTCAGTTTGCCCGCTTCATCAGCGGCGCAGATCTTCGCGCTTGCCGCTTCCGCGCCGGGGAGAGTAAGGCGCACATGGTAGTAGGTTTCTTTCTGAAAGCCTGTAATCGCAGCGTCCCGGTCTACAAGCATTTTGAGGGTCGGGGTCTGGACGCGCCCCACATTCAAGGTCTTTCCATACAGGCAGGAGAAAAGACGGGTTGCGTTAATGCCGATAAGCCAGTCAGCCTTTGCCCTGCATAATGCGGAATGATAGAGGGCGTCATATCCGCGCCCGTCTTTTAAGTTTTCAAAGCCGCATTTGATTGCACCCGTTTCCATTGAGGAAATCCAAAGACGGGTAAAGGGTTTCTTGCAGCCCGCCATTTCATAGACAAAACGGAAAATCAATTCTCCCTCGCGTCCTGCGTCGCAGGCGTTCACGACTTCTGAAACGTCGGCGCGGTGCATGAGGTCTTTTAAGGTTTTGAATTGCTTCCCCTTGTCGGCAGCTACGGTGTACTGCCATTCCTGCGGCAGAATGGGTAAGCTGTCATAGCTCCATTTCTTGTACTGTTCCCCATAGGCGGCAGCTTCGGAAAGCTGTACCAAATGCCCGATACACCAAGAAATGATGTATTCGCCATTTTCGATATATCCGTCTTTCTTACCTGTAACGCCAAGGGCGGCGGCAACCGCCGCCCCGACGCTGGGCTTTTCACAAATCACAAGTTTCATTCTTCCTCGTCCTCCGGTTCGGTGTCTGCTCTGTCAGTTTCTTCCTCCGGCTCGTCCTCGTCGTATTCGTCAAAATCGAACTCGTCAAGGTCGGTGCTGCCTTTCACGCTCTGTTTTGGTTTCATAAACTTAAAGTAGTAGAGGGCTGCGCCGCCGCCAAGCAAGCCCACAACAAGGAAAATCAAAAGCCCGCCCATGCCGTTTTGGGGCTGCTCCTGCTCGGTGGGTTCCTCCGGCGCGGCTTCCTTGCCTGTGCAGCTATCCATGTTGACAGAGCAGACGGGGCAGGCGGTGTTTACTTCGCCCGCCTTGCATTTCTCGGTACAGTTGCAGACAGCCGGGGGCTGTTCGGTCTGTTCCTCCCCGATAATCGCCATAAGGTCGCTTTCGTCTACTTGATTTAGGAAGTGGACGGAATTTTCGCCCTCGGCTGCCCGGTCAACGATAATGTAAAAATAGTTGCCGCCTTTGCTTTTCACGACGATAAACTGTTTATCCTCGGCAGCGTCCCCGTCGATGTCGTCCACAAGGGTCATGTTGCCCTCCGGGGTCAAGGGCTGCGGCTCGGTTTCCACGATTACGCCGCTATCGTCGGTTTCTTCCGTCGGGGTCTGTGCGTAGGCAGTAACGGAAAAGCCGCCCACAAGGACAAGGGCGGCGCAAAGTGCGGTAAGGCTTGCAAGGATTTTATTCTTCATCTGCATTGTCCTCCTGTTCCTCATAGTCTGCGGGCATAGGGGCAATGCCCGGAATACCGCCGCCCGCAAGCATAGCGGTAAGCTCCTGCGGGGTAAGGCGCATAGAGCGCACAAGCTGAACGATTTGCAGATTTTCCGCTTCGGTTTTCTGTGCTTCCAGTCCGCGCAGCCTGTTCTGATACTCCGTGATTTTCTCACGGGTCTTTTGGATTTCCTTGTCAATTCTTTCGATTTTACTCATTGCCATAAAATTTTTCTCCTTTCGATTTTCAAAAAATGTGTCAGTTCCAGTTCATCAGCCCGTACCCTTTGATACAGGCATAGTCAAGGGGATAGCTCTTAATCTTGCAGGCGTCGCCGGAATTGCCCTCCACGGTATAGACGCGACTTTCGTCCCTGCCGATAACAAGTCCTACATGGTCTGCGCTGCCGTCTAAATCCCAGTCAAAAAAGATAGCGTCGCCGGGGGCAATGTTTTCATAGCCCCGCGCTCCCCATTGTCCGTGAGAAGTAAACCACGGAATACCCTGCGACTGGCAGGCGGCAAAGCGCGGCTCGGAAAGTCCCATTTGCCCGTAGCACCAGGACACAAAACAGGCGCACCATTCCACGCGGGAATTAAAGCCGTACCAGCTCCAATACGGATAGCCGCCCACATTTCCGACTTGCTGCTTTGCAAGGTCAACGATAGCGGTATTACCGGGGCGCGTTCCGTTCACAAAATCCACGCCACTTAAATCCTCGGACGCGGAAGTATCGGAAGAACCGCCGCCAAAGATAAGGGGCTTGTTTCCGCTTGTCTGTAAGTACACCCGGTACATTTCAAGCTGTTCCGGGGTCAGATTGTTTTCTGCAATCGTGGATAACGGGGTGTTCGTCAGCTTGACGTTTAAGATGTAATACTCATAAGGCACTTGTACCGTGTAGGTGTCCGTATGCTCGTTGCCGTCCTCGTCTGTCCATGTGTCGGTGCGTTCTTCCTCCCGGTAGCGTATTTCCACTTCCTCGGTCAGCGTCAGCTTGTATTGCTGATTGAAAATCCGCTGTAATTCGCTTTGTACATCGGTGCGGGTGTAGCTTTGATATTTTGCAGTCAGATAGGACGCTAATTCGTGTGGATTGTGTCCGATATTTGCAAGGTCATAGCGGTACTCGTCATAGCCCGGATTGTCGCGCTCGATATTGTCAATCCTGCTTTGCAGCTCGTTTTCCAATCCGGCGTAGCTGTTTTCCACTTCCACAAGGTCGCTGTCCTCGGACGTATAGGACGTTCCAAGCACGCCGTTTAACGCGCCGGAAAACATTGCCCCACAAGAGGACAGCCCGGATATAACCATGATAAAGAGCAGCAGCACCCCGACAGCGATTGCCACACCTGCCGGGTGCCTTGCCACAAATGCCGCTGTCTGCTTTGTTTTCTCGGCGGCTTTGGCTGCCGCCTTGCGGGTGCGTTCTGCCGCGCCCTTGATACCCTTTGCGGTATTGCGGGCTTCCTTTGCATACTGCCGCTTGATTTTCTGCTTCTGCCAAAACCGGGAAATGGGGTTAGAGGTAAGCTGCGGGTTCTCATGCAGGGTCTTGTGATACTGAAAATCCACATTTGCCCGAAAAGCCGCTTTTTCTGCCTTTGCCGCTTCTCGGTAGGGTTTCAGCTTATGGCTGCGGTAGCCCTGTTTGATTTTCCGCGCCCCGTATTTCAATCCCCGTTCTGCGGTTTCCTCGCTCTTGTGTGCGCCCTCCACGCCGGAATTGTCCTTTTCGACAGAATGGATTTTGTTATGTACCAAAATCACGGCTTCCTGTGCGGGGCGAGATAGCGGGCTGTGCTTCTCCTTAAATCCGGGCGGCTTGTCCTTTTCTTCAAAGTGCAGGCGGGTCTTGCCTTTCCCGGTAGCTTCGTCAAAGGTGCGCTCTTTTACCAGTTTCTTTTCTTTGGGGATAGCTGCCTTTGCCTTATCCAAGCGGTCGGCGGCTTTATCGGATTTCTTGATATACTTTTCAAGCTCCGGGGCAGCGCGTTCCTCGTCGGTAAATTGCAGCCGGGAAGATTTCGTCCCGGCGGTAGCTTCTGCCTGTGCCTTTCGTACCGCTTTTTTAGACGTTTTGCGGGTATGGGCGGCTTCGATACGCTCCATGACGCGCTCCGTTTTGCCTGTGTCCGCTTTGGGGGCAGCTCCCGGCACATGGGGCAAGGGAGAAGTCGGGGAAGCTGCACCTTGTAGCTGCGCTGCGTCCTGTGCTGCCTGTTGCTCCGGGGATTTCTGAAAATCCGCGTCCTGCGTCCGCTTGCTGATACGTTCCGTGTCTCCCGTGGTCTGATTTTCTGCGATAGCCCCGTCGCGGGTCATTTTCTGCGTGATTTTATCACGGGGCTTTAATGGGTCTTTCAAGTGTTACCACCTCCAATCCGCGCCCCTGCAAGGGCGCAATACTCGGCGTTCAGTTCAATGCCGATATAGCGGCGGTCAAGGCTTTTCGCTGCAAGCCCGGTGGTGCCGCTTCCAAAAAACGGGTCAAGGACAACGCCGCCTGCCGGACAGCCCGCCAGTATGCACGTTTCCGCGAGCTTCGGGGGATAGGCGGCAAAATGCCCGCCCTTATACGGTACGGTATTGATAAGCCAAACGTCCCGCTTGTTCCTTGTGGTCGGCATGAGGGCGTCGTCATAATAGCCGCCGCTGCGGGTCTTATTGATACCCTGTACCTTGCCCTGTCCCGGTACTTCCTCGGCATATTTGTGTCCTGCGCCGCGCCCCTGCCGGTACCGCGCTGCCGTTCCCGGCGCGATCGGCTCCGCAATGGCGGCAGCGTCATAGTAATATTTCTTTGATTTCGTCAGTAAAAAGATATGCTCATAGCAGCGGCTCGGTCGGTCGCGGCAGCTCTCCGGCATAGGATTTTCTTTCAGCCAGATAATATCGCTGCGTAAATACCACCCGTCAGAGCGCAGGGCAAAAGCTAAAAGCCACGGAATACCGATTAAGTCCTTTTGCTTGCAGCCCACTTTCATGCCTGTGCCGCAGTAGGTATCTGCGATATTCAGCCAAAACGTCCCGTCGTCTTTGAGTACCCGGCGCAGCTCCCGGAATACTTCCACAAGCCGCCCGATATAATGCTCCGGCGTGTCCTCCCGTCCGATTTGCGCGTCAAGCCCGTAGTCCCTAAGTCCATAGTAGGGCGGGCTTGTGACGCAGCAGTTCACGCTTTCGCTCGGCAGCTCCCGCAGGGCATAGAGGGCTTCACGGTTGATGATTACGTCCGTTTTCATGGCTTGCTCACTTCCTCCGGCTTTGTCGTAAGCAGACGGTAAAGCTCGGTGTCCGTCGGGAAGCGGTCAATGAACGGCAGCACCACATTCCCGTAAAAGATAAGCCCCTCGCCCGCTTCGGTATGGGTTACATACTTCATCTGCTGCGGGGAGATATTAAGCTGCTTTGCAAGGATAGCCCGGTCGCCCTGTGCCTGATTGAGCATGAGGACAAAATCAGAGTTTTCAAAGATATTCTCGACTTCGCGGCTTGATAAAAGGTCTTTGACGTTCTGTGTGATTGCCGTCGGTATGCCGCCCCATTTACGAAAACGCTTCCAAATCTCCACGGAATAGGCTGCGGTCTGTTCCTCTTTCAAAAGCAAATGAAATTCGTCCATATAGTAACGAGTTGCCTTTTTCTCGGCGCGGTTTACGGTAACGCGGTTCCACACCTGGTCTTGCACAATGAGCATACCTAATTTCTTGAGCTGCTTTCCAAGCTGCTTAATATCAAAGCAGACAAGGCGGTTTGAAAGCTCCACGTTGGTACGGTGGTTAAAGACGTTCAGAGAGCCGGAAACATAAAGCTCCAATGCCGCCGCAATGCGGGCAGCTTCCGGCTCCGGCTGTTTCAGCAGTTCGTTGTAGAGGTCGCCCAAAATCGGCATTTTTGCCGGGTCGGGGTCTGCAAGGAAAGGTCGGTACACATTCCTAACGGCGCGGTCAATGACGGTCTTTTCCACGGGCTGCAAGCCCTCTTTGCCGCCGATAACAAGCTCGCAGAGGGAAAGGATAAAGTCGGATTTCAAGGCAAGCGGGTTGTCGTCCTCGGAGTAGTTGAGGTTAATATCCATAGGGTTCACATACTGGGGCTTGCCGTCCATGCCTTTCCCGGCAGGCGACAGGCGTATCACTTGTCCGCCCAAACGCTGCACAAGGGAAAAATACTCGGCTTCCGGGTCGCAGATAATAATATCGTCGTCGGTAATGAGAAAGGCGTTTGTCATTTCCCGTTTTGCCGCAAAGGATTTACCGCTTCCCGGTGTTCCGAGGATAAGCCCGTTGGGATTTTTCAGCTGCTTGCGGTCGCAGAGTATCATGTTATTGCTTAATGCGTTCAGCCCGTAGTAAAGGGCTGCGCCCTTTTGGAAAAGCTCTTGCGTGATAAAGGGAATAAAAATAGCAGTGCTTGATGTGGTAAGCCCTCTTTGAATGGGGATAAGGTTCTCTCCAAGAGGGATAGAGGACATAAAGCCCGCTTCCTGCAAATAGTCAAGGCGGGTCAGAGCGCAGTTGTTTTTCTGTGCAAAGCCCGCCGTAGCAAATACGTCATTATCCAGTTTCCGTTTTGTGTCTGCCATGTTTACCACAAGGAACGTCAGCAGAAACATTCGCTCGTTGCGGCTCTGTAAATCCTGCAACAGATTTTTTGCTTCGCTGCCGAAAGTGGCAAGGTCGCTCGGAATTATATCCATGTCATACCCGCTGCGTACCGCTTTTTTCTGTTCCTCAATCTTCATCTTGTCGAGGTCGGTAATCTTGCGCTTGATAGTCTTGATTGCTTCGCTCTGGTCGATACTGCGGATATGCAGATTGACGATTATCCCGTTTTCAAGGTCGAGAATGTCCGAAAGCATACGGTCATTCAGCTCCGGCGCAAGGATTTCAAGGAAGCTAACCGCACCGAGTTTTCGCCCCATGCGGAACGTGCGCCCGTCGCCAAAACGGAACGAGGACGGGGCGATAAAGTCCCTTGTAGAAAGCCCCGACGGTACAAGCCAGTCCCAAGAGAAGCGGAACGGCTCGCCCTCCGGGTGGAAAATCCCATGCAGTACGTTCAAGCGTTCCTGTCCGTTCATGGGGCGGGCGGTTACGCCAAGCACCTTAAAATTATTGAGTACGTCGGTTTCGATACGGGAAAGGCGGGCTTTTGCCGCTGCGAGATTGTCCGCTTCAATGGAAAAGGTAATGTACTTGCACTTTTCCAGTCCGTTGTTGCCTTTTTCAAGCTGATTTTTCAGCATATCCGCGTACTCCCTGCGGATAGAGTTAAAAGCGTCGTCCTGCGCCGGAATTTCGATAGCCGCCTGTGCCTTTTCCTTTCTTGCGCCTTGATTGATGAAAGAGAGCTGCACCGAAACGGAAGCGTCAAAGTAGTTGAGAAAATCGCACCAGTTTTCAAAAATGGCTGTCTTATCATCTGCCTGTGCAAGCTGATAGTTAATATCTTCAAAGGCAAGGCTTTTACTGTATTTCTTTTCCGTTACCCTGCAAATCCCGTCCGGGTACATCTGCAAGTAGGGAATGGTCTGTTGTGCGGTGTGGGGCTTCCCGTCGCCCTTTGCCGCCTGTATCACGGCGGCGATTTCTTTCTTTTCTGCGCGGGTCAGCTTACGCTTCACGGGATTTTTTTCCGCGCGGCTTTGTGTTTTTCGTTCTGCCATTGACAATAGCCGATACCTCCTTTTCCAGTTTTCGTTGTTTTTCTATGAGGGCATAGAAATTTTCTGTCTGATAGGGACGTTCCTTTGGTCGGATAAACTTTGTCTGAATGACGTTCTTTATCACGACTTCAAGGGGCTGCCCGTGTTTTTCATACATTGCCAAGAGGAAGCAGGGAAGCATAACGACAATCATTGCAAATGCCGCCATGCTTGTTCCCGCGCTGTCTTTGAGCAAAAAGAAAAGCGGTAGTCCCATAGCGAGGGCTGCCGCAAAACAAATGATTTGCCGCTTTGTCAGATTAAAAGCGACTTTCGTTTTGATTTTTGATAAGTCTTTGGGTACGGGTACATACGCCAAGTGAAAACCTCCTTTCGGTCTTAATGGGCATTAAAGATTGACTTCGCAAGTGCGCCTGTTTTGAATAGGGAGAAGCACAAAATCACGGTGTAGGCTGCAAGGGAGAAAATCGCGCTGTGCAGGTTGTCCGCTACAATCATGCTGCCAACCAAAACCGCATAAATGCCGACGCATATCATTATGAGGAAGCCTTGAAAACCGAGGGCGAACAGGGCTTTTAAGTAGTTGTTGCCTATCTGCCCCCACTCTCTGTTGGTCATAGTTGCAAACGGGATAGGCGATACCGAACAGTAAAGGTAAATTTCTATCATTCTGCCGTACAGGATAACCGTGATAAGCACCGACATGATTTTCATGCAAAGGCTCACAAGGCTTGTTTCCATAACGAGCAGTAACAGTTCGGGGATTTCCATAGCGTCAAGTCCGGCTTGCATGGACGAGAGGGCGGCGTCAACGTCGATATTCGTATCGCCGCCGATCACGCCCGCCGCGCCGGAAACAACGTGCTGCGCCATATCGAACACCGCCATAGTGATAGTAAAGGTGTGGGTAACGAGATACACCGCTACCCACGCCTTGAAAAACCACTTAAAGAACATGAACGTGTCAATATCGTGCATATTGTTCTTTTCCGTTACCATGCTGATAAGCTCCACGCATAGAACGTAGGTAATGACAAGCCCCGCAATGGGTACAATCACATTTTCCGACAAGCTCTGTATCATGGAAAATATGCCTGCGTTCCACCCCTGCGGGGTTTGTCCTACCTCTGCGGCGATAGTTCCGACTTTTTCGTTTACGTCCCCGAACATAGTTGACAGATTACCGTTAATGGCTCCAATGAGGATTTCCTTTATCCATTCGTTAATCGCGTCAAGTATGCTCTGCATAGGCTAACCCCGCCGCTTAACCGAACAGTCCGGCAAGCAGAGGTACGAGGGTACCGCCGATAAGGGCAACGCCGCCGCCCGCCATGAGCTGCTTCATGCCCTGACTTTTTGCTTATGTGTGATAAAGAAGTAATAGAAGTGTAAAAATTTTGCCTTTCCTATCCGATACTCAGCTCTGGTATCGAATAGGGCGGGCGGTCATTCGGGCAAGTCCACTTTGCCGACGAAAGAATAGTAAATCTCAATATCCTGTCTGCGTGTGCCGTTTTCATCGTAGCTGCACTCATGCACAACGATTTTCTCTACAAACTCACGTAAGA
>OLVO01002543.1_pt1 | contig 16405 bp, 14 predicted proteins | sample 1672571 | NCBI WGS metagenome assembly OLVO01 (sample SAMEA3136700, study PRJEB25190) | human gut metagenome | biome: human gut; feature: human-associated habitat; material: faeces | place: Austria | collected 2013
CGCACGCGCGAGCCCCGGGCGGGAGCCGCGCCACGCGACGCCATGGATCAGCTCCATGGCCTGCTCAATTGTCATATCGCCGCACCTCCCGCGCAAAAAATCAGATGCTGCGATTATACCACGTTCCGCGCAGCGCGGCAACCGGGGTACTTGCGTTTTTGCGCCGCATGGGGTAAACTGTTACTTTAGTGATTTCCTGACGAACGGAGGCGACATATGGAAAATCTGATGATCTCGGCAAACGCCGTGCTGCCCATGTGCCTGGTCATGGCGCTCGGCTACGGCACGCGCCGCCTCGGCTGGCTCCGCCGTGAGGAGATCTCCACCATCAACAAGATCGCTTTCCGTATTTTTCTGCCATGTTTGCTTTATTATAATATATATTGCTCCGATCTGTCCGGCTCGTTTGACCCGCTGCTGATGACCTATGCCGTGGGCGGCGTGCTGCTGACGTTCGGCCTCGCGCTCGGCTACACACTGCTGACCGAAAAGCTGCCGGAGCGCCGCGGCGTGCTGATCCAGGGCATGTTCCGCAGCAACTACGTCATCATGGGCATCCCCGTGGCGACGGCGCTGCTCGGCGCCGATCAGCTCGGCACCGTCTCGATCCTGATCGCGATCATTGTGCCGCTGTTCAATATGCTGGCCGTCGTCGTGCTGGAGGTGTTCCGCGGACAGAAGCCGAAGCCGCTGCACATCCTCGGCCAGATCGCAAAAAATCCGCTCGTCATCGGCTCCGTGCTCGGCATCCTGACGCTGGTCGCCGGCATCCGCCTGCCGCACATCCTCGAGCAGACCATCCAAAGCGTCAGCGCCATCGCATCGCCCCTGCAGCTGTTTCTGCTCGGCGCGTTCTTCCAGTTCTCCGGCCTGAAGACCTACCGCCGCGAGCTTGTGACCGTGTCGATCGCCAAGCTGATCGTCTCGCCGGGCCTGTTTCTGGGGCTGGGCGCGCTGCTCGGGTTCCGGGGCGTGGCATTCGTGTCGCTCATCGGCATTTTCGCCTCGCCGACCGCCGTCAATTCCTTCACCATGGCGCAGCAGATGGGCGGCGACGCCGAGCTCGCCGGCGATATTGTGGTCACGACATCGGCCGCGAGTATCCTGACCATGTTTTTGTGGATCTTCCTGTTCAAATCCCTGGGCATGTTCTAGGCGCCGGGGGCTTCCCAAACCGGACAAACCGGCGTATAATACCGTATTCGGATAACGAAAGCATAGAGAGGGCAAAACCATGAATTTTCGAATGATCGGGCAGGTCGTCGGCCGCGTGCTGTGCATCGAAGCCGCGCTGATGCTCCTGCCGATGATCGCAGCTGTGATCTATGACGAATCTCCGGTCCCGTTTCTGATCACGATCGGCATCACCGGCGGCATCGGGCTGGTCATGTGGCGCGTGCGCGCCAAGTCCGGCGGCATCACCGCGCGCGACGGTTTTCTCATCGTCGGCCTATCGTGGATCGCCATGTCGCTGCTCGGCGCGATCCCGTTTGTGCTCACGGGCGACATCCCGAACTACGTCGACGCCCTGTTTGAGACGATCTCGGGTCTGACCACGACCGGCGCCAGCGTCGTCACATCGCCGGAGAGCATGACCCGCGGCGGCATGTTCTGGCGGCTGTTTACGCACTGGATCGGCGGCATGGGCATTCTCGTGTTCGTGCTGGCCGTGCTGCCCATGAGCGGCAACCGCTCGATGCACATCATGCGCGCCGAGGTCCCCGGCCCGACGGTCGGCAAGCTCGTGCCGCGCATCCGCAAGACTGCCTCCATCCTCTACCTGCTGTATATCGCGCTCACGCTCGTGGAGACCGTTCTGCTCATCGCCGGCGGCATGAGCTTTTATGACGCACTGCTGCATTCGTTCGCCACGGCCGGCACCGGCGGCCTGTCCACGCGCGCGCTGAGCATCGGCTACTATAACAGCGCCTATATCGACATCGTCGTGGGCGTGTTCATGATCCTCTTCGGCGCCAACTTCAGCCTGTATTACCTCATTCTGCTCGGCAACATCCGCACCGCGCTGCGCAACGAGGAGCTGCGCTGGTTCCTCGGCATCATCGCCTTCGCCGTCCTCACGATCGCATTTGACATCCGCAATCTCTACGGCGGCGTCGGCCACGCGCTGCGCTATTCGTTCTTCCAGGTCACATCGATCATCTCTACGACAGGCTTTGCCACCGCGGACTTCAATCTCTGGCCGGAATACTCCAAGTTCCTGCTCGTGCTGCTGATGTTTGTCGGCGGCTGCGCCGGCAGCACCGCCGGCGGTCTGAAAGTCTCGCGCGTGATGCTGCTGTTCAAATCCTGCACGATCGAGGTCAAGAAGATGCTGCGCCCGCGCTGCGTGGAAAACGTCCGCCTCGACGGCAAGCCGGTCGACGGGCAGACCGTCTACAACGCCCTGACGTATTTCACGTTCTACATCATCATCATGCTCATCGCAGGGCTGATCGTGTCGCTCGACGGGCTGGACTTCACGACGAATTTCACCGCCGCACTCTCGTGCCTGTCCAACGTCGGGCCGGGGCTCTCCCTTGTCGGACCGACCGGAAGCTTTGCCATCTTCTCGCCGCTGAGCAAGATCGTGCTCATGATCTGCATGCTGCTCGGCCGTCTGGAGATCTTCCCGCTGCTGCTGCTGTTCGTGCCGTTCACGTGGCGCTGGAAGTGAGCGCCGCCCGCAGCCGGAAACGCACATTGCATAGAACCGCCCCGCAAGTTCTGTAACTTGCGGGGCGGTTTTTTCGATACCCGCTCCTTGCCGAACGAATGATGCAGCATTTAAGGCATCTGCGCAGCAGGGGAGCCCGCCGCATCTAACATACCGCAGACAGCGACAACCCCGCAGGCCGATGCCTGCGGGGTTGCCTCTCTACGCTGCAAACGCAGCGGTCAGTATTTTTTGTTGGGACGCTGGAGAGTTGCGCCGCGGTCAGATCACTCCGACAGCTCTGCCTTCTTGTCGGCAGACAGCTTCTTGATCTTCGGGATGCCCCAGATGAACGCCGGGAGCACAACAACGATCAGAGCGTAGTAGCCGTCATAGCCATAGATCTTGGAGATGATGGTCGACAGGCCGAGCAGGGAAACTGCGTAGCACAGGCCGATGACGATCAGGCCGACGATGACGCTGCGGACAGCCTTGCTCTTGATGGCCTTCGGGAAGCAGTGGCCCTCGAAGCGCTGGATCATGGAGTAGACGAGCGTGACGGACGTGGACACGAACGCGCAGAACAGCAGGATGGTGTACACGACGAACAGCCAGGTGTAGCCGCTGCCCATGAGGGTGACGACGCTCTGGTTGGGGAGCTTCATAACGTCGGCAATGTGGCGGGCGGCGATGCTGGCGACGGAGTCAACACCAACGCTCTTGATGGCGCAGAGGACCGGGTACCAGCGCAGCAGCATGGCGCCGGAAGCGGCGAGCGCGCCGCCGTTCATGAGCCAGCCGAGGATGCTGGCGCGCTTGACGCCCTTGTGGGTCAGCTCGGTGGAAGCAGCGATCATGGCCGGGACGGACACGCACTGGAAAGCAGCGTACACGAACACGCCGCGCCAGACGCCCTCGAGGCCCTTCTGGGAGGTGACGTCCGCGATGGCCGGGATGGAAGCGTAGGCCGCGTTCTCAGTGGCCAGCTCCTGAGCGACCGCGTCGATCGGAACGACGAAGCCCATGATGACCAGGATCGCGGTGACGATCAGGATCGCGGTGGAAAGAACGGTGGAAGCCTTGATGATCAGGTCAACGCCGAAGATCGACAGAAGGATCAGCAGGGCGATGATGACGAGGTTGCAGATGATATCGGGCAGGTCGATCAGGCTCTTGACGATGCCGCCGGCGCCGTCAACGCAGGACGCGACCGCCGCAAGGATGATGATGATGTAAAAGATCTCGAAGAAGATCTCCATCCACGGCTTCGGATACAGGGCGCGATAGGTGTCCTTGTAGTTGTCGAAACCGTTGAGCTTGGCAAACTTCATCATGATGTACATAACGACGGCCAGAATGCCCATGGCCAGCAGCGGGAAGATCGCCGCGGTCCAGCCATACTGGACGAAGTAGTTCACGACCTGGTTGCCGGTCGCAAAGCCGGCGCCCACGTGGGTGCCGAACCAGACAGACGCCACGGTGAAGGCGGCTGCCCAGCTGCTCTTGAGCTTTTTGTTATCCATTTTTTACCTCTCTCTTTTTTTCTCTTTTTTTGCTTTTCTCTCTTTTTTATTTCAATCCTGCCTCGTGCTCTCCTACCAACCGAGACAGGGCTCGAAATCCACACCCATGTGTTAATTTATGAACAAGCCGTTAACAACTTGGGATAGTAAATTTATAATTCTCTCACACGCAAAAGTCAATAACAGCCTCTTCCAATCCCCAATTTTTTTCAGCCGTTTTCTGAAAATTGTCGAGTTGCACAAAATCTTGCATGTATTTTTATGCACTCTGATTCTGGCGCTTTTGTAATATTTTATGCGATTTTAGCACTTTGACAGCAAGAAAACAGTTGCGGCGTCTACACTTTCGTGCTATCATAACAACGCTGGGAGTGCAAATCTTTTGTCGAATTTCTGACAAGCGAGATTGGCATATTTTTGACACAGGCCAGCAGGCTCGGCAAACGCGATTGATGAATTTTTAACCATCATTTTGCGTACACATCCATTGCCCAATGTCGATTTTGAGGGGAGCGCGCACGTTATGAAGCTCGTGACATTTGAAAAGGACGGCCGCAGCGCCGTCGGCCTGCTCAATGCGGCCGGCACTGCCGTGCATCCCGTGCCGGGCTGTGCGGACATGCAGACGCTCATCGGCATCTGGCCGGCGCTGGACACCGCCGCCGTGCTGCGCGGTGAAGGTCTGCCGCTCGAGCGCGTGCGGCTGCTCGCGCCCATCCCCCGCCCGGAGCAGGACGTGATCTGCCTGGGCATCAATTATTTTGACCACGCCAAGGAGAGCGAGGCCGTCGCCGGCAAGGGCGTCAAGGCGCCGGACACGTTCCCGATCTACTTTTCCAAGCGCGTGAACGAGGCCGTCGCCCCCGGCGGCGACATTCTCAGCCACAGCGATCTGGTCGCCGACCTCGACTATGAGGCGGAGCTGGCCGTCGTCATCGGCCGCCCGGCGTACAACGTCAGCGAGGCAGACGCGCTCGACTACGTGTTCGGCTACACCATTTTGAATGACGTGAGCGCGCGCACGATCCAGAACCAGCATAAGCAGTGGTACCGCGGCAAGAGCCTCGACGGCTTCACGCCGATGGGCCCGTGGATCGTCACGCCGGACGAGTTCGACGTGCGCAGGCCGCAGAAAATCCAGAGCCGCATCAACGGCGAGCTCCGGCAGGACAGCACGACCGATCTCATGATCTTTCACGTGCCGTACGTGATCGCCGAGCTCAGCCAGGGCATGACGCTCCGCCCCGGTACGATCATCTCCATGGGCACGCCGGCCGGCGTGGGCATGGGCTTTGACCCGCCGAAGTGGCTGCACCCGGGCGACGTGGTCGCGTGCAGCATCGAGGGCATCGGCACCCTCACCAACACCGTTCGGTAATCCGCCGTCAGGCATACGCCTGCAGCGGCCGAAGATATCGCAAACAGAATCAGAAAAGGAGAGAAAAAGTAATGAAATTTGCAATGTATGGTTCCGGCGCAGCCGGCAGCGTCTTCGCTTCTTACCTGCGTAAGGGCGGTGCGGACATCATCCTCATCGACCGCTACGAGGCGCACATGAAGAAAGTCGCCGAGGAAGGCATGCACTTCACCATCCATCAGGAGGAAGATGGCGGCTACAAGGATTACGACTACCAGCTCAAGGGCTTCCGCACCTACACCACCGCTGCTGACGCGGCCGCGGCGGAGGGCAAGGTCGACGTCATCATCTACATGACCAAGGCGACCCAGCTCGAGCAGGCCATCCAGGACTCCATGCCTGTCGTCGGCGACACGACCGTCGCCGTCTCCCTCATCAACGGCCTCGGCAACGATGACAACCTCTTCAAGGTCTTCCCGAAAGAGCGCTGCATCATCGGCTCCGGCGTGCTGGGCACGGCTCTGCCCGAACCCGCACACTGCGTGTCCACCCCGGCCGGCGGCGTGCAGATGAACTTCGGCGGTGCGGTCCGCTCGGAGCTCACCGACGCGGCCTGCGCCGAGATGCTCAAGTGCTACCGTGCCGGCGGCTGCGACGCTTACTGGCGCGACGGCGAGCCGGGCACCGACAACAACATCTACAAGTTCATCTGGAAAAAGGTCTGCGTGAACGCCACCGTCAACACCGTGTGCGCCGTCCTGCGTCTGAAGATCGGCGAGGTCGAAGCGGATCCGTTCGGCCAGTGGCTGTTCCACAGCGTCATCCGTGAGACCTGCGCGGTCGCGACCGCCAAGGGCGTGCCGATGGACGCCGATGAGTTCATCGCCCACGATCACAAGGACATCGTCACCAACATCGCGGACTACTATCCGTCCATGTGCCAGGATATGCTCTTCAACCACCGCCAGACCGAGATCGACGTGCTCAACGGCAAGATCGCGGAGTACGGCGAGCAGCTGGGCATCGACACCCCGGTGTGCAAGGTCCTGTCCCAGGTCGTGCGCTGCATCCAGGGCAACTACGACAAGCAGTACCTGAAGTAATTTCAAACCCCAAGTTTTCTCTGCCGGCCGGCCAACAACCGGCCGGCAGTTTGCTAAGGAGGCAAACGCATGAAAATCGCAATGATCGGCTCCGGCGCTGCCGGCAGCGTGTTCGCCGCCTACCTGCGCAAGGGCGGCGCCGAGCTCTGGCTCGTCGATAAGTACAAGGCGCACATGGACAAGATCGCGGCCGACGGTCTGGTCTTCCGCACGCCGGAGGGCGAGGAAGTGCTCACCGGCTTCCACACGAGCGCCACCGCGCACGACATCGGCACCATGGATATGGTCATCCTCATGGTCAAGGCCACGCAGACCGCGGACGTCATGGCCGACACCATGCCCTGCATCGGGCCGGAGACGGTCGTCGTCTCGCTGCAAAACGGCCTCGGCAACGACGAGGTGCTCGCCCAGTTCGTGGAGACCGACCGCATCCTCTACGGCAGCGGCCTGATCGGCACGGAGCTGGCCGGCCCCGGCGTGTGCGTGAGCAAGCCGGAAAAGGGCATCCAGATGCACTTCGGCGCCGTGCACAACAACCCGAAGGCCGACGCCGCCGGCAAGGCGCTCGAGGCGTGCTTCCAGGCGGGCGGCTGCAACGCGAGCTTTGACGAGGATGTGCGCCCGTACATCTGGAAGAAAGTCATCGCCAACAGCGGCTATAACGGCGTGAGCGCCGTCATGCGCCTGAAGGTGAAGGAGACCTTCGCCGACCCCTACGGCCACGACATCGTCATGCATGTGTGGAAAGAGGGCTGCGCCGTCGCGCAGGCGCTCGGCATCGGCGATCTCTGGCCGCTCATGGAAAAGGAAGAGCCGAACATCATCGCCAACCTCGGCAACTACTATCCGTCCATGGCGCAGGACGCCGTGCTGCACCAGCGCCAGACGGAGATCTCCGTGCTCAACGGCGCCATCGCGCGCTACGGCGAGCGGCTGGGCGTGCCCACCCCGTTCAACACCGTCATCACGAAGGTCATCTCCTGCATCCAGAACAACTACGACAAGCAGTATCTGGGCTGATAACGCATCCACGCTTTGCATGTATCCCTACGTCAGCGCCCCGGCAGCCGTCGGGGCGCACGTTTTTTCCCCATACGCAAAAACACCCCCTGTGCCGTGCACAGGGGGTGTTCGCTATGGTTGTTTCGTTTACCGTCAGCGCCGCGCGCTTACCGGTCGGGATATTTCTGCGCCAGATCGGCCTCGAGCGCCTTCCAATCTCTGGCCGGCGTGATCTTCGTCCACGTCTCGGGCGAGGTGTTGTTCACGCGCTCGTAATCGTGGTTGTTGGTCGCTTCCTGCACATCCGTGTAATACCAAGCGTCGGTGTTGCTGTTGTCCGGCCATTTGATCATATCGGGCAGGAAATGCTCCTTATCCGGTGTACGGAAGAGAACCTTGTTGATGATCTTCATGGCCTCGTCGCGCTTGATGTTCTGGTTCGGGCGGAATGTGCCGTCCTCATAGCCATCGATCAAGCCACGCGCCGCCGCGCGGTTGATATACGCGCGCGCCCAGCTGCCGGAGATATCCGAGAATGCATCACCGGTAACTTCCGGTGCGTGGTAGAATCGCGCCGCGATCGTCGCAAACTCCGCGCGCGTGATCGGCGCGTCCGGGCGGAACGTGCCGTCCTCATAGCCGGTGAGAATACCGGCGTTGGTCAGCGTCGAGACCGCGCTGTTATACCAGGCACCGTTTGCCACATCGGAGTAGCTGTTCGTGCGAGACCACACATTTTCGCGGGCCTCGTCCTGAAGCAGACGGTAGAAGATCGTTGCGACCTCCGCGCGTGTGATCTGGCGCTCCGGCTTCACCGTGCCGTCCGGATAACCGCAGATATACGCATCGTGCTTGTCGAGCTCCAGCGGCGGGGGCGGCAGCTCGTTGTCCTCGACGGAGAACACGAACGTGATGTGCGCAGCCGCTTCCTGGAACGCATTGCCCATCGCGGGGTCAACATCAATGGTCACGTCCAGATCGACCGGATCGGTCTTCGGGCCGACCTCGGCAATGAAGACGTTGCTCTTGAGGCCATCGGCCGCATCGAGCTGGCTGAAGAGCTTCGCGGTCTTGTTGGACGCGATCACGACACCGTTTTTCGACACGGTCATGCCGATGTGATCGAGCACATCGTTGTACGAGATGGCGGAGCCTTCCTTGGCGGAGGCGTCGCCGTCGATCTCGGCGCGCAGATAGATCTTTGCGCCCTGCACACCGTTTTGGCCGTCAGCCTGCACGCGGATGGTCTGCGTGAGGCTGTCGCCGGGCATGCAGTTGGAGAAGTTCGGGAACAGGTTCGTGCCCGAACCGTCGCCGGTGTGGGTGAAGGTGAAGCGCGCGCCGTTGCCGTCCGAGCCGTCATAGTACGTGACGGTGGGAACGTTCGTCTCGCCCGTCGCCCAGATGCCCAGTCCGGCGGCCAGCGCGACCACCAGCACGAGGGCGACGATCATGGTAAGTTTTTTGTGTTTCATACCGTTGCCCTCCTTATGCCGTCGGGATTGCCGAGGTCAACGCGCCGTTTACGACCGTGACCGCCCATGCGCCTTCCACAGCGGTGCTCGGCGCGGCCTGAATGCTCTCGGCCAGCACCGTCACCTCGAGGTGATAGCCATCGGGCGCATTCGGCTGCGTGATGGGATCTTTCAGCAGGTTTGCAGTCAAATCTTTCGGTCCGACCGGCTTGGTATAGTAGTAAATGCCGTCCTTCATGAACCAGTCGGGCTCGTTGAGCGTGACTTCCGGCAGGTTTCCGCCGGAGACGACGTTTCCACTCTTATCGACCCAGTTCATGACCAGCTTGACGCGGACATAGGACGTGGCCGTGCCGATGTTTTCAACTTGGATGCTGGACTTTTCGCCGTTTTCCACGTTCTCATCAATCTTGATGTCGGACTTGGCCGCCGTGAAGGTGTTCGTCACCGGAGACGTGTTCGCTTTGAGATAAGCGAGCGTCGTGCCGACGGCCAGTGCGAAGATCAGGCACAGGGAGAGGATGAGCGCGGCTTTTCTCCCGCCTGAACCGTTAAAGATACGTTTCATATGTCATCCCTCCTATTCAGTTCTTCGGGTCTCTTTCGACCGCCTGACCATTATCCTTCCACACGTTCAGAGCCTTGGCAAGGCTCGTGAGCCAGTTGGTGCCCTTATTTTCGTTTTCGAAGGTCACAGTCGCGGTGCCGTTGTTGATGTCGCTGGTCGTGACAAACTGGTCTTTGCTTGTCGGCGTGTATTTCCATGACCAGCTCGTGTCCTCGGTGATGGTGTACTCGCCAACCGGGAGGTTCTTGATCACCTGCTTGTTCGCGCCGGTGATCACGACCTGCATATCCACATCATTATTATTGCCTTTGACGTGGAACACGAAGGTCTGGTTCGGGTCGATCGTTGTTCCGTCTTTCGCGGTCTTTTGAATCGTCAGGTTGAACACTTTGATGTGCACAATGAACTGGCCATGAGCAGGATTAAAGCTGCAGCCTGGGAAGTCGTTGTCAGCCGTATGCACGAACGTAACCACGTCCGCCGGAAGCGTCTTGTCGTTTGCCGAGACTGTCACATTCACGTAAGTATCTTCCGTGAGCGCTTTTTCCTCCGGGTCATAGCTATAGGCCAGCGCCGGCTCCTCGCCTGTCATATTCGCGGGATCGGCAGCAGTGCCCTCGTGCTTCCACACGACTCCACCAAGGTTATCCTTATAATCCGGCGTTGCATTGTAGTCAATGATGGAATCCTTAAAGGTGATCTCCGGCTTGTAGACATTGACCGTGGACGTCACAGTCTTGGTTTGCTCCGTCTGGACTGTGCCATCCGCGTTGTCTCCGCTATATTTCGGTGAGACGGTCATGGTCACCTGATAGGTGCCATCTTCGGTATTGCTAATGGTGTTTTTATCAACTGTATAATTGATATTTACATATCCCGTCTGCCAGTCAGCCAGGTCAGCGGTCTGGGTCAAGTCCGCCGGTGTCGGTGCCGGATTGCCATAGTAGATATTCTTTGTTACGTTCTGCGCATCCAGCTTGATGGGAACGTTGACCTCCGGCTGCGGGAACAGCTTGATCTGCTCGCCGCCGTCCGTGTAAACGCCGGAGCCAGTGCCGTTGGTCGGCACATTGTTGCCGCCGAGGAAACCGTCCCGCGGCTTGACATACAGTGTACTCTGGAAGGTTTCTGCCGGTTTCGTCACCACTTTGTTGCTGTCAACCTGCTCCGGCGTCAGCGTGACGTTTGTCCACTCAATGTAGTAGTTGCCGTTGGCCTCCTGCCGCACCGTCCCGGTCTTGCCGTTCGATGTAATCGTGTCGCCAACATTATACGCGTTTCCTGCTGCGTCGCAGGGGACAAACGACTCCGAGATCTCATCGCGGATGGTGACGTCCTTGACGGCCTCGCCAGTCTGCTGCGCAATCTGTGTAAAGATTCTTTGAAGCTCAGCCGCATTATCCGTTGTCAGGTAATAGCCGTTTTCATGGTTGCGGGTTCTGGCATCCGTGTACAGCCCTTTCCAAGAATCCGTTCCCAGCTCCCATTCGTTGACACGGTTGTTATCCACATGCGATCCATCCGGGCGGTGGCTGGAGACACGGTACATATACTCGTTGATCTTGCAGCCTTCCGAATCCTGCCCTTCCGAGGCCTTCAAGCCCAGACCGACGCTGTACACCGTTGAGCCGCAGCCCGTCCAGTTCCAGTCGTCTTTCTTGGCACTGCCCTTCTGGAAGTCCTCATAGTTGGAAACGCCATATTCTTTAAATTTAAAGGGCTTCACCAACTCCAGAAAGCGCTCACCGTAGAAGTCCTGACCTTCGACGTTCGCCTGCAGGTTGAAGGTGTCACCCTTCGCGTGCTTGAGAATGGTAGACCAGTGCACCGACTGCTGCGCAACATCATAACCCTGATCTTCGCCCGGCCAAGTGTTGTTGCCGGGCTTACCATCCGTGAACAGCACTGTTACGCGCGTGTTGTCATAGTTGGAATCGCTTGCTGAGACACTGTTGAAGATGTTCACAGCCTGCTGCAGACCCATGCCGGACTGCGTACCGCCGTCGCAGCGCGTAGACAAGCCGCTGACAATCTGCGTCAGAGCGCTGTTGACCATATTGTCCGCCGTGACGGGAATAAGCGCGCCGCTCGCCTTCTTTGTACCGCTGTCGATGGTAACGTCAGATGCATACGACACAATTGCCACACGGCTGTCGGGAGAGCTCTTCTGAATCGTTGTAAGGAAAGCATTCACGGCTGTTTGCAATGCCTCGACGCGCTCCTTGCTGTTATTGTCTTTGCCGGCCAGGGAGAAATTCATACTGCCCGAGCGGTCAAGGACGAGCACAATGTCGCACGCTTTCGTGTGGGTTACGATGTTCGACTTGGCAGCTGCGGTCAGATCGATCTGATAGACCGGATTTCCGGCTGCATCTTTTACGTCGGTCGCCGTCGCAGTCTTGGTGACATCCACAGCATTGCTCGCCCCGTCCGATGTATCCTTTGCCGCCGCGCGGAGCACCGGCGCTTTCCTCACCGTACTGCTGCCGGGGAAATACGTCATGAACGGGCCGACGCCCTGAAACTCAGGAGCGCCGCTCGTGCTCACGACCGTCTCCGTGCTCTCCGCACTGCCGTCGGCAGCGTCAGTGTCCGCCGTGACGCCCGCGCCCATGAACAGGCACATGCTCAGGAGCACGGCTGCGCAGAGGACGAGCGAGAGAATGCGTTTTTTCATATAGTCGTCCTCCTTTCTCAGGGCTTCGGGATCGGATTGATCTGCGTGCTCGAGGTGCTCGCCTCGACCGTTCCGACGTGCTTCCACACGTCAATGGGGCCGTACTTGTCCAGGTTCGCCGTCTGGACGGCCTCGGCCGTGACGTAGATATGCACCGTGGCATTCTGGTATTCGTTGCCCATGTCCTTACTGAACGAGACCTGGTTGAAGAGCTTCGACGTGGCGGCCTGCGGGTCGACCGAACCACGATAGTAATAGTATCCGCCCTCGCCGTCGATCCAGTCCGTGTTGTTCAGCTCCAGCGTGAGCAGGCTCCTGTCCGTGAGCGGGATGATCTCGCCATCGGCGCCGACCATCTCGGGCGTGATCTTCACGCGGGTGTAGAAAGCGCCGGAGCCGACGTTCTCCACATACACCACTTTGTTCACGGCGCTGCCGGGCATGGCGCTCACCGTCGTAAACGGTTGGCCAGCGCCGTCCTCGTCGTGCAGTGCAAGCTTGACGGAGCCCATCGTGATGACGTTATCCGCCCGGCCGACGGCCGAGAAATACGCCCACGTGCCGACCGCAAGCAGCGCCACCACCAGGAGGAGCACCGTTGCGATGGTCCACTTCTTCTTCATGCACAAACCACCTTTCTCCCTGATAGGATGTTTCTGAGTACCGAGTTCTCACTCTCTCTGCGCCCGAGGGCGCACGCAGGAAATTTTTGTGGAATCATCATTTCAATCTGCGCGCGGACGGCGGCAGCGCCGCCGCCCGCGCCCGGATTGAAGCCGAGCCAGAGTCCCCGATGGGGGCGGCGATTTCGCCGCCCCTTTGGGGTCAAAATGTTGGGGAATTACTTGCCAAATGCAGCGAAGGCATCGGTTGCATTCGCAAAGCCGTCCGCCTGAATGGCGTCCGCCTCAACGAGGACGGGGAACGTGCCATCAGCATACGGCTTACCCTCGCCAAAGAGGCTTGCGATCTCTTCATTGGTAACATCAGTATCCATGTGGATGGTGCCCCAGACGTTCCAGTAGGTCATCTCGCCAGCCTTCAGAGGAGCAATGCGGGTGAAGGTGTAGACATTGTACTTCACGCCGTCGCGCACGACCGCGCCGGTGTTGTCATAGGCCTTGGTGAACTCCTTATTGTTCAGCGCCGTCGTGGTGTATATGCTGCTGTTGAGAATGGCAGTGTCCAGATCAGCCGGGATCATGACGCGGATGCGGATGTAAGCATCGTTCTTGCCAGTGTTGACGACGTAGGGCATCTTGTGGTAGTACTCACCCGGATTGAGCTCCACGTTTTCGCACTTATACTCTCTCGCGTTGGCTTTGATCTGGTCATCGGTGTAGAACGTATCGCCGGCTTTATACGGGCTGGTGTTGTTGGACCCCTGCTTAAGAACTTCGGACCACAGCTCAGCATTTTGGGGATTGAGCTCCTCACCCGGAGTGCCGACGTAACCGGCATTCTCGCGGTGCAGGCTGGACTCAAGCAGGTCGATCTTCACATTGCCGACGGTGAAGGTGTTGTCCGCGGACTTCGTATCGGTGAAGTACGCGAGGGTGCCGCCGACGACAAGCGCCGCGACGAGCATGACTGCGATGGCAGCCACAAGAATGGTTTTCTTCTTCATATGTAGTCTTCTCCTTTTCTATTTTCCCGCACAGCCTTCTGTGCGTATATTACATGGGAAAAGCAAGGGGTGATCACTTGCCAAAGCAGGCATCAAACGCAGCAGCTGCGCTGCTGAAGCCGGTAGTCTGGCACAGATAAGCATTGAATTGCAGGCTAGAATTCTGAGCAAGCGGAGTGGTCAAATCAACGGTAAGCTGGTTTCCATTCAGAATCGGATAGGTACCAATGGAATTGCCAGAAGTCATCGGAGTCTTATAAACATAAAGCGTACCGCCATTCGGAAGCTGCTTCTGAAGGCCAGTAACTTCCTCCCAGTCGCCGTTCAGCTTGTAATTCAGGCCAGCAGCATTGCCGTAGACTTCCACGAACAGATAAGACGGAGTCTCAACAGCCTTCTTAATCTGAACGAACGGATCTTTCGCAACGGTCATGCCCGGTGTGACTTCATTGTACTCATTGCCAGCGACTTCAACATACTTGGAACTGTCAGTAGTGACATTGCCTTCGGCGTCGACATACTTATAAGTAGCCGTATTGGCATCATAGGCAACTTTGTGTTCCTTCAGGATGAAGTTGGTTTCCGGATCATCAATTGTCTTGCCAACCGTAAAGGTATTGGTAACCGCCTCGGTCTTCGCCGTCAGATACGCATACGTCGCGCCAACCGCCAGCGCCACAACGAGCACAAGCGCGATGGCGACGGTCAGAGTTTTCTTCTTCATGTAACGTTTTCCTCCCCTAAATTTTGTTCAAAGCTTCCTATGTCCAACAGCACCGTGCCGGGTGCTGCCAGCAAACACTAAGTTAATGCACGAACGGGCGAAAATATTTCGCAAAACCATTATTTTCCCATATTTTCGCCGGAATTTTTGGCATCCGGGGCATCGCCGGGCTTGTCCGCCTGTGCGCGGCGGGCAGCGTCGCGCGCGTCCGCCTCCGACGCTTTGCGGAGCATGTCCGGCAGGAACGTCAGGATGATGAGCACGAGCGCGAGCGCGATGGCCAGATACATGCCGGGTGGGTTCGACACCCAGTGCGAAACATAGCCCAGATACGGGATGGTGAACACCGGGCGGCCGATGAGGTTCTTGAAATAGACAGGTGCGCCGTCGGGCGCGTCGTTCGCGTCTCCCTGCGTGTAGAAATGCTCGTTTTCCGCATCGATGGAGATCACGCGGTGTGTGACGACATCCAAGTCCTCATTGAGCACAAAGGTGATCGCGTCACCGACCTGCACGTCCTCGGGCGCACAGGGCTTGACATAGATCAGCGAGCCGGTGTGATACGTCGGCTCCATGCTGCCGGACAGGACGCACATCGGCCGCAGACCGACCAGCCGCACGCCCACCAGGAGCAGCGCCAGAATGACAACCAGGATCACCAGCACGGTGGTGACAGTGTTCCACACCTTTTGAACTCTCTTTGACATCTGTGACCTTCCTTTCCGCCCCGCTGCACTCCCCCTCCTTTCCGCGGAGACACCGGCCCGTGTCCGGAAACCGGAAACAGGAACGATCATAGCACACGACAGATGCAAAATACGTCGGAACCACATACGGAATTTTTTGCGCGGTTTTTAAAGAATACCATACGCGCCATAAATGCGCAAGGAAAAATGTTCACAATTTTCCAGGCGCGTTTTTGGCAATAGCAGACAAATCCGGCTGCGAATATGCCGCGGGCGCGCCCATTGCGTCGTGCTGCGAAGCGCCGATTGATGATGGTTTCCATTGTACTTTTCCGGCACGGATGCGTCAAGGGCAAACCACCCGGGCAGAGCCGGGTGTCAGCGCACGGAAAAACGGCGCGCCACATTCTTACCTTTTTCTTAAATATGACACGTTCCGTCTTGTTTTTGCGCGAAAAACATGATAGGATAAGGCGATTATGGACATTTATCGGAAAGGAGCTGGCAAGCATGGAAACCAACGTGCTCGACTGGCTGGAAGTCACCGCCGCAGCCTGTCCGGACAACGGAGTGCAGGCCGCCCAGGGGCGGGCATACCGTGCGGCCGATATGCTGCGGGAAACATTCCGCAGCAGCCGTCCGTTCCGTATCCATCCGGAAAAGAGGTAATCCTTCAGGTAAAATGTATAAGGCGAGAATGGCACAATCTCTGTATCTTTGTTCATCTATCAATAAAAAACGAAACACTATGCAGAGCGTGACACTGAACAACGGCGTTGAAATGCCGCAGTTGGGGTACGGAGTCTATCTGGTTGCCCCCGAAACGTGCGAACGGTGCGTGCTCGATGCGATTGGTGCGGGCTACCGCAGCATCGACACGGCCCAAGCCTACTACAACGAAGCGGGCGTCGGCGCCGCCATCGCCAAATGCGGCGTTCCCCGCAGCGAACTCTTCATCACCACCAAGGTATGGATTAGCAATGCCGGCGAAGAGCGGGCGGCAGCCAGCA
>OLVO01002559.1_pt1 | contig 16318 bp, 9 predicted proteins | sample 1672571 | NCBI WGS metagenome assembly OLVO01 (sample SAMEA3136700, study PRJEB25190) | human gut metagenome | biome: human gut; feature: human-associated habitat; material: faeces | place: Austria | collected 2013
GTAACTAATGAAATCATTAGTGGCAATTGATTCAAAACCAACATCAGTTGAGTAAGTGACTCACCCAATCAACCGTTGAACTAAATAAATTATCTCATTAGCTTGCGGAAACGAACGAGTTCTAGCTCAAAACCGGCACGGAAATGAATCAATTTTTAGGGATATGGCTGTCCTGAACCAAATCCCCCAAGAATTACAACTGAGCCGGCTTGCTGAATATACATAATTTCCTGCATTTATTTCCATATTTCCACTGCATCTAAAAAAATATGTATATCTTTGTCATACGCTTTCTGCTCATCAGCGTGATGAAACTAGCGGGAGGCGGTATATATTACTAAAATAGGAATATGTAAGTGTTATCTCTCGGAATCAGAATCTAGCGATTTAAACCAAGGAGAGATGATGCGGCAGATATTCCACGTTAACGGCTTATATCAACATATCCGTAAAAGATGTGTTATATATAAACGATTGACGTGGGTGTCTGTTGTCATTATTATCTTTTGGGAGGGTTTCGCTAGACCTTGATTCCGGATAATGGTGCAACAGCATTCACGTCTTTCTTATGTCCGGCCGGTTATGATTACCCCAGAAAATTTAACCTAACCAATTACCTGCCTGCCTGAAATACAGAAAACGTGTATGCCCGTTGTGCCACATAAACAGAATAATATCAATCTTTATTGTGGAACACATTAAAACAAAAGCATTATGCCAAAATGGATTAGCGTAGAAGAAGCGGCGGCCAAGTATGGAATCAACAAAGAAGTTATTTGGCTTTGGGCAGAGATGAAAAGATTCCCGATGTCCTATGAGAAAGGCATCACCACTGTCGATGAAGAAAGCCTTATCGGATTTCTTCATCAGAATAAGGATCGAATTACAGCCGAGTATATCGACACATTGGAAGAACTATGTATTGAAAAAGCAAATATCTGTAACTTATATGCTGAAATTATTGGCTGTCAAGACAAAGAACTCTTGTATCAAAGAGAGCAAATAGCTCGAATGAAAGAGATACAAACAGCTATGAAAAGGCAAAACAGCCGACTCCGGGATTGCGAGAAAGTGTTCACGGAATATGAAGAGAACTTTAGTACCTGCTGGATTGGAAGAATCTGCGCTCACTTAAGGCGACTGATACGGTTGATGCGACGGTAAATACCATCCTATCTCATTTTAAATATGGAATAACTGATACCGTTGAACAGAAATGTCTAAAAGTACTCTTGAATAGAAACATTTAAAGATGCCCCTGAATAGATATATTTAAAGATATCCCTGAACAAAAATGTTTAAAAATACTAGAAATATACTGTAGTAAGATTTTTTATCCATTCGTTTTATATTCTTAACTCCGAAAAATTCGTAAGTGTGGATAAACCAACTACTTTTGACCTTCAACTTTGCAGCATTTTTGAATGTCCTGCGTCTAATAAACATAAACTAAATATTTCTAGTCATGAAACACAGACTGTTACTACTAATTCTATTCGTATTCGCTACCTCCGTGGCGGCGGGGTGGGCACAAAAATCCACAGCTCCTTCTTATACTGTCAAAGGAGTACTTCTTGATTCTCTAACACAAGAGGGAGAACCGTATGCAACGATTAAGATTACTCCCAAAAATGCTCCGGATAAAGCAGTCAAGATGGCGGTGACTGGGGCGAATGGTAAATTTCAGGAGAAACTGAATGTCGCTGCGGGCAATTACATCATCACTATTTCTTCGATTGGTAAAGCGCCGATAGTAAAGGAATTTACTCTAAAACCGTCCGTGAAGGAGGTTGATTTGGGCACAATGATTTCTTCGGAAGCCAATAACGTATTGAAAGGAGTGGAGGTAGTTGCACAAAAACCTTTGGTAAAGGTAGATGTGGATAAGATTGAATATAATATTGAAGATGATCCGGACTCAAAATCGAACAGTATATTGGAGATGCTTCGGAAAGTGCCTTTGGTAACGGTGGATGGAGAAGACAATGTACAGGTGAACGGCAGTAGCAGTTTCAAGATACATGTGAATGGAAAGCCCAATAATATGATGAGCAATAATCCGAAGGAAGTACTGAAAAGTATGCCGGCAAACACAATCAAATATATTGAGGTGATAACTTCACCGGGAGCTAAATATGATGCGGAAGGTATCGGAGGTATTCTGAATATCGTCACAGTAGGTTCCGGATTTGAAGGCTACACGGCTACTTTCAGAGGAAATGCTAATAATAACGGAGTAGGTGCCGGCACTTACGCAATGGTGAAACAAGGTAAACTGACTGTTTCTGCCAACTATAACTACAATTATAATAATAGCCCGCGCAGCTATTCCGACAGTTATCGCGAAAACTACGAACCGGATAAAGAGAATGAAAAATATCTGGAATCGGAAAGTAGCTCCAAGTCGAAAGGGAATTTTCAGTATGGCAATTTGGAAGCCAGTTACGAGATTGATACGTTGAGGTTGCTGACCGTGGCTTTCGGAATGTACGGTAGCAGTGACAAAAGTAACAGTGGCGGAAATACGATTATGCACGGAGCTGACCGACAGGATTTTGCGTACCGTTATAGGACCGACAATCATGGAAAAGGGTCATGGTATTCTATCAACGGAAATATAGACTATCAGCGTACTTCCCGAAAGAATAAAGAACGAATGATTACGCTTTCTTATAAAATCAATTCCCAACCCCAAACGAATGATTCATATAATACTTATCTGGATATCGAGCCTGATGAGAATAAACTGGATATCATCAAAGAATTGTCATTAAAGAATTTCCATTCGGACGGAAAGACAAATACGATGGAGCAGACTTTCCAGGTGGACTATACTACTCCGATTGGAAAGCTGCATACAATTGAAACCGGTGCCAAATATATTTTCCGACGTAACTCCAGTGATAATCGGTTTTATGAAGCCGAGGGAGCAAGTGAAAACTATGCATATAATGAGAATCGTAGTAGCGAGTACCGTCATTTGAATCATATTCTCTCTGCTTATGCCGGATATACGCTGAAATACAAGGGATTTACTTTCAAACCGGGATTACGTTATGAGCAAACCATACAAGAGGTGAAGTATCTGGTGGGTCCGGGCGAGAACTTTGATTCGAATTTTAGTGATCTGGTTCCTTCCGTTTCCTTGGGAATAAAACTAGGAAAGACGCAGAATTTGCGTGGTGGATATAATATGCGTATCTGGCGTCCGGGTATCTGGAATTTGAATCCTTATTTCGATAATCAGAATCCGATGTTTATCAATCAGGGAAATCCGAACTTGAAGAGTGAGAAGAGTCATTCGTTCGACTTGTCTTACAGCAGTTTTACGTCCAAGTTCAACATCAATCTTTCTTTGCGTCATTCTTTCAATAACAATGGAATTGAAAGAATCAGCCGCTTGATTACTGATAAAGACGGAGAAATCTTTGAAGGGGGGCATAAAGCTCCTTACGGTGCGTTGTATAGCACATACGGTAATATCGGAAAGAGCCGGGAAACAGGATTGAACTTTTATTTGAACTGGAACGCTTCTCCTAAAACGAGAATTTACGTCAATGGACGTGGCAATTATAGCGATTTGCGGAGTCCTGCCCAAGAGTTGCATAATTATGGATGGAATGCTTCTGCGTTCTGCGGAGTTCAGCAGACCTTACCGGGAAAAGTACGTTTGAGCCTGAACGGCGGAGGTAGCACACCCCGAATCAGTTTGCAGGGAAAAGGTTCAGGATATAGTTATTATAGTTTGGGATTGAGCCGTTCTTTCTTGAAAGAAGAACGTCTCTCTTTGAATGTTTTTTGCAATAATATTGTAGAAAAATACAGAACTTACAATAATCACACAGAAGGGGCTAACTTTATTTCGAAGAGTTCGAGCAAATATCCGAGCCGATATTACGGTTTCAGTATCAGCTATCGGCTTGGAGAGTTGAAAGCCAGTGTGAAGAAAGCCGCACGAAGCATCGACAATGACGATGTGAAAGGTGGCGGCGGAGGAGGTGGAAACACCGGTGGTGGAGGTGGTCAGTAGACCACTTCCGCACACCGAGATTTCCTTTTATTTCTGTCTCATGTCTTGCTTGTTGGTGTTAAAACCAAGTTTGGTTAATCCGGCCTGTACATCAGGATGGCTCATGAAGAGTTTCCACAATAATCCGGTACGGTAGTTTTCGATCATGACAGCAATAGGACCCTGGTCGATAGCCAGATAACGTTGCGGATACCAATTGTCCGTTTCGCTGAAAGCATCGTAGAATCCGAAAGGACCGAACACTTTATCTCCCATACCATACAGATGGCGCATTACCTGCATGGAATATTCCGGTGTATAGACAATGGATGAAAGTGCGGCGGTAGGGGAGATTACTCCTTTGTCCTCCTGCTCATTGGGCGAATGAGCTGCATATCCATCGACGGAATAGCTGGCGGTCAGTCCCCAACAATCCGGTCCGAAACCTTTGTAATGTTTAGGGTTGCGGATGCAGTAAGCACGGTTGACTAGTGTCAGGTTGCGCATTTCGTGGAAGTAGCTGGGGCAATATTCATCTTTTAGTCCCACCGGATCAAGTCCGAGGAAAGAGTATTGAGCCCAGAAAAGCGGTCCGGCTTCCGTGCCCTGATAGCGGAGATGCAACTCGATTCCTTCCACTTTATGCGGAGAAACGATGGCTCCGTTCTGTGCCCAACCGTCATGATAGACAGCCGCAGGTACTCCGTGTGTAGGAGAAGCGGCGGCAAGAATATACATAATCATACATTCGTTGTAGCCGTGTACAGGGAAATTCATTTCCCAGCCATACGTCGGACTCCAATGCCAGTAAAGAACGTTTTGCCCGCCTTGCCGATACCAGTTCCAGTCGACATCCCGCCAAATCTGGTCGATCCGTTGGGCGAGGGCTTTCTCTTTCTCGTTTCCGTTGACGTAATATTGGTGTACGGCCAGCAGCCCTTGGATGAGGAAAGCGGTCTCTACCAGATCGCCCCCATTATCTTTTTGCCCGAATGGTTTCACCTTGCCCGTATCACCATACCACCAATGAGGGTAGGCTCCGTGGAAACGGTCTGCTTTTTCGAGGAAAGAAACGATGCGTTCCATTCGTGCCAGTCCCTCCTCGCGGGTGACGTAACCGCGGTCGATTCCCGCAAGGATAGCCATGATGCCGAAGCCGCTGCCGCCGGAAGTGACTACGTTGGCATCGTTTTCAGGATAAACGCCGTCTACATGATAACGTTCGGGAGCTAAGCCGCTATTCGGCTCGGCACCTTCCCAGAAATAGAGGAAAGTCCGTCGCTGGACGGTATCCATCAGGGCGTCGTCCGATAACGAGTCGGTGGCTGCGGAAAGGTTGTTGCTTTTGCTTTTCCCTTTACAGCTCTGGAAAGTCAGGGCAACGGCGGATAGAAATAGTAACATGAGCGGAAGTGCACTCATTTCTATTATTCTTTTATATTTATCGTTCATAATCAAGGTGATAAAAGTTTAGTTTAACGTGAACTTCGCGGTTTTCACATCACGGCTGTTCGTACCGATCATCACTTCAAAGTCGCCCGGTTCGGCAACCAGTTGCAAGTCATAATTATAGTATCGAAGCATTTCCGGAGCAATCTTGAAACGGACAATCTTCATTTCTCCCGGTTCGAGGAATATCTTTTGGAAACCTTTCAGCTCTTTGACGGGACGGGTACTGCTACCCACAACGTCGCGGATATAAAGCTGTACCACTTCCGAGCCGGGCCATGTTCCGGTATTGGTAACCTCCACTGCCGCGGTCAACGAACCGTTCATGTCCATGGAAGAATGACTCAAGTCGATGTCGCTGTAAGAGAACGTCGTATAAGAAAGGCCGTAACCGAACGGATAAAGCGGATCATTATCCACATCGAGATAGTTGCTGCGGAATTTCTCGAACCATTTGCCATCTTTCAATGGGCGTCCGGTATTTTTGTGCGCATAATAAAGAGGTATCTGGCCGACATTCTTCGGGAAAGTCATAGTCAGTTTACCACCCGGATTGACGTAACCGAAGAGGGCGTCACCAATGGCGTAAGCGGCTTCACTACCTCCGAACCATACATTCAGAATGGCAGGCACATGCTCCTGTTCCCAGTTCAGCGTAAGCGGACGTCCGGTGAATAACACCAGTACCACCGGTTTGCCTGTCTTTAAAAGTTCTTTCAACAGATTCTGTTGTACGTCGGGAATATTCAAGTCTGTACGACTGCTGCTTTCACCGCTCATTTCAGAAGATTCGCCTAGCGCTGCGATGATGATATCCGACCGACGGGCTACGTTCAATGCTTCGTCCAACAACTGCTGGTCGGTGCGGTTGTCACGGTTCAGGGAACGGCCGAACATAGTTGCCCGTTCTTCGTAACTTGCATCACTAATCAGGTTGCTTCCTTTAGCGTACATGATATTCGCTTTTCCGGCTGTCATCTCTTTCAATCCTTCTACCAAAGAAGGGCAACGGTCGAGCACAGCTGCTACGCTCCATGTACCCGGCATATTGCTACGGCTGTTTGCCAACGGACCGATTACTGCAATATTTCCTTTAGGGTTGAAAGGCAACAACGGATTTCCGTTCGGATTACCGTCGGGACTGTCATTCTTCAGAAGAACGAAACTTTCTGCTGCAATTCTGCGGGCTGCATCACGATGGGCTTTGGTAAAGATGTCGCGTGCCGGACGTTTCGGATCGCAATATTTATAAGGATTATCAAACAATCCCAGTTTATATTTGGCTTCCAGAATACGACGGCAAGCCGTATTCAATGTTTCCATAGAGACTTTTCCTTCCTGAACGGATTTCTTCAGTGTCCCTACAAAACCCTCGCTTACCATATCCATATCCACTCCGGCGTTGATGGCACGGGCGGATACTGTCTGAAGATCACCGATACCGTGATCGATCATTTCTGAAATGCCGGTATAATCAGTTACCACAAAACCGTTGAATCCCCACTGTCCGCGGAGAATATCCGTCATCAGCCATTTATTGGCAGTGGCCGGAATACCGTCTACTTCATTAAAAGAAGCCATCACGCTACCTACACCCGCTTCAACGGCTGCTTCATACGGCAGCATATAATCATTGAACATTCGTTGGCGGCTCATATCCACGGTGTTATAGTCGCGGCCGGCTTCGCCTGCCCCATATAACGCAAAGTGTTTTACGCAGGCCATGATTTCGTCATTCCGTTCCATGTTTTTCCCCTGATAGCCGCGTACCATCGCTTCGGCAATCATGGCACCGAGAAACGGGTCTTCGCCACTACCTTCGGATACGCGTCCCCAACGAGGGTCACGTGAAATATCCACCATCGGGCTGAAAGTCCATGAGATTCCATCAGCACTTGCCTCTACGGCTGCAATGCGGGCAGACTCTTCAATGGCTGTCATGTCCCAGGTGCAAGACAAACCGAGCGGGATAGGGAACATCGTTTCGTATCCGTGAATAACGTCCATCCCGAACAATAACGGAATACCCAGCCGGGAATCTTCCACAGCTTGTTTCTGTACTTCACGTATTTTCTCTACTCCTTTCAGATTGAACAATCCTCCCACTTCGCCTTTCTTGATTTTTGCGGCAATGTCGCTGCTTTTAGCTTGTCCCGTAGTGATCTCTCCGGTGACGGGAAGGTTTAACTGTCCGATTTTTTCTTCCAGCGTCATTTTATTCATCAATACGTCGATGAAACGATCCATATCCTGTGGCGACTTTTGTGCCGACGCGGTTAGAAAACCTGCAGCAAACAACAGGACGGATAGACTTAACTTTTTGTATATCATATTATTATAGTTAATTTTATCTCTATTCATATAAAGTCCTCCTGATGCGTTGAATGTTCGGCACCGAGGAGGACATTGTTCGACACCGAGGAACAGTAGTTTCGGCACCGAGGAAACAACCGTTCGGCACCGAGGAACTTTCTTATTGGTAGTCGGGGTTCTGTACTAACACTCCTTTAGACTTGTCGATCTCTGTCTGCGGCAGTGGAAGCAGTGCGTTTTTGTCCTGATAATTGGTTTTACCGGCTGCGTGCAACACTTCTTTTGCAATGCCCCAACGAACGAGGTCATAGAAACGGTCGAATTCCAACCCTAATTCCACACGGCGTTCGTGGCGGATGGCTTCACGCAATTCTCCCTGATCGGTAGTCGTCACTTTAGGTAATATATTGGTATTGGTGCCTCTGGCGCGTGCGCGTACTTGTTCCAAATAGTCGATTGCTTCACCCGGAATACCTTTTTCATTAGCTGATTCGGCTCCCATCAGCAGTACATCTGCGTAGCGGATCAGACGAATGTTTACCCAGAATCCTTTGTTGGTATATTCTTTACGCAAAGCCGGGTCGGTATAGGCTTTCTTGTTAAAGTAAGCACCCATTGCCGGAGAAACCGGAGATTCACCGTATGGCTCGTTGGTATTTTCCGGAGTGATAGGATCGCTGTCCGAGTGGCGGAAGTAGAGTAGGGTGGAGTTTTTGCGTGGATCACCCTGTTCGTAGGCTTGCGCCATATACTCTGTTGCCATGTGCCATCCCCAGCCCAAGTCCCATTGACCTGCTCCGCGTACGCCTTGTACTTCACAGAACTGGCTACCGATAACGGTACTTTGAGGAAGAGCGGCAGTAGCTGTACATTGCAACTCGAATATAGAACCTCCGTTATTTTCACCATCATCCGTGAAAATCTCATTATACGGAGTCTTTAAGTTGTAGAGCCCCTTTCTGATGACGTCGGTGGAGGCTGTGTACATATTGTTCCAGTCGTTGCGCATCATATAAGTACGCGCGTGTAAGGAACGGGCAGCTCCCCAAGTCAGTCGTCCGGTGTATTCGCTGCTCCATGTTTCCGGCAATGACTCTTCTGCTGTTTTCAGGTCTTTGTCAATTTGCTCATAGATTTTATCAGCACTTGTCTTCGGGATATTGGCTTCCGAAGCGTCGTTGATTTTATAAGTCACCAGAGGAACTTCGCCGAAAGCTCTTACCAGATTGAAGTAGCAATAAGCACGGAAGAAAGAGGCCTCTCCCTTATTGATGATGTCTTCAGTTTCTGTTTGTCCGGCTGTTTCTTTTTCTGCAATGGCATCAAGAATCTCATTACATTGGTAGATGATGGCATAATTCTGTCCCCAATAAGCACCCAGTAGGCCGTTGGTCGGTGTATACACAAAATCATCATACATTTCGGCTACATCAGAGCCATCGCTGGCAATACTTCCTTTTTCCGAATCTTCCGAACGAAAACAGTGGATGGCAAAAGCAGGAGGGCCGGCTGTCACATTATAGTTACGCATCATCGTATAGACATTATAAATCTTACCGTTGACCAGAGCGTTCGGATTGTCATCTTCCGTGAACTGTCCTTGCGGACTACGATCCAGAAAGTCACTACAGCTACCTAGAAATAATGTAGTTGAAGTAATAAGGGTTGCAAATATATATTTATTCAGTTTCATATAATGATAGTTTTAAAGATTAAAGTTGTGTTCCGCATGGAAAACTGGCAGTGGCACCTTGTCACTAGAATGTTAGGTTAATGCCGAAGGTGTAGACTGCAGGTACAGGATAACTACCGTTATCTACTCCGAATGCGGTGGCAGTTCCTCCAAGTTCGGGAGTATATCCGGTGTTATGTTTCCATGTCTTCAGGTTCTGTATGTTGACATAGACTTTCAGAGCTTGCAGACGTATTTTGGCAATTAAGCTCTTGTCGAACGTATACGCTAACTGTACGTTGCGGATACGGAAGAATTTGCCGTCCTCAATGTAATAGTCGGAATTCAAGTTATTGATAGAATGTTTGGTGTTCAGCAACGGTTGGGTGTTGGACGTACCTTCTCCGTGCCAGCGGTCCAAACGTTGTTCCAAGTAGTTGAACTGGGCAAAATTGTAGTTATCCCATGTACGGAAAATCTTGTTTCCGCCTTGTCCCATCATGTCGATGCCTAACGACCAATTCTTGTAGTCTACTCCGAGAGAAAAACCGTAAGTGACCTTTGGAGTCGGGTTGCCTATCATGGTACGGTCTTCCGGGGTGATTTCTCCGTCACCGTTCACATCGGCGAATTTCAGGTCACCGGGGGTAACGGTAGCCAGTGTATTTTTGGGTGATGCGTCAATATCCGCTTGTGACTGATAAACGCCTGCCACTTTGTAACCGTAGAAATATCCGATAGGATAACCTGCCATTGTGTAACTTTGCTGCTTATCTCCGGCAATGATGGAATATCCTTCCTGAACAAGACTTTTTACCTCATTCTTGATAGTAGTCAGGTTGGCACTGACGGAATATCCCCAATCACCAATCTGATCGCGCCAGGTTACAGCCATTTCCACTCCTTTATTCTGAATCTCTCCCAAGTTTCCGATACCGGGGATAGTTCCGGAAATTCCGGGAACTTCGGCTAACAAATCTTTGGTATTCTTCTTATAGTAAACACCCTCAAAATGCAAGCGGTTGCGAAGCAGGTTCGTTTCAAATCCGGCTTCCCAGGCTTCTACTTTTTCCCAACGCAGGTTAGGATTAGGAAGATAGGCAAGCTGGTATCCGGGATAAATGATGGACGGTTTACCGAATACGGCCGAATAAGCATTGGTCAATAAGGGTTCGGCAGGATAGGCTTTATCCAGGTTCTGGTTTCCTAACGTACCGTAAGATGCTTTGATTTTCAACATATCCAGCCATTTGATGTCTTTCATAAATTCTTCTTCGGACATCAACCAACCTCCACCCAGCGAGAAGAAGTTCTGCCATTCATTTCCTGTATAGGAGAAAGCGGAAGAACCATCCCGGCGGAAAGAACCGTTGAACAAGTATTTACCTTTATAGTTGTAGATCACACGTGCAAGTACGGATAATGTACTGCGTTCCCATTGAGTACTTCCATTGGTAGCGGTAGCCGCATCGCCGATGCTGACAAACCATTTGTCCGGATTATCCGGAATGACCAGTCCGACTCCCTGCTTGCGTGCTCCGTCCAACCGGCTCAACGAATTATAATAGGTAGTAAAACCGGCGGTAGCTGTCAGGTTATGATTTCCATTATCAAAGCTGTTGGTGTATGTCAACAGGTAGTCGCTCTGAACTTTTGTTTCATTCTCTTTAAACTGGCTGACCTCGGTCTTGCCTGTTCCCAAAGTAGAGATCCCTCCGTTGACAGCGGCATCGTATACTTTTACGATCGGTGTATACGTCCGTCCGTTGTTCGACGCATAATCCATGGAGAACATTGCTTTGAACGTGAAATGTTTCAGGAAGTCTACTTCACCATAAATATTACCGGATGCCCGGTAGTTCTCCGCTTTGGTAGTATTCGCTTTCAATTCGACGTCTACCATCGGGTTGCTAATCTGCGCTTTCTGGAATTCGGGCAGAGCCGTATATAATCCGTATTCGTTGTTATACACCGGAGCGATAGGAGTTGCACGCAGGGCATTCAACACCTGTTTGGAATCGGCAGGAAGCATACGTGCTCCGTTGAATTGGAAACCGACTTTTAAAAAGTCCGTAATCTTATAATCATTACTTGCGTTGATGGTTACCTTGCTGAATTTCTCATGCTCGATGTTGCCTTGTTCGTAAGAGTAGCCTACGCCCAGATAGAAACTGTGTTTGGGCGAAGCCCCTGTAATACTGATGTTATTGTTTGTAATGAAAGCAGTCTGGAAAATTTCGTCTTGCCAGTCTGTATTGGCATCCCAGCCGGTATAATCGAAAGGATCGTCTCCTTGATTGGCGAGCTGTTCGTTATATAGTTCCTTGAATTGTGAACCATTCACCAGTTTCACTTTATCCACCACTTTCTTGAAACCGAAAGAAGTATTGATATTGACCAGCGTCTGCCCCTCTTTGGCTTTCTTTGTGGTAATGATGATGACACCATTCGCACCGCGAACACCGAAGATAGCCAGAGATGACGGGTCTTTCAGGATTTCCATAGATTCGATGTCCTCCGGATTCAGGAAATTGATGTTGTCATTGAATAATCCGTCGACAATGTACAGCGGTTTATATCCGTTGATGGAGTTTGTTCCGCGAATACGTATTTCCGGATCAGATCCGGCCCGGCCGGAGTTGACAATCTGCACACCTGCTACCTTTCCCTGCAGGGAAGACAGCGGATTCATTGCCGGTTTGTTGGCTAACTCTTCTCCTTTGATATTGGTGATAGAACCTGTCAAGTCTCTTTTCTTTGCACTACCGTATCCGATAACGACTGTTTCGGCTAGTACTTGTGAATCTTCTTTTAAAGTGACATTGATGACGTTCTGTGTCCCCACTTTAATGGTTTGCGAAGTCATCCCCACGTATGAAAATGCCAGTACGTCCTCCGGAGTGACAGAGATTGAATATTTACCGTCCATGTCCGTGATGGTTCCGGTGGAAGTTCCTTGTACGAGTACCGATGCGCCGATCAATGGTTCATTGGCAGCGTCCGTCACTGTTCCTGTCACCGTCTTTGTCTGTGCAAAGGCTGATGCAGAGGCCAGTAGCAGGCAAACAAGCGTCATGATGCTCTTTGACCTGATGGCTTTTTTCTGAAGATGTTGTAAAAGTATAGTCCTCATTGCATTAAATTTTTCCATTTGTTATTATTTAGGTTGAAGTCTTTTTTCTGCCGTCTTTTGGCAAGAGTAACAAAGGAAACAAACGAAATTCAAAAAAGATTTTGGAAAAAAGAGGGAATGGTTGATTTTAACACTAAAAGAGAGGTGACTGTTGAAAAAAGTCAGGCACGAACCGGTGTTGTTCATGCCTTTCCTGTTTTAAAACATTTGTTCCGCAGTGGTCATACATTGAATGACGTCTTCTTTGCTGCCATTGAAAGGACCTGATTTCTCTATTTTTAAAGTTGACATGGCTGCTGCAAAACGTCCTGCTTCTTCGATGCCGGCACCTGATACCCGTTGATATAAATAGCCGATGGTATACGTGTCTCCACATCCCGTTGCGTCTACCACTTCTCTGGGCTTATAAGCCGGAATACGATAGAAGTCTTTTCCGTCGAAGATAAGTGAGCCCATGCCGCCTAATGTGACTAATACTTCTTTCACTCCCCATTCATATAATTGGCGGGCAGCTTCATGCGGGTCGGAAAGACCGGTCAGTACTTCCATTTCATGCTCGTTGACTTTGAGGAAATGAATATATTGCAAGGCTTCTCTCTTATCTGTCCAGTCCACCGGATAGACGTGGGTGTCACGCACTTCACGTAAATAGCCTTGTGAGTCTACTGCAATCAACCCTTTTTGAGATAGTTCTTTGATTACTTCCAATGAGAAGTCGTCAGCCAGCAGAGAGCCGAGATGGTAGATTTGCGCATCTATCTCTTTCAACTGACTGGCTGTGAACGGATCGGCTTTCGCTAATACCCGTTGGGTACGGTCGTCCGGATTGGCTCCATAGATGTTCTCGAAGTATACGGAGTGTTTGCTCGGTAAGGCAGTTACGTTAATACCCACTTTGCGCAGCTGCTCTACAACTTTCATTTCAGTGGCACCTACTGCCGTTACCAGCGCATAATCGATATCATTAAAATGGCGGATGGCATGTGAGCAATAAAAAGCTGTTCCTCCCGGCATGTAGACAGTGTTTTGAGGAGTGACTACTTTGTCTAATGTGATGTGACCGATGCAGCAAAGTTGATGTTTATTCATGTTTAACTAATTAAAAAGCCTCCAAGATAGTATCTTGAAGGCTTATAGTTTATTTTTGGTGCGGATGATAGGACTCGAACCTACACGCCTCACGGCACCAGATCCTAAGTCTGGCGCGGCTACCAATTACGCCACATCCGCATGTGTAGCTTTTTTGTTTAGCGGTGCAAAGATAGGAAGATTTTCTGATTTGGCAAATAATTCGACAATAAAGTTATTCACTTAAGATTTCGAATGCTTTTTCAATCAGAGTGTCTTTGTGCTTAAGTTGATCTGATTCAGACATATTGATGGCAATGTCCGGCTCAATACCTTCTTCCAAGGGTTGCTTGTTTTTGTCGAAATGCGGACTGGCGGAGAAACGGACGCTCCATCCATTAGGTAATTCCGATGAGAAGGGAAGTCCCGAACCACCTCCGGTCCAGTCACCTAACTGGATGATTCTTTTCTCTTCGTTGTCCTTGTTTAAGCTGCGCATCGCATTCACAAAATCATTGGTGGCACTATAACAACGACGATTGGTCAGAATGATTACTTTCTTCTGCCACCGGATGCTGTTGGATGGTTCCAGATAGATCGGCTCCATCTTGGAGAAATCATTATGTCCTGGTCCGGTTTTGTGCTGTATATATCCGGTAAGTGTTTTCTCGTTGGTAAACCGGGCGGCAATGCGGGTGGAGTTGGTCAGGTTTCCGCCTCCGTTATCACGTACATCGATGATTAATCCGTTGCAGGTGGCCAGGTAGAGGAGAACTTCATCCAAGTTGCCATCGCCCACTCCGGAACTGAAACTTTCATAACGAATATATCCTATATTATTATCGAATATTTTATACTTTAAACCGGCGGATGTATAGTATCCTGTGCTGGCACTGCCCAGATAAGTTTGATAGAGAATATCTTCCCGGTAGTTCCAGTCGTAACCCTGATACCATTCATCGTAGAAAGAAGTACGTTTGGCAGAGGATAGATTGACATGTCCGTCTTTTAAAATGTATAGCATCTGGCTTAGGATGTCGAACAGGTCGTCATTAGACATTGTCGGAATAATCAGTGGGCTATATTTGTCGTGAACGGCATCCCAGTCAATACCTTTTGCTTCCAGAAAACAATACTGTTCGTCGATGATCTTCCATAGTTGTTCGAAGTTTCCTACAGGATCATTGGCGTAGTCTTCTTCTCCGATGCAACCGGTCAATACCGGAAGACAGCAGAGCAGCCAAAGCATTTGTCTAATCTTATTTCTCATTCTTAATTGATCTCACTTGAAGTTTCAACATTAAATTTTGTTCTCTTAGTAGGCTCTGACCGATGAAGGCAAAGCTGTTCCTTTTTTGTTTCGGATACGGTATAGGTCTTTCACAAATCCTACCATGAATACGTGCGAGTAGGTATGTGTCTTGATATTGTTTACATTGGATTGTTGCAAATCAGCCAGATAGCTGAATCGCATTTTTGTATATCCTATCGGTAAGTCGACCGAGAGCATCTGCCGCAGTGAAGGCTGGTTGTGCAGGGAGGTGAACTTTATCATTCCACTCGAATTTCCCAGAGAGAATATCTCGTAGTAAGATTGTCCGTAGTGCGGTGAGAACATTACTCCCATCACCGGTAGATTGACTTGATAGCGTAATACCATCGGGTACCGTTTGATTTTCAAATGCCAGATAGCCATTCCGGAAGCATCCAAATTGACGTATGCCCGTGCGGATGCCGGATTGTTGGTGTTCCGGAGATTATAGACAAAGCCTCCGTTGGCATCTATCAATCCTCCGGCTAATAATTTGAAATTCTCCGTCAGTCGAAACTGGTAGTGTAATCCGTAATTCCAGTTGACTAATCCGGAGAAGGTGTTATTGTTATCGGCACGGTTATGGGTATAACCGATGTCTGCCTGAAAGAAATTCTGCACAGACACATTTCCATCGAATAACTTAGTCATCCGAATCGTCTCGCGGGAAATACGGAAGTCAATTCCTTTGTATTCCTGCGGTGAAAGATAGGTGTCGAATACGTTGGTAAATCCTACACCGTACATGGTGGCACGTGTTACGTAGCGATGTGCTTGCAGACTGTCGGTCTGCGCCTGTAATCTTGTGCAGAGGGCGAACAGGAGGTATCCTGTCAGCCCTAAGTATAATAAGTTTTTCTTCATTGGCACATTGGGTATTTTTTACCGCATGTATACATTAGCTAAAACAGCTTCATCTGTCCCGTAATCTCATCGATGATGTCCCCTTCGCTCTTATCGCTGTCCGGGTCCAGATTTTCCGGTTCTTCTTCCGGTTGTTCCGGTTGTTCGTTAGTCGGTTCCGGGAAACGGGTCGGTTCAAGTTCGTTGATGGTATCCACCGTATAAGTAGTGATACGCTTTCCTTTTGCCTTGAAGCCTTTGACTGCAATAAATTCTTCCGCGTCAATTACCATCGCTTCACGGAAACTGTCGTGTCCGCCGAATATGACTTCCAGACGAGGATAGTACTCATCAGTCAGCAGGATCAGACGGGTATTCTTGTTATCTCCCAGATAGTTCTGCTTGCGGTTGGAACCTTCAAAACAGAAACGTTTCAGATACGGATAGTTCTGTTGGTCGGCGTCATAAAGCGCGGCAGTCCATATCTTGTTCGGGTCGAACTTCTCGACGATGCTGACA
>OLVO01002561.1_pt1 | contig 16314 bp, 10 predicted proteins | sample 1672571 | NCBI WGS metagenome assembly OLVO01 (sample SAMEA3136700, study PRJEB25190) | human gut metagenome | biome: human gut; feature: human-associated habitat; material: faeces | place: Austria | collected 2013
CCCGCGGGATACTCCGTGTAGTGCGCGTCACGGTTGCCGGAGGAGCGCAGCGAGGACATCGCCATACGCGAGCCCACACCCACCGCGCCGTGCGGAGAGTGGTAATAGCCCGTCACCGGCACCACGGGGTCGTCTTCGGCATGGAACGCCCACACGGGCACATCTTTTGCCGCGCGCAGCTTAAACGGCTCCGCATAGCCGCAAATCGGCATGGCCGCCGCGATCTTATGCGGGTAGCGCGTGAGCAGCTCCCACGTGCCCGCGCCGCCCATGGAAACACCCGTCACGTACAAGCGGCAGATGTCCACCGGGTACTGCGCCGCCATCTCGAGCAGCGATTGCGCCAGTAAATCAACATACGGCACCCAGCACTGTTCTTCCGGGCACTGCGGCGCGAGGACAAAGCACGGGTGCTCCGCCTGCCACGCGTCCGTCATAAATGTGTCCGCGCCCGGCGTGAAATCGAGCACCAAATTTAAATCGTCCCCGCGCTCGCCCGCGCCGTGCAAAAACAGCACCAGCGGGTACGTTTTGCCGGGCTCCGTCTTCGGCGTGTACAGCGCGGCGTTTAAGTACCGCCCGTCTTTTTTCAGTTCTTTTACGGAAATGTTCTTCTTTTCAATACCGTTGATCATACAAAACAACCTCCTCTAAAGGGTTCATTCCTCCAGCAGATACGGCATCAGCTTTTCGAGCACTACTGCGTAGCCGTTTGCGTACATGTGCATACCCTCAATGGTGTATTCCGCTTTCAAATTGCCCTTTTCATCCAGCAGACAGTCGAACACATTGATGTATGTGCAGCCGAGCTCCTCTGCCATTTTTTCCACTTCGGCGTTCACTTCTTTCAGTTCCGCATTCGTGCGCGCGCCGAACTGAGCCTTCACCGCTTCCGGGTCTGCGCCGGGCAGCTCGCGGTTCACGGGGTAATAGCTCATCACGTAAATTTTCGTCTCGGGCAGACGCGCCTGAATTTGCATCAAAATTTTTCTGTACTGGCTCATCAGGCGCTCGCGCTTATATTCCGGGCGGCTGATGTCATTTGTGCCGATGTTGATGAACACCTTTTTCGGCTCGAGGTCAAAAATCGATTCATCCATGCGCTCCAAAAGTCCGTCTGTCACGTCGCCGCCGATGCCGCGGTTCTCGACGTCGCCGCGTTTGAGCAGCAGGCTCCACCACCCCTGCTCGGTAATGCTGTTGCCGAGAAAGACGATCGCCCCCTGTTGCAGCCCCTCTTCGTCGTGGGCCGCACGGCGGGTATCGTAGTAGGCGTTATGGAATTTCTGCGCCGAAGCGCCGGATGCCGCGAAAAGGGCGGCCAAAAACAATATTACGATGCGTTTCACAATCAGTCTTTTTTAATTACGCCGTCGATACCGGTCTTGACATAAGACCACTGATCGGCTTTTTTCAGGTGAATCATATCAAACAGGAAATAACCGTCGCAGGCATTGATGCAGGCGGCGACCGAGGCGGTGATGGCCCGGTTCTCCTCCTCCTGCGGCACCTTGTCGTCGGCATCCCAGTTTCCCACGTCGGGGCCGCCGGCCACCATCGGGCACGCTCCCATCGTACGCTCCTTCGCCAGCAGGCAGAATCCCTGCATGGTCCATTCGGTCGTGCCGTAAACACGCGCCGGAGAGGCATAGGCCCCGATCAGCATCTGGTCCATCAGGTCAGCATAGCCGTAATCCATATATTTTTTCGTAGCCCACGAAAATTTGGACGAAGTGTCGTAATCGGGGCTGGCCCAATTGACGCCCACATCATAGTAGCTGGCATACCAGCCCCCGACGTATACGCCGAACTTGACCGACGGATTGACCGACTTGACGGCGGCGCGCGCCTTCTCCATAAAGTCGTGAATCACCTTCGCCCGGAATTCGAGCCACTGCTTCATATGCACAGGCTCCGGCGAGGGTATGCCCGAAGTATGGCCCGCAGGCAGAATGTCGGCGGGGAAGCTGGCAACCGACCGGCCGATATACTTTTCGAACTCCTTGCGCGTATAATTCGAGAAATCGCTGGTAAATCCGTCGAAGCGCCCCCGGTCGAGGAAGATTCCCGCCAGTCCGTCATAGGCCGCGAGGTCCTTGAGCATCGAACAGAGATACTCCTGCACTTCGGGCAATACCGGATTGAAGAACTTGGCGGACTGCGAAGTGGACATGATGTTCGTAATGCCGCCCGCCAAATTCAGATCGGTCGTCCATGCCCGCCTGGCCTCATCCCGAAAAACGACTCCGGCGCCGCCCAGCGAAGTCTGGTTGCCCCCCGTAAAGGTATTGATCGCGGCGTGAATGCGCAGGTCGAGCGACTTTCCGGCGTCGATAAACGCCTGCAGGTAGTCCCATGTGGCCGTGCGTTCGACTTTGGAATATCCGCCCGGCAGCCATGCGCCGAGCCACTCCACCTGATCGACCACCGACGTACGGAAAAGCACGTCGCCGGTAGTAGGCCGCACATCGACTACGATATCGGTGAATCCGGCCTCCCGGGCCTTGGTCAGATCGCGCAGTATATTCTCCTTGCTGTTGGCGAAATCGGGAAAGTTGGCGGCGGCATCGACCCAGATGAACCGGGGTTTCTCCACCCCCGGCTCCGGATCGGGATCGGGGTCGGGATCGGGCCACTCCCATTCGGGTTCCTTCGAATCCGAACCGCACGAAACAGCCCCGTATCCCAGCGTCAACGCCGCCAGAACCGCCGCAAACCATTTGATATTCTTTTTCATCTTCAAAATTATGCTTGTTTTAGGACCTGCATCCCCGGTCAGAGGGATGCAGGCAGAAGGGATGTTACTTGTCGACACAATCCCACTGTTCGGCACGGATATAGTTGGTATTTCCGCCGATCCAGTAAAGATAGAGATAATAACCGTCAGACGACTGGCTCAGCAGGATATCGCAGCTCGCCGTTCCGGAAACAGCCAGATATTTAGGCGTCGACGCATAGATCTTGGCTTTCGTATTGTCGAACGTCCCGGTGAAGAGATTGCGGTCTCCGACATCGAGCAGGATGGCACGCGATGCACTGTAAGCGAAGTGCGAACCGCCGAACACGGCGACGAACGGACTCTTATTGAAGACGGCGCACGACACATTGGCAAAATTCGAATTGGCGTCGTTCGCGCCTTTGTCGATAAATGCCACACGCGAATTGGTCGCTCCGTCGATCCACTCCGCCCCATTGGTCGAATAGCTGGCTTTGAAATAAGGTCCGGTAATATCCGTCGACAGATATTCCACATCGACATTGCCGCCGTTCCAGAGTCCGCAACCCGCAATCGTAACCTTTTCGGGAGTACCCCAGACGCCATCGGTCACGATGATACGGACGAACGAACTCCAGTTTGCGGGACTTGCCCAAGCCCAGCAGTTGATCGTGACGACGGCGTCTGCGTCTATATCGCCCTTGATCGAAATCTTGCTGCCGATCTTACCGCCCGTGGCATTCGACCAGGTCATGACCTCCTTCGGGGTATCGGTAACATGATCCAGACGATAAATGGTCTGCGACGCACCGTTGGCGGCAATCGAACACATCACGATATGGTTGGCTTCATCCGAAGTGATAGCGCCTCCACCGAGATTGATGCCGCCCATATTCACCGTTCCGGCCTTGACACCGGTAAGCTTGTTGACATAAACGATCTCGCTCTCGCCGGAGCAAATAAGCAAGTGATCGCCCAAAATGCCCAGCGTATAATTCGTCGTTCCGCTCATTCCGTAATCAGTCTTGAACGTTTCGGAAACGAACAGGTTCTTCTGACTGCCCGAACGAATACCGGTCGGAACCTTCGCCGGAACCTCTTTCTTAACGGTGTAAACCGTCTTGCTTACCCCGTCATACGCAGTGACGGTCAGCTTGGGCGACGCATTCCAGTCGATAACCGTCGTTGCCGGATCGGGTGAAATCGTAGCATGATACGAAAGCCGGTAGGTTCCCGTACAAGGTTCGATATTACCGGCTGCGATCAGCGACACCTCTTTGGTTTCCTGATCAATGATGGCGTTCAAACCCTGCGACGGAAGCGACAGCTCCTCCAGCAGACAGGCTTTGCTCTTCACGATCCGCCCCCTGACTTTATAAACCTTCTTTTGCTTGAGCTGATCGGTAACCGTAATATAGTTGTCCTCGTTCAAATTCATATAAAGGACCGCAGGGTCCACCGTAACATTGTCGTCGAGATTCAGGCTGATGCGCATTTTGTCGAGCATCTTACCGCTCACGACATCATCGCTGCTCTCCGGATAAAACCACGGAATCTCGACCGTGATCTCATCGCTGCCCTCCGCCGGATATCCTTTGAATTCGCCGTAAAATTCGGCTGCCCCCTCGCTATTGTTCTTTACGAATTGGGCGGTTACGCTGTTGATGCCGTTACGCGACACGGAAGGCAACAGCTCGTCGGGCTGGTGACAGCCCGCAAAGAGCAGACCGGCCGCCGTCAGGAAAGAAAATATGGTATTTTTCATAATTGTAATTCAAGATTTATTTCCACTCGTCATACTGTTCGATAGCCGAGTTGTTCGCCAACTCATCGTAAGGAATCGGGAATACGTAGGTCTTCGCCAGGAATTTACGGTCCTGCAAATCACAATCCACATACTCGAATTTGAAAGCGCCCTGATGCGGCGTGATCTTCAGTCCGTGCACACGGTAACCGTTATACTCCTTGTCGGCGAGTTTCCAGCGGCGCATATCCCAATAGAGGTGCCCTTCATACGCCAGCTCGATCTTGCGTTCCTGACGTATCGCTTTGAAAAGATCGTTCCCCGAAAGGCCCGAAAGAGCGGGCAGATTCACACCGGGACGCTGTCTCACGGCATTGACATCCTCCAAAGCGGCCCCCGAAGCGCCCAAACGATAGTTCGCCTCGGCACGGATGAGGTAAATTTCAGCCAGACGAAGTTCCACCCAAGTCTGCGTGCTGACCTTGATAACCGAGAAATCGGTGTGGCTTTCATCGAGGTATTTGCGCAGATAATAACCGGTAGTAGTACGTCCCTTCGGATAGGTGTCGCTACGATAATCCATATACTGCCCGTAAGTACCTCCAACGCTGTTGGTCATTGTATGCCCCTTCCATTGCGCTCCGTGATAAAGAACCGTCGCAGCGAAACGGGGTTCCAGCTGATCGTAAGGAGGCAACTCGGTCGTCTCGCCGTGCCATTTGCTCCAATCTACGGTTTTGCCGTCCTTCGACTGATACGATTCGACCATCTCCTGCGTCGGGCAGCCTTTACCTCCGTCGTTGTCCATATCGCCGTAAGGAACATAGTCGTTATCGAAAGTATGATTGGGACCCGTTACCAGATAGTTGTATTCGAGAATCGACTCACTATTCCCCCCTTTGAAAGCATCCTCGTACTTATCGGTCAAAGAATAGACCTGCAACTTGAAAACCGAATCCGCCGCGTCTTTGGCATCCTGCCAGCGTTCGGCATAAAGCATCGTCCGTGCAAGCATGGCCCAAGCCGCGCCGCGCGTCACACGCTCCTTGTTGGCCGCGTCCCAGCGCACCGGCAATACCGAAGCCGCATACTTGAGGTCCGAGGCAATCAGATCCCAGGTCTCGGAGGCAGAGCTGCGGTCTTTATTCTTCTGGAGATTCATATCCGTATAGAGGATTACCCCTCCATGCCGTTTGGCCAACTGAAAATAGACGAATGCGCGGAAAAAACGGGCCTGCGCCTCAAGTTTAGCATTCTCTTCCGCCGAGAACGTGGAATGCTTCCGCATGGATTCCAAGAACTCATTGATACGGCGGATACGCTCATATCCACCCGTCCACGCATCGAGCAGGTTGCCCGTCGACGACATCGTTTCAGGCGTAAACACATAATTATTGGAGTCTCCGGCCTTATTGCCCGGAACGTACGAACCGTATTTGAAAGTTTCGGTAAGTCCCTCGGTCAGATTACCTTGAAACTGGGCGGAGCCGAACTGTCCGTAACGGTCAATATACGGATAAAAACCGTTAAGGTAAAGCGTAGCCGTGTGTATATCGTTCCAAACCACCTTGTCCGAGATACTGTCATGCGGCGTGGTATCGAGGAAATCGTTGCAACCGACTAAAGAGAACGTCAGCAACGACATCATGGCTATTTTAATTCCTGTTTTCATAATTTCTCCGTTTTTCATGTTAGAATGCCAAGTTTACACCGAACGAGAAGATACGCTGCTGCGGATAATAACCGTTCGACACACCGGGCTGTTCAGGATCAATGTTGAATTTGGTCAGTTCACTGACAGTCCAAAGGTTCTGTCCTTCGAAATAGATACGCAGACGGTCGATGCCGATCCGGCTCATCCATTTCTGCGGGAAGGTGTATCCGATCTGCAAATTCTTCAGACGCAGATAATCGCCGCTGCGATACCAGAAAGTCGAAGAATAGGCATTATTCGAACTGGCCTGCACGATACTCAGACGCGGGAATTCGGCATTGGTGTTATCTTCCCGCCAAGAGTTCTCCACAAGGTATTTCGGCGAATTGCCTCCGTGATAGAACGGCTTGGTCATCTGCGTGTTGTCCATGATTCCTCCGCTGTACACACCCGTCAGAGCCACATCCCGGCCCAAGCCTGCCTGAAACAGGAAAGAGAGGTCAATGCCTTTCCAATCACCCGAAAAAGAAAGGCCTCCCACAAATTTGGGATAAGCGGCGGCCCCGACATAACCGCGGTCCTGTTCATAGGAAATCACACCGTCGCCGTTGCGATCGACATACTTAATATCGCCCACACGAACGGCTTTACCCACAATCGTCGGAGAATTGTCGATCTCCTCCTGGCTCTGGAACAAACCGGCGGAGATAAAGCCGACCTGGGCGCCGACCTCCTTACCCGTAAGCTTGAGCCAATCGGGCGTATTGGCGGCATCGTTATAGTGCAGCCATTTACGCTTGGTGTATGTACCGGTCAGACTCACGTTGTAATTGAAATCTCCGACACGGTTACGGTGGCTCAACGTAATCTCAAAACCCTTATGAGCTTGTTTATTGCTGTTTTCATACTTCGGATAATAACCGCCGAAAGAGCTGGGATAGGTGGCAGTCACACCACTCAGAATATCATAGATGTATTTATAGAATACATCGAACTCAACACCCAGTCTGCCGCCCCACATGGACAGGTCGAATCCTCCGTTATATTGCAGATTCTTCGCCCATGTCAGATTCTCATTCGCCAAACTCGAAGTAAGCATTCCGTCGACACCGACGCCTCCGAGGACAACGGCCGGAGTATCCAGAAAGCCTAATGTATTCAAATACGAATAAGCGCTGATACCCGTCGTACCCGTAAGACCGATACTTGCACGCAACTTCAAGTTGTCGATCGCTTTGGAATCGAACCAAGGCTCATTAGATATTCTCCAACCGACCGATGCGGCAGGGAAAGGAGACCAGCGTTTTCCATCAACCATACCGCCGAACAGATAACTGCCATCATACCGGCACGACAATTCGACAAGATACTTATTGGCATAATCGTAATTGACACGGGCCGCGAAACCGGCTTTGCGCGCAACGGAGCTCATACCGTTGATCGACATCTTGTCGGGAATGCTGGCGTATTTGAGTTCGGCAAGTTCCTTGATCGAAAATCCTTCTCCGTAAGCGCTGAAATTATTGCCGTCGTTAGAGTAGGTCTCCATCAGCAGGATTGCAGAAACATTATGCTTCCCGAAGGTGTTGGCATAATTAAGCGAAGCGTTAGTCGTAATCTGCGTGTTGCGCGTAAGCCCCTCCGTCAGCGAATTTTCGGATTTTTTACGCGAATCCCAGTTTTCAGCATAGGAAATATTGCCGTCAAGAGTCGTGGGAAGCGTTGCAACCATCGTACGGAAAGGCGTGGAATAAATCTTGGAATAGGTCTGCGAATAGTCATAGGCCACCATGAATTTCGCAGACAAACCCTTCAGGAAAGGAAAATCATATTTAAGCGAAACATTCGACTGAAAATAGAACGTATTGCTTTTTGCATAACCCGACTCCTCGGAAGAAGCGAGCGGACTTACGGTAGCGCTCGAAGTATTGGTCGAAACAGGCAGCCCGTTATAATTTTCGGGCACGTAAGGATGCGCACGCATAGCCTGCTGCGCGATATTGTTCCAATCGGCGGGATCGCCCGAAAATCCGGGACGATTGCTGCGCTGCACACGACCGGCCAGATCCACGGCCATCGTCCAGTTCTTGGCGATCTTGGCTTCGATATTCGAACGGATATTAATACGGTCGAACGAGAAATTCTTCACATTGCCCTCCTGATCGAAGTAACCGATCGAAGTAAAGTACTTGATCCGCTCGTTGCCGCCCGTCACATTGAGGTTGTGCGACTGGTTGTACCCCGTACCGAAAGTCTTTTCATACCAGTTCGTATTGCCCCAGCCGTCGCTCGGATCGCCGTTGAGCATCATGTCGATCTGGCGCTGCGTGAAAATCGGCGTGTCTCCGTCCATTTCACGGGCTTTGTTATACCAATAGGCATACCCCGGACCGTCGAGCATTTCGAGCATTACGGCATTCTGGCTCAAACCGAAAGTGCCGGTGTAGGAGATCTTGGCCGGAGCGGCCTTGCCCCTTTTGGTCGTCACGATAATGACAGCCGAGGCATCCATACCGTAAATCGCAGCCGACGACGCGTCTTTGAGCACCGAAACGCTTTCAATATCATTGGGATCAATCTGGCTGAAATCGCGGGCTACACCGTCCACAATGTACTTTGCGCCGCTGCCTCGCACCAAAATGCTGGCGCCGTCGCTGCCGGGCTGTCCCGACTGCTGCAAGGCCACCACGCCGGCGACACGCCCGCCCAGCATATTCGTCACATTTCCCATCGGCGCCTTGAGCAGTTCCTTGCCGTCGATTTGCGAAACGGCGCCCGTAATGCTCGCGCGTTTCATCGTACCGTAACCGACGACAACGACTTCATCGACTCTGGCAGAGTCTTCCTTGAGAGAAACATCAATGGAGGTAATTCCCCCCCCCCACGGTTTTTCGCTCGGACACCATACCTAAATACTGGAACTCCAATGTGTTGCCAGGTTTAGCAGCGATGGAATACTGACCCTGGAGGTTGGTAATGGCACCCGTATTGGTACCTACGACGATAACAGTTACGCCCATCAGAGGGTGCCCGCTCTCATCCGTAACCGTTCCCGTCACCCGCGTCTGGGCGGAAGCCGCACCGACAACAAGCAATGACATCAGAAGCGCCATGCACTTCCTTGTCAGGGAATTCTTGAAAATAGAGAAGAACTCTTTCATAGAATTACATTTAAGGTTAAGTTTTTAGTTGTTTTATATTGGTTGCAGATCAGTTGCTTCCTTCGGCGATTCCGGCCGCCAGCTCCGACCACCAGCCGCGGTTGATGATATGGACGATATCGAAGATCATCAGTCCGTCGGTGTCGCGGAGCGCCTGCGCCACAGCGCGGGTGAATTGCGCTGCGTCGCCCTCGTACTGCTCGACGTAGATCGAGCCTGTCACGGGAACCACGCCGCAGGTGATTTTCTTCGCCCATTCGGCGCCGCCCTCGATGCAGTACCAGTAATTCTGTTCGTCGGACATTCCCGCTTCGGTACGCTGCCCCACGGCTCCGTTGGCCTTGTCGACTTCGGCTTTGGTAACCAGCGTATAGTAAAGTCCGGTCATATAGATGTCGAGCAGGTCGGCATAACCCGTATTCTTGTATTCGGGCGTCGCCCAATCGAAATAGCGGGCGGGATCGAACTGCTCGCTGGCCCAGTTGACGCCCACGTAATAATAGGTCGGGTACCATGCGCCCGTATAGTCGCCGATCAGCAGCCGGGGATTGATCTCCTTGAGCTGCCTGTGGGCTTCGGTCACGAAGTCCTTGATAACCGATGCGCGCCATTCGATCCACTTGCGGAACAGCGGGCCCTGCGACCAGCTCCACTTGCCGTCGGCATCCTGCGTCCAGCGGAGTATATCACCGGGATAATCGGCGACTTTCGTTCCGGCGTAAGCTTCGAAAAGCTCCTTCGACAGCGGACTGAAATCGGAGGTGATATTGTCGAAACGCACCCGGTCGAAGACGATGCCGTCCACATCGGGATACTTCCCGGCGAACTCCTTCAGAATCGCCAGCTCGTACTCCTGCACTTCGGGATTCGCCGGGTTGAGCATGCCGTTGTAGTTGCTCTTTATTTCGCTGATGGGCACGATTTTACCTTCGGTGTACACCTGCGACTGCCAGTCGGCATGATCGCCGTAGATGATTCCCCGGTCGAAATAGTTGTGACCGCCGGCAAACACGTTGAGCGACCCATGCACGCGCATGCCCAGCTTGTGCCCCTCCTCGATGAAATAACCCAGCAGATCGTAGTTTTCAGGACGGGTCACACCCTCCCATTCGCCCATGTAAGGCGCTATATCGCTCTTGTAGAGCGTTTCGCCCATGATCGACTTCACGTCGACCACGACATCGGTAAAGCCCATGTCGTGGATTTTGGACACATAGTAACGAATCGAATCGGGATGACTCAAAGTCGCATAATTGGCTTCGCAGTCAAACCACATGTAAAGCGGTTTCGACGGCTGTTTTTCCTGCGCGCAGGAGACGGCAGCAAAGGCTGCCAGCCAGATGAGGAGAAGTTTCTTCATATGATTCTTTATGGATTAGTTCACTTCGGAGATGACGACCGCCGTCGAAATTTTGCGCTCGACGATCACCTCGGCGCTGCCCGTGTCGCTGGGACGGTTGAGCACCTTGCCGTCGCTGCCGACCATGGTCGAAGATCCGCCGCCGTCGAGATTGACCGCATCGACCGCTCCCAGTGCGATCAGCTTGTCGGCCAGCTCTGCCAGCGTAAATCCGGCGCTGCCCCGCATATTGCGCCCGTCGCACACGAGCAGGATCAGTTTGCCGTCCGCTGTGGCGCCGATCGCCGTACGCGGCTGACGCGAAGTCCCGGCGATGCCGCCGCCGTCGAACACCTCTTTCCAATAGTTCTCCACGGCGACGTTCTTCCCCTCCCGGACCAGCATCGGACCGCCTCCGACCGCCTCCTGCGGAGTCCAGAGCGCCGCGCCGGGCGTCTTCGAAGTCGGCGGCGCGGACATATACGTATTCGTACGTTCGTCGTTGTCGAGTGCGGACGGGAAGGCATAAGGCTTGTTGCCGTCGTCGAGCACGCAGTAAATCCAGTGCGTCTCGAACCCTCCGGACGCCATCTGCCCGAACGAAGAACGCACGGGATAAACCGTCTGGTTGTTGCGTGTCACCGTCTGATTCTCGATCGACTTGACGGCACCGCCGGTAACAAGCAGGCTCAACGAATTTCCGGCCCACCAATACCCGGCATTGGTCGTCACACAGGCCGTTCCCCGGTTGGCCGAAGCGAATTCGGCATGAATGCGCGACGGAGTTTTCTGTTGAGGCAGATGCACGGCGTTGAAGCGCAGTTTGGGATTGGCTTTCAGATCGGCCACGGCCACGAATCCGAGGCATTGTTTTCCGCCGCCCAGATCGTCCGCAAACTCGGTTACGGTCAGTCCGGCAGGATAATCGCCCGGTTGAGGGTCGGGATCAGGATCGGGTCCGTCGGGAAATTCATAGTCGGGCGTTTTCGAATCGCTGCCGCACATACAGCACACGGCGCAGACGCAGACAGCAAGCAGAGCGAAGCCAAGAATTTTCAGTTTCATATTTCAGTCAGCATTGAGTTTTGGTTCGGACACCTTTTCTTCGTACATTTTAAAAATTAAGAATTTCGGGCAGGTCGCTTTTGTACGATTTGATTTCACCTTTTCAAAACAAAAATAGAAAGGATTCTTCCAATGTGCCTGATAATCCGAAGAGCAAAACCATTTAAAAAAGATACTTTTTTTATTTACCAAAATACATCAGCCGAAATATCAAGCACAATATACTAAAAAACAATATATTAAATCCTACTATCATTCCATATATTTACAAAGCAAACTTTTTAAATAGAGCGATTATTTATACAATCTGTTTTTTATTTCTTTTCGATTTACTATTTTTGTCAGGCACACCAAATAATGGCAAGGACAATGTTACCTCCTTTTACATCCGCATCCCACGACGGCGATCTGGGTTGTTTTGTACGAAACATCATTCTGAACTCCATTTTTCAGAAAGGGCAATTCATCATTCCCGACATCGCCAGCCAAACCGGCTTCAGCGTCACGACAATAGCCAAGTATGTCTCCGAACTCTATGCGGAGGATATTTTGGAAAAGGGAGACTGTTTGAAGACCAATAAACGGGGACGAAATCCAGTCCTTTATCGGGTGAAATCCGGAACCTACTATTTTTTGGGTGTCGACCTCAAGCCTTTCGAGTTGATAATCGGGCTTATGAACCTTACGGGGGATATGGTTTGCATAGAGCGCATCACAGATTTTCGCTTCGAAAATACACATAATAAACTGGATGAAATATGTACGCATATTTCGCAGTTCATGCTAAAGTTTCAAAGTCAGAACGCCGGCAAAATAGCGGGCGTCAATTTCAATATTGGAGGGCGGGTCAATTCGCATTTAGGAACGAGCGCCACGATTTTCAATTTCGAGGAGACACGCGAAGTGCCGCTGACTCTTTTGCTCAACGAACGTTTGGGCATTCCGGTTTTCATCGAGAACGACACCAAAGCGATGGCTTACGGCGAGTATGTATCCGAAAACAATGCCTCGCAGGAGAATGTGATTTATGTCAATATCGGATGGGGACTGGGACTCTGCATTATCATAAATGGAGAAATATATTATGGAAAGGACGGCTATTCGGGAGAATTCGGACATATCCACATGTATGAAAACAACGTGATGTGTCATTGCGGAAAAAAAGGATGCATTGAAACGGAAATCTCGGGAAGCGCCGTTTGCCGTAAACTCGTAGAAAGAATCTACAATCACGAGGCGTCGGTTCTTTCTAAAAAGGTGTGGAACGGAAACATGATTACGATAGAGGACATTATTGAAGCTGCGAAACTGGAAGACCCGCTTTGCATTGAGTTGGTGACGCAGGCCGGGGGTGAGCTTGGGCATCAGTTGGCCGGATTGATCAACCTTTTGAATCCCGATCGTATCATCATTGGCGGCAGAATGTCAGAAATTGCTCCTTACTACTTTTTACAGCCTGTGAAGCTTGCCGTGCATAAATATTCGCTTCGGCTGATGACCCAACAACTGTCCATCGTTCCTTCGCGGTTAGGGGGCGATGCCGGAGTTATAGGAGCCTGTCTGATCGCACGAAAAAAGATGATATGGAACAAATTGTCGATATTCAAGAGATGAAAATAGTAAATGCCGGGAGCATCAAACAAACAGCCTCGCATTCGTGTCATATTTATTTTCGTCTCGAAAGAAACAGCACGGCGATTCCATCGCCCCGGTTAAATTCTCCGTCAGCGAAACGTTTCGCTAAATGCGGATTCAAGGAAAGCGACAGGACGCCTGCGTCGCAGGCAGCAATCCTCGCAGGTGGGGCAAGCGAGGCAATAGCGGCAGGATAACGCTCCGGGCCTGCAAGAGGCGAAACGGTTTCCGAAAAAACCGGAGGAGGGGGGGGGGTAATTAAAAGCCCGGCCTGCGAGGCCGGGCTTCTAATTATACAGAGCGTATGTTTATTTTATCTCGAATTGTGCGATTGCACGGACCGAACCCTCGACGGTAGACTGGCCGGAGAGCGAAACAGTCGCCATAGCCGCCTCCACAGCGTCGTAATAATTGATTTTCTTGGCTCGCGCACTACCCGTCAGCGTGGAACTCCAATAGGCAATACCCAGCATCTCCTGATAGCCGCCCTTATTGATAAGTTCGCCTTGCATATCGAAAAGAGTTGACAACTCGTCTCTTGCAGGCAGATACCAACCGTCGCCCAAAGCCAGCGCTGCGGCAAAAGCAGGATAATCGGCAGAATTTCCCCGAACGGCCTCCGTATTCGCCTTACCGTCCGAAATCGAATTCAGCGCAGCAGTAGAGGGACCCCAACTATACCAATAATACGTACCGATCTCGTCGGACACCTCCGTACCATTCACCGAGCAGTCCTTCAGCGCAGCAATCTTACCGGATTGCCCGTCCTGTGCGGCCTCAAAGACAATGCCTTTAACATCGCCGCCGGCAGCACCGTTAGGATAGATGTCGCCCACTTTATAAACATGCGGTGCAACGGTTCTGACCGTAACGTTTGCAATTCGCGTTATGCTTCCGGCACCAACAGAAAGGCCATCGGCAATGGTGCGCGTTCTGAACCAAACAGGTTTGGGATTCGTTGAAGACATGACATCCAGCGCCAGATAGCCATAAGATTGGGCAGGAACGACAAAATAGAACGTGTTAGGCTCCCCACCCTTCACTTTATAGTTACCGAGTTCGCGCGAAATCGACTTACCGGCATTCGCCCCGATACGGAACGACGGCTCACCGTTGACGAACCTCACTTCACCGCTACCGGTAAGATTCGCCGTCGAATTGAGTGTAATCGAACCCAATGCAGCATCAGCATCGGTAGTCAGCGTAACGGCCATAATACCGCACAGGTTCTTAAAGGCGAACCTGACATTCGAAAGGTTGCCGTCCTCCACCGCCGCATAAGCAGCCATCGGAGCCGCACCCTCGGCGATATTGTTCGAAGGCCGGTTTATATTGTTATTCTGCACCGAGTTCAGCGTAATCTGCTTCGAGGCGCTCGAAGAACCGTTGTACAAAGCATAGAATTGAGTACCGTGGACACCCTCTTCGTTACCCACAACTTCGAAAACCGCATTCGGAGTATCCGCTCCGGATTTCAGACGGTACAGCAGCAGCCTCTCCGGCTCCTGCTCGCTCCAGACGGTAATACAATCGCCCGAAGACCAAAACGTTTTAACCTCTTTACCCGCACCGAACTCAACGTCTTCGAGATACGCGCGCGTCGCAGGCAGGCTTGCCGAGATCTCGGCAAGCGTGACGAAATCGTTATTTCCGGCCGGAGCGGGATTCATTTCAGCGACATTATCCGAGCAGGCGGACATCACCAATGCCGAACCTGCAATCATCCAAAGTTTTTTCATGACTTTACCGTAAATTTGGAATTAGACAATGTTATTCCCACTCGCCGTCTCCGGAATTATCCGTCATACCCCATCCTCCGGAAGCAGACTCTCCGGTCTCGGTCGACACGGCAAATCCCGCCTCGACCTTTACATCGACAATCTCAATTTCGGGGACCTGATATTCCCCCCCCCTCTTTTCTGTAAGGTTCTCATAAGCAAATAATTATTCAAATAATAAAACAAGTGAAAAATATTTTTAGTCAAGTAAATTCAACCTTCGGCGTATCGCATACAAAAACACTGCAAAATTAAATATTAAAATTATTTTTTGCGAATCAAACATATGCATACATATCAGATATTTACATCTTTTTCAGATACAGGCGGCCAATCTGCAAATCGAATGTCATCCGGCTGGTTCATCGGACAATAAAAAAGGCTCCCGGACAATTCCGCCGAAAAGCGGAAACGCCTGCACCTTCACGTAAAGCGACGGAGAAAAACGAAAGCGGCGACCGTGACGGCGAAAACTGCGTCAGACGATCTTTTCGACAGTGATGTCCGGATTTGCGCGCAGCAGGTCGATATACCCCTCCTCGCTGGCCTGCCCCTTGGCCCGGATGACGATCGTGGCGCGGTGCACCACTCCGTCGGAAGTGCGCTGGGTCTCGACTTCGTAGGAGATCACCGAATAGTCCTTGCTTTCGAGGCGCTCGAACATCGCGTCGATGAACTCCTTCTTCGAGGCCGAGAAGACGATCATCGTCCGGCGCCGCCCCAGTCCGCCGAAAACCAGCGTCAGCACCTCCAGTCCGAACAGCGTCAGCGCGGTGGCCGCTCCGGCTACGATATACATATGCGCCCCCGCCGCCAGGCCGATGCCCGCCGTGGCCCAGAGGCTCGCCGCGGTGGTCAGCCCCCGTACCAGCTGCCGGTGAATGATGATCGTGCCGGCCCCGATGAAACCGATGCCGCTGACCACCTGCGCCGCAATGCGCGCCGGATCGGCGCCGCGGTCGCCAAAGAAGAAGGCATCTCCGACGGAAAGATCGGCGAAGGCGTATTTGGAAACGATCATGATGAGGGCGGAAGCGCAGCAGACCAGGCAGTGGGTGCGGATGCCGGCTTCCTTTAGGCGCTTGGTGCGCTCCAGACCAATGGCGCCGCCGCAAAGGGTGGCGACCAGTACGCGGATGAGGAAGGCGAGCTGGTAACCCAGCGGCAGGGCCTGATTCATGCGGGTGATGAGTTCTGTCATAACAGGACCTCCTTTTGGGGG
>OLVO01002569.1_pt1 | contig 16286 bp, 10 predicted proteins | sample 1672571 | NCBI WGS metagenome assembly OLVO01 (sample SAMEA3136700, study PRJEB25190) | human gut metagenome | biome: human gut; feature: human-associated habitat; material: faeces | place: Austria | collected 2013
GTAACTGCATCATTGTAGGTCGGAGCATCTACATCGCGGATTACACCGAGTGCAATCGGGAAGTCGGGACCTTCCATCAAGGCCAGTTTCAGTTGAAGTGTATTGTCCTGGCAGTGTGCATCGTGGATAAGAATATCTTTTTCTGTGATACCGTTTTCACCGAGTTTCACTACTTTCAGTCCGAAACCTTCCTGCATTAATCCGAATTCTTTGTTTTCACCGAACAACATCGGTTTACCATGTTCCAGATAGATCGCGTTCTTGGCACGTCCTTCTTTGGTTGCAACGCTGGCATGAGTTCCGTCGTTGAAAATAACACAGTTTTGTAGAACTTCGACAACCGAAGCACCTTTATGAGTGGCTGCTGCTTTCAATACTTCTACGGAAGCGGCACCGTCTACAGCGATACAGCGTGCAAAGAAACGTCCACGTGCGCCGAAAGCAAGTTCTGCCGGATGGAATGGGTCTTCTACTGTTCCGTAAGGAGATGATTTACTGACAAATCCACGTTCGGAAGTCGGTGAATATTGTCCCTTGGTCAAACCGTAAATGCGGTTGTTCAGCAGAATCATATTCAAGTCAATGTTACGGCGGACAGCGTGGATGAAGTGGTTACCACCGATTGCCAGGCCATCACCGTCACCGGAAATCTGCCAGATAGTCAAATTTGGATTGGCTACTTTTGCTCCTGTTGCAACAGCAGCGGCACGTCCGTGAATAGTGTGGAACCCATACGTATTTACGTAGTAAGGCAGGCGGGAAGAACAACCGATACCGGAAATGACGGCAATATTGTGCGGAGCTACTCCCAGTTCGGCCATAGCTTTGTGCAGTGAGTTCAGGAAAGCGTGGTCACCGCATCCCGGACACCAGCGAGGTTGGCCTGATTTATAATCTTGTACGGTATATACTTTATCGCTCATCTCTTATTCCTCCAATAATTTAGTAAATGCATCTATCAATTCTCTCGTAACGAAAGGCTGTCCTTTCACTTGGTTGAACTGGCTGATGTTCAATCCGGGCACTTTCATGCGCAAATAACCTGCGAATTGTCCCAGATTCTGTTCGGCTACTACGATCTTCTTGTATTTACGCAATACATCGGCTGTATTCTTCGGCAACGGGTTGATGTATTGGAAGTGGGCGAAAGCCACTTTCTTTCCATGTTCGCGCATATAGTCCATAGCCAGACGGAGATGACCGTAAGTACCACCCCAACCCACAATCAATAAGTCTGCATCTTCGTCACCCAATACTTCGAGTTCGGGGATATAGTCTGCAATTTTATCCACTTTGGCCTGACGCAGATGAACCATCTTATTGTGGTTTTCGGGTTCGGTAGAGATAGCGCCTGTTTCGTTGCTCTTTTCAAGACCACCGATGCGGTGCATGAATCCTTCAGTTCCCGGAGTAGCCCAGTAGCGTACGCCTGTTTCCGGATTACGTTGGTAAGGAGTCCAGTTGCCGGCCATATCCGGGGTCACATACGGAGGATTGATGGCAGGATATTCATCCAGATTAGGGAGTTTCCATGCGGCAGAACCGTTAGCTACGAAAGCATCAGTCAGCAATACAACCGGAGTCATGTGTTCCAAGGCAATCTTGCATGCCATATAAGCGGCGTCGAAACAGTTGGTCGGCGATGTTGCGGCGATTACAGGCATCGGGCTTTCGCCGTTGCGTCCGTAAAGGGCCTGTAATAAGTCGGTCTGTTCTGATTTAGTAGGAAGACCGGTAGACGGACCGCCACGCTGTACATTGACAATCACCAATGGAAGTTCACCGATTACAGCAAGGTTCATCGCCTCACTCTTCAGGCAAACACCGGGGCCGGAAGTCGTAGTCACTGCCAAAGCACCGGCAAAAGCAGCACCAACTGCAGAAGCACAACCGGCTATTTCATCTTCGCACTGTACAGTTTTGACTCCCAATGATTTATGCTTGGCTAATTCGTGCAGAATATCAGTAGCCGGAGTGATAGGATAAGAACCCAAGTAGAGCCCCAGACCTGCTTTTTCAGCTGCGGCAATCAGTCCGTAAGCGGTTGCTTTATTACCGTTGATATCTGTATAAAGTCCTTTTGATTTCGGAGCTTTGCTTTCAATCTTATAAGTAGAGACAGAAGCATGAGTGTTTGCTCCGTAGTTGAAGCCATCGTTCAATACCTTAATATTAGCTTCTGCTATTTCGGGTTTCTTGGCGAATTTCTCGCGCAGCATTTTTTCAGCAGCAGCAAGGTTACGGTTGAACAACCAGCAAACCAATCCGAGTGCAAACATGTTTTTGCAACGGAGAATTGATTTGTTATCCAATCCGGAGTCTTTCAGGCTCTCTTTGCACATGGAAGAGATAGGAACTTCCAATACTTCCTGTTTTATTCCTAATTCTTCAAAGGGATTGTTGGTTTTAAATTGTGCCTTTTCCAAATCTCTGGCTTCGAATGAGTCGGAGTCGGTGATGATAAGTCCTTGCGGTTTACAGAATTTGATTTGTGTTTTCAGTGCGGAAGGGTTCATAGCCACCAATACGTGGCAACGGTCTCCGGGAGTGTAAACTTGTCCGGCGCCGATGTGGACCTGGAAACCGGAAACACCGGTTAGCGAACCTTGCGGGGCGCGGATGTCTGCCGGATAGTCAGGGAATGTACAGATGTCATTTCCCACTGTAGCCGACACGTTCGAGAAGATGTTGCCGGCCAGCTGCATACCGTCGCCGGAGTCGCCGGAGAAACGTACTACTACTTCCTCCAATTCTTTAACCATCATTTCGTCTGCCATAACTTTAATTACTATATTTAATTTAAAAACTGATTTTACTTTCAATTTGTGAGCGCAAAGGTCGGAAAGTTAATCGAATTATCAAAATAAATCCTACTTTATTGTCCTATTGACGCCAATTATTTGAAATATCTGAAAGGAACCTGCATTTTTATTCTTGTTAAATCGACAGAAACCGTTATCTTTGCAAGCAAATTTGAAGCGGCCTTGTAGTTCAACGGATAGAATAGAAGTTTCCTAAACTTTAGATAGGGGTTCGATTCCCCTCGGGGCTACTACAGAAGAATCTATGAGAGTGGTATTGTTTTGCTTTCATATTGTATCAAGTTTTAAGTGTAACAATAGCTTCTTTTAAGATGAACGTCTTATAGCTTCTATTTGTTTTAATAATCAATAGAAAAAGCCTCTACCGAATGTTCGGAAGAGGCTTTTCTATTTGTGGAGTTTATTATTCTTCCGTAGCTGGTACTACGACTTTTTTGTTCTTCATCATGTTGTATGCAATTGGAGATGCAATAAACAGTGAAGATAATGTACCGATAACAACACCCAGGATCATTGCGAATGCAAAGCTGCGGATTGAATCACCGCCAAGGATGAAGATACACAGCAATACGATCAATGTACTTAATGATGTATTGATAGTACGTGCAAGTGTAGTATTCAATGAATCATTGAACAACTGACGTTTGTCACGTTTCGGATACAGGCCGAAGAACTCACGTACACGGTCGAAGATTACCACCTTATCATTGATAGAGTAACCGATAGCTGTCAAGATAGCACCAATAAATGTCTGGTCGATTTCCAGAGAGAATGGCAGGATACCCCAGAACAGTGAATAGGCACCGATAATCATAATGGTGTCGCAACTCAAAGCTACGATAGAACCGATACTGTAAGCAATGTTGCGGAAACGGAGCAAGATATACAAACCGATGGCGAGCAGTGCCAATACTACGGAGTAGATAGCGCCTGTCTTGATGTCATCTGCGATACTCGGACCTACTTTCTGTGAGCTTACGATACTACCACCTGTGTGATTGTCACGGTCGATGAAAGTTTCCAATGTGATATTCTGAGTCAATACCGGCTTCAAGGTTTCATATAGATATGATTCGATTTCAGAGTCTACATTGTTGCCTTCATCTTCGATACGGTAGTTTGTACTGATACGTACGGTCTTTTTGTCTGTACCGATAGCAATAACGCTTACGTTGGCGTCGCCAAATTTGCTAGAGATCAATTCACGAACTTGTTCCGGTTCTACAGGATTCTCAAATTGTACCTTAAAGTTACGTCCACCAGTGAAGTCGATACTCTGACTCAAACCACGGATGGCAAATGAACCGATACAAACAACGATGATTGCACTGACGATAATAAGGGACTTTTTGTTTGTACCCATAAAATCGAAATGTGTATTGGTCATCAGATTCTTTGAAATCTTGGTTGTGAATGTCAGGTTCAACCACTTGTCTTTGTTCATGAAGTGTTCATAAACAATACGAGTAATGAACACTGCAGTAAAGAAGGATACCAAGATACCGATAATCAATGTCGTAGCAAAACCACGAATTGGACCAGTACCAAAGTTAAACAGGATGATACCTGTGATGATAGATGTTAAGTTAGAGTCGAAGATAGCCGAGAATGCATTTGAATAACCGTCGGCAAGTGCTTTCTTCACACCCTTACCTGCACGAAGCTCTTCTTTTGTACGTTCATAGATAAGTACGTTCGCATCCACAGCCATACCAAGTGACAATACCATACCGGCTATACCGGACATTGTCAGCGCAGCCTGGAAGGATGAAAGAATACCTAGCGTGAAGAAGAAGTTGAGGATTAACGCGCAGTTAGCAACCATACCTGGGATGAAGCCGTACATAGAGCACATGTAAATCATCAACAGAATCAGGGCTACAACGAATGAGAAAATACCCGCATTGATTGATTCTTGACCCAGTGACGGACCAACGATATCTTCCTGTACGATGTGAGCCGGAGCCGGCATCTTACCTGATTTCAATACGTTAGCTAAGTCTTTTGCTTGTTCAGGAGTGAAATGACCTGTAATCTGTGAACGTCCACCTGTAATTTCAGAGTTTACGTTTGGTGCAGAATATACATAGTTATCAAGAACGATAGCAATGGAACGGCCGATGTTCTGCTTAGTCAACTGAGCCCAGCGGCGTGCACCGTCAGAGTTCATTGTCATGCTTACAGCCGGTTTGCTGTATTGGTCGAATTCATCTTTCGCATCTGTTACTACGTCACCTTCCAACGGAGCTTTGCCGTTACGTTCGGTAGACTTGATAGCGTATAATTCGAAAGTCTGTCCTTTCTTGTCAAATTCAGAAGGAGAAACACCCCATTTCAGACGAAGGTCTTTTGGAAGATCAGCTTTGATTTCCGGCATAGCCAGATATTTGTTGATGTCAGCAGTATCTTTGTAGTTGGCATAACCAATAACGGGACCTTGTCCGCTAGAATTCAACTGAAGTATGGACAGCAAAGGATATTGCTTTTTGATTTCTTCCATATTTGCGGCAGACTTATCTTCAGCAGTTACGTCACCTTTCAGGGCAGCTGCAAGGCTGTCGGCAGCACTTACAGTTTTTTTCTCAACCGGAGTGGCTTCGGTAAGGACTGCTTCAATAGTATCTGTATCAGCTGTTGTTCCTTCAGCTAAAATAACACGCAATTTGGCGTCTGCAGATTGCATGGCAGGGAGAACTTCTCTAGCTGTATAAGTTTCCCAGAACTCCAGATTGGCAGAACCTTGGAGAAGTTTTCTCACACGTTCCGGCTCTTTGATACCCGGAAGTTCCACCATGATACGTCCCATTTTGTCTTCCAGACTTTGGATGTTCGGTTGAACAACACCAAAACGGTCGATACGGGTACGAAGAACGTTGAATGAGTTTTCAACAGCAGCTTTTACTTCTGCTCTCAGCACTTTTTCAACTTCTGCATCTGATGATTTCTGGTTAACTTTATCTTTCAACTGTTGTGTTGCGAAAAGTTCGGAAAGTTTTGCGTCCGGAGCAATTTTGTGGTATTCTCTGATGAACAGGGTGATAACATCATCCTGACTGTTGACAGCCTGTTTTGCAGCTGTCGCCAATGCGTTGTTGAAAGCTTCGTCAGGCTTGTTGTCTGCCAATGCTTTGATAACATCAGGTACGGAAACTTCGAGGATAACGTTCATACCACCTTTCAGGTCCAAACCTAAACTAATCTCCATCTCACGACATTGTTTCAGTGTCCAGTTCCACAGCATTACTTTCTCGTTAGAGAGAGAGTCGAGGTAGTCTTGTTCCACTTTCGGGTCGCCGTTCGCAATTTCTTTCGCCTTGTTGGTATAATGGCGTGTTACGAAGGAGAAGGAGAGGTAGAACACGCATACCAGCGTGAGTAATACCGCAAAAACCTTTACAAATCCTTTGTTTTGCATTTTACTTTTAATTTATGATGATTACTTTTTTAATTTAATTTTCAGTTAAATTCTGTCGTACACAAGTTCTTTTTGCCGTATACAAGGCTGCAAATATAGTTTTTTTTTCACATTCATGTGTAATAAGCCCTCAAATATTTGATGTTTAAGGGCTTTTTTACTGAATTATTTCATTCCTCTGTTTTTCAGTAGCGGTTCCAAGCTTGGTTCCGCTCCACGGAAATTCCGGTAAAGCACCATCGGGTCTTCGCTGTCGCCCTTCTCCAATACGTTGTGACGGAACAGGTCGGCGGTGTTTTTATCAAAGATACCATGTTCTTTAAAGGCTTCAAAAGCATCATTGTCCAGTACATTGGCCCATAGGTAGCTGTAGTATCCGGCTGCGTAACCACCAATGATATGATTGAAGTAAGTCACGCGATAACGCGGTGCTATTTCGGGAATCAAATTAAGCTTGTCCATCGCTTCTTTTTCGAATGCAAGCATATCCAGATTCTTTACATCTGTTATCGTGTGCAGGTTCATGTCGAGGATGGCGGCGGCCAGTAATTCGGTGGTCATGAAGCCCTGGTTGAAAGTTTTCTGTTGCAGTATCTTCTCGATGATTTCGTCGGGTATCACTTCTCCTGTCTGATAATGTTTGGCATACATTTTCAGCACTTCGGGTTCAGTCGCCCAGTGTTCGTTGATTTGAGAAGGAAGCTCTACAAAGTCGCGTACCACGTTGGTTCCCGATGTTCCTTTGTATTCGCATTTTGTCAGCAGTCCATGCAGAGCGTGCCCAAATTCGTGGAACAAAGTTTCTACTTCATCCATTGTCAATAGAGAGGGAGTATCGCCTACCGGTTTGGTAAAGCTGCAAACATTGCATACTAACGGACGGGTATCTCCTTGTTGTTCGCGGTAGTTGCTCATCCATGCGCCGCCACTTTTTCCGGAGCGTGGGAAATAATCGACGTAGAAGATACCGAGTTGCGAACCGTCTGCGTCTTTCACTTCAAAGACTTCCACATCCGGATGATAGGTAGGGATACCTTCGAGCTTGGTAAGGGTGATGCCATATAGTTTGTTGGCTACGGCGAAAGCACCATCGCGTACATTCTCCAGTTTGAAGTAAGGTTTTGTATCCTCTTCAGACAGGTTGTACTTTTCTTTTCGTAGTTTTTCGGTATAATACCACCAATCCCATGCTTCCAGTTTTTCTCCTTTGCCTTCCTTATCCATTAATTTCTGAAGTTCGGTAGCTTCTGCCTTTGCTTTTGGCAGTGCATAGTTCCAAAGATTGTTTAGAAGGCTCATTACGTTGTTGGCGTTCTTTGCCATCGTTTCGTCCAGAACGAAGTTTGCATAGCAGTCGAAACCTAATAATTTAGCTTTTTCCAAACGGAGAGAAACGATCTTACGGATATTTTCCTTGTTATCGTTTTCGTCGTTGTTGTTACCGCGGTTGATGTAAGCTTTGTATATTTGTTCCCGAAGCGGGCGATTTTCTGAATATTGCAGGAAAGGCAGGCGGCTGGCATTATGCAGGGTGAATAGCCATTTTCCGGGTTGTCCGGCTGCTTTTGCTTCTTCAGCGGCGCTTTGGCGGAACCATTCGGGCAATCCTGCCAGATCTTCTTCTTTGTCAACGAAGAGTTTGAAAGCATTATTTTCATTCAGTATATTGTTGCTGAAAGTAATGCCGAGTGTAGAAAGTTCCTTGTTAATTTCGCGGAGGCGGGTTTGGTCTTCGGCATTAAGGTTTGCTCCGGAACGGACAAATCTTTTATAAGTCTTGTCCAGCAGACGTTCTTGTTCCGACGTCAGGTTCAATGAATCTTTCTTTTGGTAGACATCGTTCACCCGTTTGAATAGTTTCCCATTCAGGGAGATATTGTCATTATGTTCCGAAAGAACCGGTGCCAGTTTGATGGAAAGTGCGGTCAGCGAATCAGTAGTTTCCGCATCTGTCATATTGAAGAAAATGGCGCTCACACGGTCCAAGATAGGTGCGCTGTTATCCAAAGCTACAATTGTATTTTCGAATGTCGGGATTTCCGGACTTTCGATGATAGCTTCGATGTTTTGATTCTGCTCTTCTATCCCTTTCAGGAAGGCAGGTTCATAGTGCTCCAATTTAATCTTGTCGAAAGAAGGAACACCATACTGGGTTTGAAACTCTGTAAAGAAAGGATTGCTTTCTGTTTTCGTAGCACAGGAGTACATCATACAACTTACTGCTAAAATGGTTAGTGTCTTTTTAATCATCATAAGTGTTTTTTATTAGAGTTTTCAGTTCTCATCGTTTACTGATATAGCACCAAATCGGATAGTGGTCTGATGCTTTGATAGACCGGTCTACCGTGCAATTGTAGGCTTTCAGGTTGGGGCTGATCAAGATATTGTCTATGCGGAAATAGAACTTGTTCTGATTGTAGGAAATACCCAATCCTTTACCGGACTGTGTGAATGCATCGTCTAGTTTTTGAGTCAGGATGCGATGGGTATATGAGATAGAACCGTCGTTGAAATCGCCGCATACTATGGTTGTCGGATATTTACTTTCTGCAATGGTTTTAGCCACAGAATCTGCTTGTGTAGCCCGGATAGCCGATGCTTCCGCCAGTTTTCTTATTAATTGCCTAAGTCCGGTTTTTACTTTCTTGGCATTCGGGTCTTTAATCATATCCTCATACATCCCTCTGTCTTCTTTGGTGAGTTTGTTGGATTCCAGGTGGTTGTTGATTAATGTAAGAGTGTCGTTATTTACATTCAGTACATATTTCATGGAACCGTTATAATTACTTTCATATTTGATGGGATGTATCGAGAGTATGGGGAACTTGGAGAAACAGGCAAGTTGCACATCTCCTTTCCCTTGTTGGTGGACGGATTGGTAAGGATAGGCTTTCAATGCTTTTTTAATATCCTGTTCCGTCAGGTATTTCTTGTTGGTAGCGGTGTTATATTCTTGCAGACAGATAATATCGGCGTTGCTATCTACAAGATAAGATAATATAGGGTTCTTTCCATCTTTCTTCTCCAGATTGTTGAAACTCATTACGTTATAGGATAGGATTTTGATGCTTCCTTCCGGTATGGTTTTAGTGGTGGAGTTAAAAGGAATATAAGTCCGTATTTGCGGAATACAAATCAGAAAACCGATGGCGGGCAAGAGCGCATAGCGGTAGTTGACGAATGCCCAGAAGCCGATAAAAATCAGATTAATCGTCAGGAATATCGGAAATGCAAGTCCCAAGCTGGAAGCAAGTGGGTTTATTTTCGGGTTAAGGTAAGGGCTATAAGCACTTAATATCAACGTTCCCACGAAGAGAGCGTTGACAGCAAGTATCAGATATGCGACAAATTTGCCAATATGTTCCATTCTTTTATCTTTTGCTTGCGTCGAACAAGCTTTTCTTTTCTTCAGTTGTCAGACTGTCGTAACCGGATTTCTTTAGTTTTTCCAAAATACGGTCCACTTCATCAGACTGTGCTTTTTTGTGGGCATTGTAATCATAATCCTTCTCGCGACCGGTGGCACTGTTTCCATAGTGTACCTTCATTTTCGGTTTCCGTTTCCATGTTTTCTTCTGAAACAAGGAGATGAAACCATCCAGAATCCAGTTGATCCAAGAAGTCAAATCAGTTCCTTTATTTAGGCTGGCAGCAAACCAAAGTCCAGCAAGAGCACCGCCTAGGTGGGCGATATGTCCTCCGGCATTACTTGAGGTGATGGATAATACATCGATTCCGATAACAACCAGTGCCAGGTATTTGAGGCGGATAGCGCCGAAAAGAAAAAGTTGCACCCTGTAATTAGGCTCACGATAAGCCGTAGCGGCTACGATGGCTAATACGGAAGCCGACGCTCCTACCAATGTTGAGCCTACCACTTGCGAACTGAATAAAGGAAATACATTGTAGGCGATCATATACAGTAAACCTCCGCAGATACCTCCTAATACATATAGTCCTCTTAAATGTTTGGCCGAGAAAAAGTAGAGAAACAAACTTCCGAACCAATACAGCCAAAGCATATTGAATAGAATATGCAGGATACCGGCATGCATAAACATATAAGTAAATAACGACCACGGCTGATGAATAAATCCGATAAAGGATGCCGGTAAGGCAAATATACCGAATATATCGGGGGTACTTACTTCAAAAAGTCGCAGGAAAACGTTAATCAACGTGCCGATCAGAAAGATGCCTACGTTGATATAAATCAGTTGGATGAAAATATTTCCTCTTCTGAATGTCTCCTTTAAATCAGCTATAATATGTCCCATTGTTATTGCTTTTTTTTCTCCAATACAAAATCAGGATCAATCCAAATAACATTCCTCCCAGGTGAGCAAAGTGAGCGACATTGTCTCCGGCGCTATTGGCAAGTCCTGACCATAATTCAATCGCGGCGTATCCTATAACGAAGAACTTCGCTTTGATAGGGAAAGGCAGCGGAAAGATGAACAACCGATTGTTAGGAAACAGCATACCAAATGCCAGCAAAATGGCGTAAACGGCTCCCGAGGCACCTACGGTGGTCATCATGTTCAGATATTGCTCCATAGGGATAACGCCATATCCGATCAAATTCACTTGTGTATGTTGGCTAAGTTCTATCACATATTGAATATATTGTACTCCTTCTTGGATAAGTCCCGCACCGATACCGCAGAGAATATAGTAGAAGAGGAAACGTTTGGGTCCCCAGGTTTGTTCGAGAATCGGTCCGAACATGAAAACTGCAAACATATTAAAGAAAATGTGGCTGAATCCGCCGTGCATGAACATATAAGTGATAAGCTGTGCCGGATTAAAGTCACTTGCGAGGAAAAAATGTAATCCCAGATAATTCGTTAAATCCAGGCCGTAACGTTGGGCTACGATTGTCCCGAAAAATACTAGTACATTGATAATTATCAGGTTTTTAGTTACAGTTGGCATCATTTTAATTTCTGAATATTTAGATAATAGACGCAAAAGTACGAATAAATTCTGTTTTAAAGCATGAAAAACGCTTCCTATTAGCTCTTTTTCAATAATTTGCTGCGTTTTTTTTATGTTTTTATTTGATATGTTGTTTTGTTCGGCTATATTTGTGGAATCAATCCATTGTGGGATAATCTTTTGTGTAACATATATATTAATTAATCATTTTACGTATTATGAATAAGTCTGATCTTATTAGCGCAATGGCTGCTGAAGCTCAAATGAGCAAAGCCGATGCAAAAAAAGCACTTGATGCTTTCATCACTTCAGTTACTAATGCTATGAAAGCTGGTGACAAAGTATCTCTCGTAGGTTTTGGTACTTTCTCTGTAAGCGAAAGAGCTGAAAGAACTGGTATTAACCCTTCTACAAAGGCAACTATTACTATTCCTGCTAAGAAAGTAGCTAAATTTAAAGCTGGTGCTGAATTATCTGCAGCTGTTGAATAAGATAGATAGTTGAAAGAAATTAGGAGAGGAGACGCGATGCGTCTCCTTTTTTTGTATCTTTGCGCGCAAGAAATAACTTGATTATGAAGATAGAAGATAAACTTGTAGCGTCCGTTATCAGCGGACTCAAAGCACTTTACGGTCAGGAAGTCCCTGAAAAGATGGTGCAGTTGCAAAAAACGAAGAAAGAATTTGAAGGACATTTGACACTGGTCGTGTTCCCTTTTCTGAAAATGTCAAGAAAAGGACCGGAACAGACGGCGCAGGAAATCGGTGAATATCTGAAGGTGAACGAACCGGCAGTAGCAGCTTTTAATGTGATAAAAGGTTTCCTGAACCTGACTATCGCATCGGCTACCTGGATTGAACTGCTCAATGAGATTCAGGCTGACGAGCAATATGGTCTGGTAAAAGCTACCGAAACTTCTCCGTTGGTAATGATCGAGTATTCTTCTCCGAATACAAATAAACCGCTTCACTTGGGACACGTGCGTAACAACCTTTTAGGTAACGCATTGGCTAACATTGTAGCTGCCAACGGCAACAAGGTAGTAAAGACTAATATCGTAAACGACCGTGGTATCCATATCTGTAAATCCATGCTGGCATGGAAGAAATATGGAAACGGCGAAACTCCGGAAACTTCCGGAAAGAAAGGCGACCATTTGGTAGGCGATTATTATGTCTCTTTCGACAAACATTATAAAGCGGAACTGGCAGAACTGATGACTGGATTTACAGCGCAGGGAATGAGTGACGATGAGGCTAAGGCGAAAGCCGAGGCAGCATCTCCTTTGATGCAGGAAGCCCGTGAAATGTTGGTAAAGTGGGAAGCCGGCGATCCGGAAGTACGCGGATTGTGGGAAATGATGAACAACTGGGTATACGCCGGATTCGACGAAACCTATAAAAAGATGGGTGTCAGCTTCGACAAGATATATTATGAATCCAACACTTATCTCGAAGGGAAGGAGAAGGTTATGGAAGGGCTGGAAAAAGGTTTCTTTTTCAAAAAAGAGGACGGATCTGTTTGGGCGGATCTGACTGCTGAAGGTTTGGATCATAAGTTGCTTCTTCGTGGCGATGGTACATCTGTTTATATGACGCAAGATATCGGTACAGCTAAACTTCGCTTTGCAGACTATCCTATTGACAAGATGATTTATGTAGTAGGTAACGAACAGAACTATCACTTCCAGGTGCTTTCTATCTTGCTCGATAAACTTGGTTTCGAATGGGGTAAGAGTCTGGTACACTTCTCTTACGGAATGGTGGAACTGCCGGAAGGTAAGATGAAATCCCGTGAGGGTACGGTAGTTGATGCTGACGACTTAATGGAGGAAATGATTGCCACTGCTAAAGAAACTTCACAAGAACTAGGCAAACTGGATGGTTTGACACAGGAAGAAGCTGATGATATTGCCCGTATTGTGGGTCTGGGAGCATTGAAATATTTCATTCTGAAAGTCGATGCCCGTAAGAATATGACATTCAATCCGAAAGAATCTATCGACTTCAATGGTAATACAGGTCCGTTTATTCAATATACTTATGCACGTATCCAGTCTGTACTTCGGAAAGCTGCCGAATCAGGTATCGTAATTCCTGAACAGATTCCGGCTGGTATTGAATTGAGTGAAAAGGAAGAAGGGCTGATTCAGATGGTTGCCGACTTTGCTGCTGTTGTAAAACAAGCCGGTGAAGATTACAGCCCGTCTATTATTGCTAATTATACCTATGATTTGGTGAAAGAATACAATCAATTCTATCACGACTTCAGCATTTTGCGTGAAGAGAATGAGGCGGTGAAAGTATTCCGTATCGCTCTGTCTGCTAATGTAGCTAAAGTTGTTCGCTTGGGAATGAATTTGCTGGGTATCGAAGTTCCTTCCAGAATGTAAGACTTTCTCTGAACAAAATAGACTTCTGCGGGGTTTCTTTTATATATATAAAAGGAACCTCGTATGTTTTACTCCCCCCCATCCATTGCTTCGGAAGAGAGAAACGGAAACTGCTACTGTCTCTTATTCCGAACTGCTGTTTGACCTGATCTATGTTTTCTCGGTCACGCAGCTTTCACATTATTTGCTCCATAATCTTACTTGGGCAGGATTATTGAAAGAAACCATCTTGTGGTTTGCTGTCTGGATGTTGTGGTAACACACCATTTGGGTGACTAACCGGTTTAATTCGGATACCAGGCCGATTCGTATTCTTCTTTTTATCGCATATTATTGCTGTGGTTGCTTTAGCTTTACTGCTTTCCTGGCCTTATCACATTTCTTTATTGACAATGAATATCCTGGTGACATCCGTTTTTATATTTGTGATTGTGTTTGATATATTATTTCCTGATAAAGGTTTTAAGATCAAATGAAAAAGTCAGACTAAGTTTAATCCTAGTCTGACTTTTTCATTATTGTTGATGACTGTTATTTTTTAGGGTATTTGTACCAGTCTTTGGCTTGTGCCCCATTAGATTTAACCCATGTTGCAAATTTCGGATATGATTCGTCTATCCTTACGCCTTCTTCAGGGATAGGGAATTCGCTAATTGGCATATTGAGAGCAAATGGCATTAAGTCTATCGAAACATAATATAATCCCTCGTCAGGTCTGGAAACATCTTTTCCAGTGCCTAATAGTGATGGATTGGCTTTATCTGTAGGGGGATATTTTACCAAATGCACTTCTCTACCTCTGGTTTTATCTGACTCTACGAAAATAAACGGATTATAAGGTGGTAATACGTTTTTTGAGCTTACATCATTCACTTGAATTGTTACAGTATACTTTTTGTCTGCTTCTTCTTTTCCGTCAAAAATCCTCATGTTATCAAATAATAAAATTGTAGGATGAGATTGGCCGGTCTCTGTTTTCCCAGGCATATATTGAGATTTGGAGGCATAAGAAGGCCCTTCAATAGAAACGTCACTAATATCGCTGTTAGCGATGTTATGTAATTGATAGCCAAAGCCGTTTATCAAATAACCTCCTCGGTGAAACGGAGTGAATTCATCAACAATTTTGTATACTCGATTTGTCAGTATGGATTTATATACTTTACTCTTATATCGTATCATGACATCATTCATGTCATAATCTCCCTGTTCCGGCCATAAGTCCTCGAATGTCAATATTCCGGAGTAAGTGGTGTAGTTGTCTTCATCAGTTGGAACTTCAGGATCTTCGGGCAAAGGAGGAACTACTTCTTCATCAATCGCATTTTTTTCGGAAGTATGGATATAGAAAATGGCATCGCAATAATCTAAGTCTATATTATCTTCAAATCCTATTGCTACAATTTGATTGGATTCTGTATCTCGCAGTGATACGGTTCTTTGTCTCTTTATGCCATCACTTCCCGCTTTGTTCAAAATGGTAGTAGAGTATCGGGTTCCCATGCCTTGAACAAGGTCACCTTGAACGTATTCATCTAAAGGCTTGCTTCTGAATCCCATGCCTTGCAGACACCAACCAATAGTGATCCCAGCAGGAAATTTTTCTTCAAATTTACCTTCTTTTTCGTTCCAGTATTTCAATTTAACTTCATCGCCACAAACTAAAGCACCCACTCCGGCTGTTTTATAAACAGGAGAAGCATTTGGAAATGCCAGTACCTTTTGGATATTTTCCAGAGTTGGTGTTTCGCCAGTAGGATAGGTGTAATATCCCACAGTGTTGTACCAAGCGGCAGTACTATTGACAAATACAAGACTTACTTCGGTTTCTTTAGTGATAGGGATGTCTGATATCATTTTTCCGTTAAAGAATTCGGGATAGTTGTCACGAATGCTTTTCCCGTCCGTTTTTCTAAAAACGTTTTTTATATTATAAAGTACGCTGGCAGGCGGAATGTTTTTTTCTGCAGATAAGTTATTGGGACGTCCGTTGTCATCCCAGTCCATACCAGGCAGCAGTGTCCAGACATCCAAATATTTGTGCTGATTGGCTGTTGCCCCTCTGCTTATCGGGGTTGATGCTTTTTCAAGCAGGGACTTAACATAGTCATTTTGGTTGAAAGAAATACGATGATCGGCGTTAATTGTTAGTTTTACCGGAGATGCTGTACCTAGATAGTCGGATGATAGCCATACTTCTGAGATATCAGCCGGTATACTTATTCCATCTTCACTAAATTTACCATGTTTGTCAGTTGCAGCCCGATAAAAGGGTTCTACTTCTTTTTTCTTCCAACTACCATCTTTGTCATTTACTTCGATCGGATCTTGGTCATAAATCTCAAAAAGAACCGTATATTCTTCCTTAAAGCCATAGTCAATATCTAAGGCTAAACTTTGATTCATGTCGAAATCAAAGAACTGTTCTTTGGGAATCTTCTCGGGTTCTTGAAATAAATCACGTTCATTGTCTACACAACTACATATCAATGGGATACAAAATATGCCCATTAATGTCTTTACAAATATTGTTTGTTTCATATGTTAATGAAATATAAAGATATTAATGAAAAAGCAACAGATTTAATTGCAGAAGAATGTATAAAACTTGGCTTAAACATCCATATCTTTTACCAAGTATTAATCCAGAGCATAACACTGCAAATGTTTGTGCAGTTATTGGTACTGGAGTCCAGGGGAGTGGAATAATAATTTGAGC
>OLVO01002593.1_pt1 | contig 16162 bp, 8 predicted proteins | sample 1672571 | NCBI WGS metagenome assembly OLVO01 (sample SAMEA3136700, study PRJEB25190) | human gut metagenome | biome: human gut; feature: human-associated habitat; material: faeces | place: Austria | collected 2013
TCCAATGCTTCATCGCTATCTTCACAAATTACAAACTTAATCATTTCTTTCACTTCTTTCTAGTTAGATTTTTCCTCTTTCAATTCTTTTATTAGGTCATAAGAAATTATATCATTTGATATATCTATTAAATTTGATGAATGTTCTATGCCATTTTGTATGTATTCTTCAGTTATTGGATCGTTACTTATAGGATATATTTCCCCTTTTGGAGCGCTATAATATATATTTGATGTCAAATATGATCCATCTATAAATGTAACTACATTATCTTTTAAATTGAAAATATCGTTACCTAGTTGATAATCACTATGTATACCAAGCATATTTCCTAATGTTGGGAGTACATCTATCATTCCCATAGGAGTATCAACTGTCTTATTAAAATTCTTATCTCTAGTCCATATTATAAATGGAACTTTTTTATTTAATTCATAATCATAATCATTAAATGATACATATCCATCATCTGTTTCATCTTTTATTCGATCATTAACTGGATCATAATTATAAAGTAAATTGAATTCATCTTTATCCATTCTGGCATCATGATCGCCATATATTACTAATACTGTGTTATCAAGTAATCCTTCACTATCAAGTTTATTTATGAATTCTCCAATTGCTTCATCTGCATAATGAACTGATCTTATATAATTACCTAATTTAGTATTATTTAAATATTCTCTAGTTATTGTTTGATTATCTAATTTTACATCTATTGTTGTTGGATATTCTGGCATTAATTCCAAATCACTAAATGGTGTATGATTAGATAACATTATTAATGTACTATAAAATGGTTGTCCCTCTGTTTCTTTTATTTCTTTCATAATATCTACTGATTGACTAAAGAATGACTTATCTGACAAACCTAAACCTATTGTCTCATCTATCGTATAAGAATCTTTACTATAAAATTTATCATACCCTAAACTTTGATGCATAATGTTTCTATTCCAAAATTCTCCAGTATTTGCATGCATACTATATGTGTAATAACCTTTTTCTTTTAGCAGTTTTGGTATTGCGACATATTCTCTATCAAAGAAATTTACAAACACTGTACCTTTGGTTGATGGCATAAGTGATGTATTAAAGGTAAACTCTGAATCTGAGCTTGTGCCTACACCAACCTGTGAATAAAAGTTACTAAAGAATATTCCTTCTCTACTTAATCTATTTAAGTTTGGTGTAACTTCTTTATTATTGAATTTAAGTTCCATAACAAATTCTTGCATACTCTCAGCGTGTATTACTATAACATTTTTTCCTTCAAAAATGTTTGTATATTCATTTTCTATTTTTTTCAGCGTATACCTCACTGTAAGTTCCGTATCGTCATAATAATACACTGTCATATCATGAACAAATATTTCAAAGGCAATTATTTCACTTAATTTTAAAGTATACTTAGTTGTTCCGCTTGTAATTTCAATTACTTTTAGCTTTTTCTCCAGCACCCTGTTAACTTCCCGTAAAACAGTTTCCAAGTCGGTTTCTAAACTCTGTTTTCTTACAAAGCCTAACGGCTGACCAACAAAAGCATCAAAAACATAATAATCATAATTGGTTATATAAACAACCTGTGGTGAATATCCCTCTTTAAGCAGCTCCCTTATTATATCAAATCCGATATTCTCCCCAACCTCAATATCCATAAATACAAGGTCCGGTTTTACCTTCCTATACGTTTTAAGCATATCTTCTTTATTGCCGGAATACAGAAAATCAGACTTATTAAAATACATATTTTTGCATAAATAGTCTCTTAATATCTCAAAAAAATATTTGTCATCGTCACAAACCAAAATACTTAACATCATGTCATTTTTCATTCCGGTATACATCCCTTTTACACCATACAATCATATTCTTTTCTTCGCAATGTTCAAAACGCTTCCTTTAATGTCCAGTGCAGCTCCCAACAGTAATAACTGACAGACAGAATAGACTGTATTTTCTTTGAAAAACGGAATCTCATAAACAGAGCCTCTTAAAATGCCCAAGTTAACCAATAAAAAACATACACTTTGTATAATCATTATTGCCGTGGCTATCAGAGATACCTCGTTATTTCTTTTATAATTTTTATATAACAGAACTGCCAATACCCCGACAATCAAAATAAAAACAAAGAGTACATTCAAAAGCCCATATTGTGTTATCTTTTCTGCAATAAAATACTGCCGCAAATTTTTGCCGGGTAAATAAAGCAGAGCATCAAGGTATTGTTGCGAGTCAGCCGAGGCTTTAAAACCTTTGGCATTCTTTATAATATTTATAACCAAGCACTGCTCATAATTCCTTCCGTTAACAGCATTAACCAGTTCCCGTACTGCTCCGGCAAGCGTCAATATACTCAACATTATATATCCTGATACTGCCAATATAAATTCTTTCATTTCAGTCTTTTTAAAAACAATTAAATTTATAAAAATTCCCATTAAAGAATATACAATCAACATATCAAATTGTTTGAAACGAAGATACACGCTCTGATAAAGATACATACTCATAGGAACTGTACAGAGCCAATTCAATGCAGTCGCACTTGTTATATTGTCCACATATTTTAGTGCATAGTAAATTGCAAAAGGCATAAACATAACAACGTAAACACTATAATCCGTATTCAAATAAATATATTCACGCCTGATATATATTATCTTAAATACGAGCATCACGACTATCATTGCAAAAAAAAGCAGCATATACATCTTCTTATTTTTATTATATATTTTCATTTCTACTCATTCCTTTCTTGTTATATGCATATCTATGGTTCGGGTCAAAACATGTGCTATAAACTTAGCATGTATAACGTATTATATTTATGCATATCACGACTTTTGGAAGAAGCTTAGATGTTCTTAGAACATCTTGCTTCGTACAACGGAGCTGATATGCATAAATATAATACGTTATACATTCATACATTAAGTTGGCATGTTTTGACCCCAACATCACCATATCTATTCGTTAATAAAATTATATCCGATGACCTGCAAAAAACAATGCTCCCGTCATGAACGGGATACTTTTGACACGAAAGCTGATTTGGCATGATATATTGCCCTGAAAGGAACTTAAAAAAACAAAAGACCTGTAACGTAAAACGTGTCAGGTCTAAACAAAAAGTATAAGCTATTCTATAATCTTAAATCCATTATTATATCTGAACAATGCCTTGGCAATTATCTGCTTCTTCGTGACGTAGGTATTCTTCCAGTATCTTGAATCCTTAGAGTTATCCCTGTTGTCCCCCAGCACGAAATAGCAGTCCGCCGGAATGAGGTAAGGTCCGAAATCCTGCCTGCTCACTCCATGGGCGTAAGGCTCCTCAAGCGGCACCTCACTGCCGTTGATATACACAAGTCCATCCTTTATTATGACCATCTCGCCCGGAAGTCCTATAACTCTCTTGATGAGAAGCTTATCGCCGTCATCCGGGTACTCAAATATAATCACATCGCCTCTCTCCGGCTTGGAAAATATATAGCTAAGCCTGAAGCCGATAAGCTTATCGCCCTTCTCAAAGGTGGTGCTCATCGACTCAGACGTAATGTCCGCATTTATGATAACAAATTTATTGAGGAGCACGGCAATCACAACGCCGGCTACGATTATCCTGAGATATCCGAATATCTCTTTTTTAACACTTTTTTTCATACTGATCTCAATCTCCAATGCTGCTGTCCACAGGCAGCATACATAATCGCCAAAACACGCTTCGCAGCACCTGTCACCTCCGCCACCGGATATAAATTACCGGTGGCTTTGGCGGCTGATGTTGCTATGCAGGTTCTGACCTTACATTCAATTATATAACTATTTTTTAATACTATAACTATATCCGCGCCTGTCGGTGACCGGCACCAACAGTGCAGGACATTACAGGAAGTACTTCACACCGGACTCGAATATCTTCATGTCCTGCTCTCCGTAGATGTTGATAGCCACTGAATCGCCGCGGCGCTCAGAGTGAGCCATCTTACCAAGGATTCTTCCGTCAGGGCTTGTGATACCCTCGATTGCCATGTATGAACCGTTAGGATTCCACTCTTCATCCATTGTCGGAACGCCTGTGTTCACATCGACATACTGTGTTGCAACCTGTCCGTTCTCAAAGAGCTTCTTAAGCCACTCATCATTGGCTACGAAACGGCCCTCACCGTGTGAAGCAGGGTTACAGTATACTCCGCCAAGCTGTGCTCCCGCAAGCCATGGGGACTTATTGGTGACAACCTTTGTATAAACCATCTTGGATACGTGGCGTCCGATTGTGTTCATGGTAAGTGTAGGTGAATCAGGTGTCTGCATTCTGATTTCACCGTAAGGTACAAGACCGAGCTTTATGAGAGCCTGGAAACCGTTGCATATACCGAGCACAAGACCGTCTCTCTCATTTATAAGCTTGTTGATTTCCTCTGTAATCGCCGCATTTCTGAAGGCTGTCGCAAAGAACTTAGCCGAACCGTCCGGCTCATCACCTGCGCTGAAGCCGCCAGGGAACATTATAATCTGTGCTTTCTTAATCTCATCAGCGAACTCATGTGCCGAATCACGGATATCCTCGGCTGAAAGGTTTTTGAATACCTTAGTTACCACGTCAGCACCTGCGCGCTCGAATGCCTTGGTACTGTCATACTCACAGTTGGTTCCCGGGAATACAGGGATGAACACTGTAGGTCTTGCAACCTTATGCCTGCATACATATACCTTATCTGTGCTGTATACAGGTGTGTCAAGCTCCTTGCCGCCCTTTACCGCAACTGTAGGGAATACCTTCTCAAGTGTAGCCTTCCATGAAGCAAGTGCTTCCTCAACACCAATCTTTACATCGGCGTACTCAAATGCAGCCTTGTCCGTAACCTCACCGATTACAGTGCCGTCTGCAACACCGTTCTTGTCCGCTGCGACTTCCGCTACGATACAGCCGTACATCGGAGCGAAAAGCTTATCGGTGCTGACCGCTGAAGCATCAAGCTTAACACCAAGCTTGTTACCGAATGCCATCTTGCTGACTGCCGCTGCGATTCCCTTGGCATCAAGTGTATATGCTGATACGATAACACCATCTGCAATATCCTTGCTTATATCTGAATATAACTTTTTAACTGCCTCATAATCCGGAAGATCATACTCATCCGTCCTGATTGTGTAGAGAACGACCTTGTTTCCTGCCTTCTTAAACTCAGGTGTGATGACATCCTGTGTCCTGGCAACGTCAACCGCAAACGATACAAGTGTGTTAGGAACATCCATATCGTTAAAGGTTCCGGACATACTGTCCTTACCTCCGATTGACGGAAGACCGAAGCCAAGCTGTGCATCATAAGCACCGAGAAGTGCCTTGAACGGCTCACCCCAGCGTGAAGCATCCTCTGTCATTCTTCTGAAGTACTCCTGGAAGGTAAATCTTACCTTGGAGAAATCACCGCCTGCGCAGACAATCTTCGCAACAGACTCAAGCACTGCGTATACAGCTCCATGATAAGCACTCCATGATGAGAGATATGGGTCGAAGCCGTAGCTCATCATGGTGACTGTATCTGTCTTACCCTTAAGAACAGGAAGCTTCGCAACCATAGTCTGAACCTCTGTAAGCTGGTACTTACCGCCGTAAGGCATGAATACCGAGCCTGCACCGATTGAGCCGTCGAACATCTCGACAAGTCCCTTCTGTGAACATACATTGAGGTCTGCAAGAGTCTCAAGCCACTTAGTACGTACATCCTCCACAACAGGCGCGTTAAAGCAGCTTCCGTCCCTGGATGGGATATTTACATGTACATCTGTCTCCTGATGAGCACCATTAGTATCAAGGAAGACTCTGCTGATATCGACAATCTTCTTTCCTCTCCAGTACATGACAAGTCTCTTCTCAGGTGTAACCTCAGCAACAGGAACAGCTTCAAGATTCTCCTCTGCCGCATAAGCAAGCATCTTATCTACATCCTTCCTGTCTACAACAACAGCCATTCTCTCCTGAGACTCGGAAATTGCTATCTCAGTTCCGTCAAGACCTGCATACTTTTTCGGAACCTTGTCAAGGTTGATGTTAAGACCATCGGCAAGCTCACCGATTGCAACAGAGACACCGCCTGCACCAAAATCATTACATTTCTTAATAAGAAGGCTTACTTCACTTCTTCTGAATAATCTCTGAATCTTACGCTCTGTAGGTGCATTACCCTTCTGAACCTCAGCTCCGCAGGTCTCAATGGAGGCCTCTGTGTGAACCTTGGATGAACCTGTAGCACCGCCACAGCCGTCACGTCCTGTTCTTCCGCCGAGAAGAATGATGATATCGCCCGGATCCGATGTCTCACGAATGACATTCTTTCTTGGTGCGGCACCCATAACTGCACCGATTTCCATTCTCTTTGCAACATAATTAGGATGATAAATCTCCTTTACATAGCCGGTTGCAAGACCAATCTGGTTGCCGTAGGAGCTGTAGCCGTTGGCGGCTCCGCGCACAAGCTTCTTCTGCGGAAGCTTTCCCTTCATGGTCTCACTTACAGGAACGGTAGGGTCGCCGGCACCTGTAACTCTCATAGCCTGATATACATAGGTTCTTCCCGAGAGCGGGTCACGGATTGCACCGCCAAGGCAGGTTGCGGCACCACCGAATGGCTCTATTTCTGTAGGATGGTTATGTGTCTCATTCTTAAAGTTGACAAGCCACTCCTCTGTTACTCCGTCTATTGTGACAGGAACCACGATGCTGCACGCATTTATCTCGTCGGATACTTCCATATCCTCAAGCCTGCCCTCCTTCTTTAACTTGCGCATCGCAAGAAGTGCAATGTCCATAAGACATACGAACTTGTCGTCTCTGCCCTTGAAGATAACCTCTCTGTCGGCAAGGTAACGATTGTAGGTATCAACAATAGGCTTCTTGTAATCTCCGTCGCCGAAGCTTACATTCTTAAGCTCCGTGGAGAATGTGGTATGACGGCAATGGTCAGACCAGTATGTATCGAGAACACGGATTTCCGTCATGGATGGATCACGCTTCTCCTCATTTTTAAAATAATTCTGTATATGCTTAAAATCCTTAAATGTCATGGCAAGACCAAGTGACTTGTAAAGCTCTGACAGCTTGTCATCATCCATATCCTTAAAGCCATCAAATATCTTTACGTCCGCCGGCTCAGCAAAAACAGTGACAAGTGTCTCTGGCTTAGCCATATCAGCCTCTCTTGAATCAACCGGGTTGATACAGAAGCTCTTTATGCGGGCAAGCTCATCATCTGTAACGTCTCCATCAATGACATATACGGTGGCTGTTCTTATAACAGGCTCCTCGTCCTCCTTAAGAAGCTTCACACACTGTACGGCAGAATCGGCTCTCTGGTCGAACTGTCCCGGGAGAAATTCAACAGCGAACACCTTCTCGCCTGCCTTCTTTCCAAAATCCTCCTCATAAACATAATCTACAGGCGGCTCAGAAAAGACAGTAACCAATGCATCCTTATACACCTCATCTGAGATATTCTCAATATCGTAGCGGATAAGCACGCGTACATTCTTAACCGTGTTGATGTTAAGATAATTGGAAATCTCATCACTTAGCTCCTTTGCCTTGACAGCGAATGCAGGCATCTTCTCAGAATAAACTCGTCTAACCTTGCTCATTTTTTCCTCCATGTTCATGTCCCATGACATATTTTTGTGCGTTATTTATTACTCATGAAGTCTGCGGATAATTCTGTAGACAACATTGTTCTCCATAACCGTAGGTGCTGTATGTGCAAAAAATATAATCCCCTCCGTCGGTGAAATAACCTGATTAATCACTTCCCCCTCATAAGGGTCTATAACCTCACCTATGATATCTCCTCTATATACAGGGTCACTTGGACTCTTTAATCTACGATACAGCCCGGCCGTGTTGGTCTTGACAGCCATAAGCTCATCCTCGTCAAGTACATGCGCAATAAATCCGCTATGGTTATAATACTTTATAATACCCATTCTCGTCAAGAAGCGAAGTACACTTGCTACTGCCTGTCTTGCGGAAACATCATCTATATAATCACTGCAATTCGTATATATCGAAAATGCGCATGTCCCACACATCTGCCAGTTGTAATTAAGCGTGGTGGTGTCAAGCGGCTTCGGCTTTCTTATGACCACATACGGAAGCCCGAACAGATTGGCAAGACTCGGGCTCTGATGCCCTGTCTCCATCATGCGCACATGCGGGATGAAATCTCCCTGCATATAAAAGCTTGTAAACTGTATTCCATAGCTGTAGCCCTTAACCTTTTCAAAGAACTCAGCGGCAATATTCTGTGTCGTATCTCCTCCGTGTATTCCGGGAAATCTCCTGTTGATATCCGAATTGTCCATCGCCCAGAAGCGCTTCTGGACATTGACGGAATAATGGTTGAGACATGGTACAACCAGAATCTCATTGTTGGCAGTTATCTGTCCTCTTTCCTCAAGCTCACCTAAGACCCTGATAAGCTGGGAGCAGATATACATCTGCTGATACTCATTTCCTCTTATCGCACCGACTATACAGGCAGCCTTCTCCCCACTTCCGAAGCTGTAGCCTGTTATATTGAAATCTTCTCTGTTATAGCCCTTAAGTGTATATAATTCCTTCTTAACCATTCTGCTTACCTCCTGTAAAAATTCTGCACAGGATAGCTCCCTCATATACCACAGGGTACTCTCGGAACGTAAATATTCTTCCCTCACACGGAGCCTCAACCCGGTGTAACAGTCTTCCCGTAAGCGGTTCGACTATGTCACCTATATGCTCTCCGAACTGTACATACTTCATCATGGCACCATCCGCCGGCACGAACAATCCCGTAACCTTGGCATGTATCACTGTAATCTCACCCTCCGTTGATATCATCGGCTTCTTTACAGGTGTCTTCTGCCCCTTCCACATACCAAGCTCACACATGAGATTGAATATACCTTCGATAATCTGGTCACCATAGGACTTCTCAATCCTGTTTCCGACTCCCATCTCTATCACGAGGGTAGGAACGCCAAGATGATTAAGACTGTTGGCAAGCGTCGCCTCAAGCACCGTATTTATCTTATATTCCCAGATAAAATCAGCATTGAGAAGGTAAGCGTACGACATAAGCTTATCCTTAAACTGGTCGAACACGCGCACCTGCGGTGTCTCCTTTATAAATATATTCGATGAATGCAGGTCAACGCACATGTCGCTTCCTATAATATCATTCACAATCTTAGACGCAAGATATTCCGCCGTCGCACCGTTCTCAATTCCCGGGAACACACGGTTCATATCAAGGTCGAACATCGGCATACCCCGCGTACAGCTCTCTATTCCAAGCGGATTGACAGCCGGATATATATCCACAATGCCGTCAAGCAGCTCTATATGTTCATTGATTCTGCGGTTAAGCTCATAGCATATATACTGTCCGTCAAGCTCATCACCATGTATTCCGGTCACGATTGACAGTCTCTTAGCCCTGTTGTCAAGATTTTCCGACATTATCCTGTTCTTGCGGATAACAATCTTCTCACTCACCGGCATCGCCACAGTTACTACTTCTTCTATCATATAACTCCTCATTCCAATGCATTTTCGGGTACGCTGATAACACACCCTGTAAAACGCACTTTTACATAATCCTAATCATTATAAAGCAATCCGCTCAAAATATAAAGACCTTTTATTCCAAATATTACTATATTAACTATGCCCATCCCAGAACTCCGCCACCAGCTTCGGCACTTCCTTAAGATTACACAGCTTATAGTCCGCCCACTCCGCCGGAAACAGCCTCACATACTCACTCCTTGCAAAGCGCTCATCAAGAAGCACTATGACCCCTACATCGTCCATCGTTCTTATGACGCGCCCTGCTGCCTGCAGAACCTTGTTCATCCCCGGATAGGTGTACGCATAATTGTAGCCATTGCCATCCTTTTCGTCATAATAGTCCTTTAAAAGTCTGCGTTCCGTACATATCTGCGGAATACCGGTTCCCACTATAATACAGCCGATAAGACTCTCATTTTTCAGGTCAATACCCTCCGAAAAGACACCGCCTGTGACGCAGAAGCCGATACAATCTCTTTCTGACGTTTCTTCGCTATTATTTTCTTTGCGGATTGCACAATCATCTACTAAGACCGCCTCACCCCAATCCGTATTCTCTGTCAGGGATTTTTCCCCTGTCACCGATGCCGCCGCTCCCCGGAACCTGTCAAGGAACTGCTCCCTCTCAGCCTCAGTCATACCTCGGTTCTGCACGATTATGTTTCTCCGTTCCTCCTCGCTGTAGAGCTTATACACGCTGTCCATATACCCATAGGATGGAAAAAACACCATATAGTTTCCTTTTTTCTGCGCAGTAATGTCGGCAATATAGCTCTTTATCTTGAGAAATTCCGTCTCATTGCGCCTTGTGTATCTGCTCGTCACATCGTACCCGACCGCCAGCAGCCTGTTGCCTGAATCAAATGGAGACTTGATATATATGGCGTAATCATCCTTTTGGCTTAAAAGCTCCTTATAGTACGTCACAGGGAGCAGTGTCGCCGAAAAGAACACCGCCGCCTTGCCCTTTTCAAGCCGCCCGGCAAGGCACGGCGAAGGATTCACGCAGAACAGCTTTACAATAAAGCCGTCATCAGTGTGCTCACCGTAAATCACATAGTTATCCTGTATCAGGTCGTACATATTGAGGAAATGCCGCACCTCAAAGAAAAGCTCCGATGCCTCCTCACTGTACTCAAACTCAGGCTTCTCCTCAAAAAATCTTGTAAACTCCTCAAAAAGTGAATTAAGCGCCATCGTCACCGCGCCGATACTGTCAAGAACAATCACATCATCGCATATTTTTTTCAGCTCAAGAAAATTCTTGTTGCACCTTGCAAGTGCCGAAGCAAGGCGCTTATCCACCTTCTCCACAAGCCTTCTGACCTTAAGAAAAGCTTCCTTGCAGAGGCTTGCGCTGTACATATCCCTTGCCCTGTCGACAAGATTATGCGCCTCATCTATCAGAAAAATATAATCCCCCGATGAGCCATCGGAAAAATACCTCTTTAAATATACATCCGGGTCAAACACATAGTTGTAATCACATATAATTCCGTCAACCCAGTAGGTCGCATCAAGTGACATCTCAAAAGGGCATACCGTGTACTTGTTCGCATAGTCCTCAATCACAGCACGGTCTATCACGTCCTCATGTGTCACCATGTCATACACGGCTTCATTCACCCTGTCAAAATGTCCCTTGGCATACGGACACGCAAGCGGATTGCACTCCGGCTTACCACACATACATATCTTTTCCTTAGCTGTTATCGTCACTGTCCTGAAATACGCGCCCTTAGAGCGCAGTATCGAAAAAGCCTCCTCTGCCACAGTGCGCGTTATGGTCTTTGCAGTTAGATAAAACAGCTTGTCACCCAGCCCCTCACCTATGGCTTTAACCGCCGGAAAGACCGTGGACATGGTCTTTCCCACTCCTGTAGGTGCCTGAATGAAAAGTTTTTTCTGCATGCGTATAATTCTGTAGACACTGACAGCTATATCCCTCTGCCCATCACGGTACGGAAACGGAAAATCCATTCCGTGAAGCGATTCCTTTCTCCTTCTCCCGCTCTCATAGAGAAAATCGCTCCACCTTCTGAAGCTGTCAAGCACACCCATGAACCATTTCTCAAGCTCTGCAAACGAGATGGTCTCTGTAAAATATTTTACCTCATCAGTGTCAAGGTTAACATAAGTCATCATCACACGGATACTTTCAAGTGAATCCTTGACGCTCTTTATGTATGCGTACACCATCGCCTGCGCCTTGTGAACCTTGACCGGCTCATCAAGATACTTAAAATTGCGGTATGTCCCCTTGATTTCATCTATGGTAATTCCCTCATCCTCCGTTATAACTCCGTCCGCTCTTCCTTCTATTACGATGGTATAATTAAGAGACGGAAATTCCATTCTCATCGGAACCTCCGCCTCATACTGTGAACCCATCTGCTTTTGTATTCTGCGGTGAGCCTTGCTGCCTGCATCCATGGCAGCCTTGTCCCCGCCCTGCCCGCGTCTTGTGTCAATATCCCCGCTACGGCAGATAAATTCCACAAGACTGCGAACCGATATTTTCAGAACATTATCCTTAAATGTGTACATACTCGTCCATTCCCGCCTCAACCAGGCACTTATAGTAATACGCAACCGGATAAAAACTCTGTGCAAAATTCTTTGTAGAGTCACCTGATGTGACAAGCGCATCTCCTACTATCTGCTTATCACCGCCGACATACTTATAAGGCTCCTGCAGAACACGTCTGATGGTACCCAGGCCTGCCTCTAAATATTTCCTGTCTCCGGTAAGCTCATACCCTGTAGCCATCGCCTCGAGCAGAAGTGTATTATTTCCAAGCCGTGTAAGGCTAGGCAGCTCTTTATAGTAGAATAACCCACACTCTAACATGCAGTTGTCAAGAATATCATCGACCGCCAGCATAATAAGATTTTTCAGAGAATCCGTTTTGTTAACTCTATAGTACCTCATAAGACTGCCAACCGCAACAGAAATCATAAATCCTACATGGATAAGTGTGTTGTCCGTATACGGTGCGGCAAAGCATCCATAGTCCTCGTACCATTTTTCAAAATATCCGACTATCTTATCGCATTTAATACGATATTTTTCCTCGCCTGTCTCAATGTACAGTGCAGTGAGCGCCCTAAGTGCCCATCCTGTCTCTCTTGCATTGCTCTCACCCGCCACGGCATAGGCTGGGGTGTCGAGAAGCCTTATAATGTTATCCCCTATTCCGACAGCAGTCTCAAGCCCTCTCTCATCACCTGTAAGGTGATAATAGTCAAGGAAGCCCTCAACCCATTCGTGGCTCGGAACCATGACGCCGTTGATAACATGTCCCTTGGTATGCTCCGTAAGACCGCCTAACTTAAGCGGGTCACTGCTGTAGTGGCACACATCCACATCCATCCAGTGGCTTGCATGCACCATACAGAAATCAAGATATCTTCTTATCCCCATCCTCATGTACATAAGTGCACAGGCATGAGGAAAATCATACTCATTGTTAGCCCACACGGCAGCTCCGCCGCCACGTCCCTGCTTAGTGTAATTCTGGTCAATCGTATCTCCCCAGTTGAGCATTCCGAAGCTTCGCGCCCTGGCATCCGCCTTTCCTATAAGCAGCATGTCAATCTCAGGTGAGCATTTGTCTGCGAACACATCCGTCACGGCACCGGAATTTTTATATACATCTGGTGCAATAACCGGTCTGTCCGGCATCTGGTAGATAAGGCTTCTGTTGTCAAGCTCCGCAAGGCTCTCAGCCGCAGCATGGAAATGCAGCATGAACCTCTGCTCGCGCGCCATACCCGGCTGCATAATCACATCGTTAAAGCCCTCCGGCACCAACATCACATAGAGTCCGTCCTTATCAGCCTTCACTGCCTTCGGATAGTTCTGCTGTGCCTGATATATGGTAGCACACACTCCGCCCTCCGAATCCGTCCTGTCCGCAAAGAAGGTTCCGTAAAGCACCTCCGCCATGTGCTCATTGCTCTCCATAAGGAGTGCCTTATCATATGCAGCCTTGTTGACCTGCGCTCCGTCCTTTCCTATAATGAAATCCGTTTTATAGTTGGAGGCTCCTGCACAGGTTCGGATATTCTCGACCCTTGCCAGTTTCTCTATCGTATCCAAATCCTTAGTGCCTCTGGTTCTGTAGATAAGACCTCCGTCATTTTTCAGCTCAGTTCCTATATCACCACAGCCTGTGGAATCGATCATTGCAGACGAATCCAGCGCGGCAAGCGATATATCCTGCTCCATGTCAGCCCTGTCCATGACTGAAAATACAAGCGACTTAATACTTAAAGGTGTCTCAGATGTATTAAAGATCCTGTAGCTCACATCAATCCAGGGCTTTCCTGCATATACGGTAAGTCTTATCTCAAACCTATAGTGCTTCGACTCCTCACAGCCGCCGGATTCAGTCTCATTACAGCCGTCCACAGCAAGAATCGTACACACTGCGCCCTCCTCAAGCACGCGCCATCTGTTCAGGTTAAGCTCATAGCGTGTTCCTGCCTTGTCTGTAAGATACGGACCCTTAAACTGCCCCTTCTCATACAGCCTGTCTCCATAGCTCAGGCTCTCGAACAGACTCTGGGAATAATTCTTAACGGTAAAGCTCACTGCACCTGTGTCGACCGTGAAGCCATCGGTGTTGTATACTGTACTTACTGCTGCGCTGTCAGCTTTTATACCGATATTATTCACATTATCCGAACTGCCCCTATTACCCGAACTGTTCATATTGTGTGAATTATTATCTGCATTTTTACTATCCGGATTTTTCTCATCCGAAATATCAGATTTTCTTCCTGAGGCTTTTAAATCCTCATCATCAAGAAAAAGCTCGAATTTCTTTCCTGCATTTCCCGGAAGATTTCCCTCAAATCTGGTGAAAAGAAATCTTATTGAACCATCATCATACCGCGAGGTCACCTTTGTCTGGCTCGTCAGCCTTTCATCCCCATCATACACACAGACCTGCGATGCATCGCCAAGTCTTCCCCTCTTCACCGGAACCGCGACCCACATAGGCTCCATATTTCTCGGATATCTGTACAGTTTTTCAAGATTTAAGTTAATCATGTGTTTGCCCCCTTTACTTTTATCTTACTCCTCTTCCATATATTAGTTCTATATACTACATAAAGAATGAATGAAGATATTGCATTACTTACAACAACCGAATACCACACACTGCGGACTCCCATGTGAAGCACACTCTCACAGAAGAACAGTGTCATAAATCTGAACACCCACAGCCTTGCGGCATCCACAATCATCGTGACCTCAGTGTGGCCTGTCCCCTGGAACAGTCCCGATGTCGCATTATATATTCCGTTCGTCCAGCACCAGAATGCCATTATCGACAGGAAATCCGCAGCCATCGCGACAACCTGCTCATCGTTATTGAAAATTCCGACTATGGCTCTGGATACCGGCATTCTTGAGAGAATCATTCCTCCGGCAAACAGGAATACAACACATATATTGCGTGACAATATATATCCCTTTTTCGCTCTGTCAACCTGACCCGCTCCCATATTCTGTCCGACTATGGTAGCTGCGGCTGAGCCTATGCCGTTAGACGGAAGAGTAATAAGGCTGTTGACTTTATTTCCAATGCCATAGGCAGCCATCGCCTCCGTGCCATACTTATATACATTTCTGCTCATAAGCAGAAAGCCGAACTGCATTGTACTTCCGCCGATTGCCGTCGGAAGCCCTATTCTTAAAATATCCCTAAGCTTATCCTTCTCGAACCTGAAATCCTTGTAATCAAGGTGGAGGTTATTCTCCTTTCTAAGGAGCGAAAACAGCGCGATTGCCGCAGACGGAAGCTTGGCGGACAATGTTGCAAGCGCCGCACCTGATATTCCAAGCTTGAACACCACCATAAGCAGCGGGTCAAGAATCATATTGAGAATAATTCCTACCAGATTAAGAAGCATAGGCTTTACAGTGTCTCCCTGAGCCTGATTAAGTGCGGTAAACATATTTATCGTAAACAGAAACGGCATATCCAGCACCACTATCTGCAGATACTGCCTGCTGTACCTGTAAATATCCCCATCCGCTCCAAGCCATGAAACAATCCCCGGAGCCATGGCAAAGCATATCGCCGCACAGGCAAATGCAAAAATCATCGCACAGGCATATATCTGGCTCGCCATCCTGCGTGCCTCCTTGTCGGCGCGCGCGCCTATGTACTGTGCAATCAGCACCGACCCGGCAACTGTTATCCCGGTTCCGAAATTAATAACTATATTCTGGACCGGTGTCACAAGGTTAATCGCCGCAAGCTCCTCCTTGCCTATATGTCCCAGCCAGTATGTATCCGTAAGGTTATACATCGTCTGCAGAAAGCTGTTAATTACAACGGGAATTGCAAGTGAAAGAATTGCACTCAGCATACTCCCATTCAAAATCAGATCACGATTATATTTCTTTGCCATATTACTCCTCATCTCCGAGCGGTTTATTGCGAGGAGGCGATGAGAAACTCGCGTAGGCGATTTCTCATCTGCCATCAAAGCAATTTGTTTTCGCTCAAAAACAAATTGCATGTGTGAAAA
>OLVO01002614.1_pt1 | contig 16065 bp, 15 predicted proteins | sample 1672571 | NCBI WGS metagenome assembly OLVO01 (sample SAMEA3136700, study PRJEB25190) | human gut metagenome | biome: human gut; feature: human-associated habitat; material: faeces | place: Austria | collected 2013
AAAGAATAATTTAACATCTCCTCCTCCTAAAGATTCTTTTTTAAATAAAGAATTACCTACCATCATCAAACAATACATAAAAAAGAAAAGTAAAGCTCCACTAAATATAGATAAAATTCCCCCAGTAAATCCTTTTAAAATAAACTCTAATATTATAATAACTATACTAAAAAAGATAATTACTTCATCTGGTATAATCAAATAAGTTAAATCACTTGCAAAGATTATCATAGATAACGCTACTATAAATAATGATAAAACTAAATCCAAAGAAAAACCAAAACTATAATAAGATAAAGCAAATAAAATAGCAGTCACAAATTTAATAAACTGACCTTTTCATGACAGTATCTACATCTACCCTTTAATAATATAAAAGACACTATAGGCATTAAATCATACCAAGCAAGAGCATGATGGCACTTATCACAAACACTCCTTTCTTTAATAAAATTTTTATTAGAACTCAATCTTAATCCAACACAACAAAAGAAAGACCCAAAGACTAGGCCTATTATAAAAAAACAAACTATATATAATACTTCCATATAATCACCTACTGAATCTTTCCATAAATATCAAACATTGGCACAACTATTGATAGAAGAATAGTACCAACTATTAATGCTAAAAATGCAATCATCAAAGGTTCTATAAAACTTTGCATCTGCTTAACTAAAGTCTTATGTAATACTTGATAATAATTAGCAACTTTTTCCATCATCAAACCAAGCTGTCCTGTTTTCTCTCCTGTTACAATCATCTCATAAGCAGCAACAGGAAAAGCCCAATGTCCTTTAAATGATTCTGATATATTAACACCCTTATTTAAATTTATAATAGTTTTAGCGATTAATTCTTTATATATTTCGTTGTTAGTTATTTTAGAAAGCACCTCCATACTATCAGTAATGAAGACTCCATGATTTAAAAGTGATGCAAAAGTTTTTTCTGTTTTTTGTAAAAAAGTTGTTGACAAAGTTCTTATCTCATAGTATTATATCAAATGTGTCTGGCACACGGCAGAACACAAAACAATATGCGCGAGTGGCTCAGTTGGTGGAGCACGACCTTGCCAAGGTCGGGGCCGCGGGTTCGAGTCCCGTCTCGCGCTCTAATATAAAAAAGAGTGATTCCAAAAGGAATCGCTCTTTTTTTACTTCGAGCCCCGCCGTGGCTCGAAGTTCGAGGTCTCGGCTGTCGCCTCGGTCGACTATACTGTTAGAAGTATTTCGACACCATTTTCTTCAATTGCTTTTAAGTCTTCTTCTAATGCATCGTCATCAGTAATAAGAACATCTAAAGCGTTAATAGGACAAATGCTTATAATAGAATCTGTGCCAATTTTGCTGGTAGGGTAAAGTCCATAAACTTTTTTTGCAGACGCAAGAAGAGTGTTATACAGACATAAATTTCTGGTTCGCTGGATGGATAATCCGAAGTCAGCACCACTTGCTTATGTGTAAAAAACAGATGTCAATTCTTTAGGATTCCAGTAATTCCGTAGAAAAGCTTTGTGACTCGTGGGTTTTGAGTACGTCGGTATGAGTTGCAAGAAGTCCGGTGGACTTCTGTTATGCAACGACCGAAGCGGAGCGGAGACCACTGGTATTTTCGGTGCCCATACCGCTACGTACTCAATGAGCGAAAGCACCCACGAGACGCAAAGCTTTTCTGCCGAACTACGGAAACTAAAAAATCCGCCATCCGTTTATTTAACACAAACACAAGCGGTAGCCCTTGCATTTTTTTTCATATTTTGATAAACTGTAAAATTGAGAATAGAACTAACTATATTATTGTGTTTTAGACGCAGAAATGAGGCAGATATGGAATTAATTAGTATACGCGATTTGTATCGCAACCAGGAAAAGTATGTAGAACAGACGGTTACGGTCGGAGGATGGTTAAGAAGCGTCAGAGATTCCAAAACATTTGGATTCTTAGTGGTTCATGATGGAACATTTTTCGAGCCGCTTCAGGTGGTATATTCAGATAAACTTGATAATTTTTCAGCAATTTCCAAATTGAATGTAGGAGCAGCCGTGATTGTTACGGGAAAAGTAGTAGCAACACCGGGAACGAAACAGCCATTTGAGATTCAGGCAGATGAGGTTGTTGTAGAAGGTGAGTCTGCACCGGATTATCCATTGCAGAAAAAGAGACACTCCTTTGAGTATCTTCGCACGATTTCCCATCTTCGTCCGAGAACAAATACATTTCAGGCAGTGTTCCGTGTGCGTTCTTTGATTGCGTATGCGATTCATAAATTCTTCCAGGAGAGAGAATTTGTTTATGTACACACGCCATTGATTACCGGAAGTGACTGTGAAGGTGCCGGTGAAATGTTCCGTGTGACGACATTGGATATGGAAAACCTTCCGATGACAGGAGAAGGAAAAGTAGATTACACAAAGGATTTCTTCCGCAAAGAAACTAACCTTACCGTAAGTGGTCAGTTAAATGGTGAAACGTATGCGATGGCGTTTAAAAACATTTATACATTTGGACCGACATTCCGTGCGGAAAATTCAAATACGACACGCCATGCGGCAGAATTTTGGATGATTGAGCCGGAAATTGCATTTGCGGATTTGAAAGATGACATGATGTTAGCTGAGAGCATGTTGAAATATGTTATCCGCTATGTGCTTGAGAATGCACCGGAAGAGATGAAATTCTTCAACCAGTTTGTGGACAAGGGACTGATTGAGCGCCTGCGGGGAGTTGTGGATGCGGACTTTGCACATGTTACTTATACCGAAGCTATCAAACTCTTAGAAGAGCACAATGATAAATTTGAATACAAAGTAAGCTGGGGATGCGATTTGCAGACCGAGCATGAGAGATATCTTACGGAAGAAATTTTCAAACGCCCTGTTTTCGTAACGGATTATCCAAAAGAAATCAAGGCATTTTATATGAAGATGAACGACGATAATAAAACAGTTGCCGCTATGGATTGTCTGGTTCCGGGAATCGGGGAGATTATCGGAGGAAGCCAGCGTGAAGATGATTATGATAAGCTGGTTGAGAGAATGAACGAATGTGGACTGGATAAAAAAGATTATGAATTTTATCTGGATTTGCGTAAATATGGTACGGCACGCCATGCCGGATTTGGTCTTGGATTTGAGCGCTGTGTGATGTATTTGACAGGCATGCAGAATATCCGCGACGTCATTCCGTTCCCACGTACTGTAAATAATTGTGACTTATAAAGATTACACTAGGAGGTTAGTAACATGAATTTAATAATTCCACAAGGCTATCAGTCAGCGTTAGATATCCGCGAGACTGAGGTAGCAATTAAAAAAGTAAAGGATTTCTTTGAAAAGGCTTTGGCTGCCAATTTGAATCTGACACGAGTTTCGGCACCGCTTTTTGTTGACCCGGATTCCGGATTGAATGACAACTTAAATGGTGTAGAGCGCCCGGTTTCTTTTGATATTTTGGAGCAGAACGGAAGGGTGGCAGAAATTGTACATTCATTAGCTAAGTGGAAACGTCATGCGTTGGGCCGTTATGGTTTTGCTCATGGAGAGGGACTTTATACAGATATGAATGCGATTCGCCGTGATGAAGAAACCGATAATGTACATTCTTTGTTTGTCGACCAGTGGGACTGGGAGCGCATTATCGACAAAGAAGAACGTAATGTAGATACTTTGAAAGCTATTGTAAATAATGTATATCAGGCATTGATGGAAACAGAAGATTATATGGCAATGCAGTATGACTACATTAAGAAATCCCTGCCTGAGCAGATTACCTTTGTGACAACACAGGAACTTGAGGACCGATATCCGGACAAGACGCCAAAAGAGCGTGAGTACGAGGCAGTAAAAGAATATGGTGCCATTTTCCTGATGCAGATTGGAGATAAGTTAGCTTCCGGAGAGCCGCATGATGGACGTGCACCGGATTATGATGACTGGTCATTAAATGGTGATATTATCGTTTATTATCCGGTTCTTGATATGGCATTTGAAATTTCTTCCATGGGAATCCGTGTGGATGAAAAAGCATTGAAAGAGCAGCTTGAAAAAGCAGGATGCCCGGAGCGCGAAAATCTTCCGTTCCAGAAAGAAATTTTGGAAAAGAAACTTCCGTATACCATCGGTGGTGGAATCGGACAGTCAAGAATTTGTATGTTTTTCCTGAAAAAAGCACATATTGGAGAAGTACAAGCATCGATTTGGCCGGATGATGTGTGGGAAGAAGCATCGAAGAAAGGACTTAATATTTTATAATGGATAATTTTACCTTTTATGCGCCGACTTATTTTGATTTTGGTAAAGGCGCCGAAAAGCATGTTGCTGATTTAATAAAAAAATTTGGCGGACATAAAGTGCTGCTTCACTATGGAGGAGGCTCCATCAAAAAGAGCGGACTTTATGATACTGTGATTTCCGTATTAAAGGAAAGCGGTTTGGAATTTTGTGAACTTGGTGGTGTAAAACCAAATCCAAGAAGCGGACTCGTATACGAGGGAATTGAATTGTGCAAAAAAGAAAAGGTTGACTTTATTCTTGCCGTCGGCGGTGGAAGTACGATTGATTCGTCTAAGGCAATTGCTGCCGGTACTTTGTATAATGGAGATTTCATGGATTTTTATCAGGGCAAGGCATCCGTTGAGAAAGCACTTCCAATCGGAACGATATTAACGATTGCGGCAGCCGGCAGTGAGGGTTCTCCAAATACGGTAATCACCGATGAAAAAACAATGGTGAAAAAGGGAACAAAAAGTGATTTGCTTCGTCCGAAGTTCTCTATTTTGAACCCGGAACTTACCTGTACCCTGCCTCCGTATCAGTCGGCAGCGGGAGCAACGGATATCATGATTCATGTTTGTGAGCGTTATTTTTCCAACACAGAGGAAGTTGAGATTACAGACCGCTTGTGTGAAGCAATTTTAAAAACAATTGTATATGAGGCACCGCGTGTCATTGAAAATCCAAATCATTATGAAGCGCGTGCAAACATTATGTGGGCAGGTATGTTAGCACATAATAATGTTTGCGGTGTCGGTCGTGTGCAGGATTGGGCAAGCCACCATATTGAGCATGAATTGTCAGCTCTTTATGACGTTACTCATGGCGCAGGACTTGCAGTAATTGCACCGCTTTGGATGCGTTATGTCTGTAAGAAAAATCCGGGTAAACTTGCTTTATTTGCAAACCGTATCTTTGAGGTGCCGATGAATGAGAAACATCCGGAGAAAACCGCACTCAAAGGAATTGAGGCGTTTGAAGCATTTTTGAAAAAAATCGGCATGCCGTCTTCTTTCGCAGAGATTGGTGCAAAAGAAGAGGATATCGAGCTTATGACCGATAAGCTTTTGAAGGGGCGTAAGACCGAAGGAAATTATGTGAAATTGAATCGTGATGATGTGATTGCGATTTATCGGAGTGCATTGTAAAAATTAAGGAGGCAGATATGGACCAGAGAGAATTTCTACGTCAGATGGAAGAGTTGGTAGATTTTGGACGAACGAAAGAAAATTTGCTCACCAAACAAGAAATTGCCGATTATTGCAGTGACTGGAATTTGACAGAGGAACAGATGCCATTTGTCTATGCATACCTTAAAGAACATCGGATTGAGGTAGAAGGATATCGTGCGCCGGTAGAGAAAACGGAAGAAGAGGCTGTCGAAAAAAGCGAAAAGGATTCCAAATATCTGCGCTTATATAAAGAAGAACTGTGTCAGTTAAAGCGGTACGAAGAAGAGGAACTTGTGCGTTTACTCGAACAGTTGCGAAGAGGCGAGGAAGAAGTAATTTCTTCTGTTATCGAAGCGCATCTGCACCGGGTCATGCAGTTGGCGGATAAATACCGCGGCCGTGGTGTGCCGGTGGAAGATTTGATTCAGGAAGGTAATTTGGAATTAACCGCCTGTGTTGCGATGCTCTGTGGAAATGAAGAAGTTGTGGATTATCAAAAAGCCATTGAACATGCAGTGAGAAGCCGGTTGATTGAATTAGTAGATGAAGAACTGGCAGGAACGGACAGCGTGCATGCACTGCTTGGGCGTGTGAACCTTTTGTTGGAGGCAACGAGGACATTAGCACAGGAATACGGACGTATTGCGACAATTGAAGAACTTTCCGAATTTACCCATATGGATATCGAGGAAATTAATCAGTACGTCGATTTGTCCCACAATGAAATAGAACTGGGAAAAGGTGAAAATGAACGAAAATAAAGAATTTAAACTGGAGGCTCTCGTTGAGCCTCTTTGCTTATGGTATGAAAAGGAAAAACGCAGTATGCCGTGGCGGGATGATGCTACGCCGTATCATGTATGGCTGTCGGAGATTATGCTCCAGCAGACAAGAATAGAAGCGGCAAAAGCATATTATGACCGGTTTACAAGGTGTCTGCCGGATATTCCTTCTCTGGCAGCAGTTTCGGAGGAAGAACTTCTGAAATTGTGGGAAGGACTTGGATATTATAACCGCGCACGCAATTTAAAGAAGGCAGCTTCTCTTTTGGTGGAGCGGTATGATGGCAGGCTGCCGGCCGATTATGATTTGCTGCTTTCACTGCCGGGAATCGGCAGATATACAGCGGGGGCGATTGCATCCATTGCTTACGGCTTAGCAGAGCCGGCGGTGGATGGCAATGTGCTTCGTGTTACGATGCGGTATTTAAATTGCGATGAAGATATTATGAAGATGTCGGTTCGGACTAAGATGGAAAAACAACTTCGTGCCATTATGCCAAAGGACTGTCCGGGCGAATTTAATCAGGCACTGATGGAACTCGGGGAAGTAATCTGCATTCCAAATGGGAAACCACTCTGTGAAAAATGTCCGCTTTCTCATTTGTGTCTTGCCCACAAAGAAGGGCGTGAGATGGAACTGCCGAAAAAGGCGGAGAAGAAAAAGCGCCGTATCGAGAAAAAGACAGTCCTTGTATTCCGGCAGGGTGACCGGATTGGAATTGTAAGACGACCAAATCAAGGGCTATTAGCCGGTATGTGGGAATTTCCATCAAAAGAAGGACATTTGACGATGCAGCAGGTGAAAGAGTATTTGTCAGAAACTGTATCCTGTGAGGTGACGGTAAAACGATTAAAGAGCGGCAAGCATATTTTCTCCCATGTGGAGTGGCATATGTGCGGTTATGAGATTATTCTTCCGGAAGGAAAACCACAAGATGTAGTGCATGGGCTTTTGCTTTGTGACTTGTCAGAGGTCCAGGAAAAATATCCGATACCGGTTGCTTTTCATATTTTCTTACACCAGATTTGAGTGTGGAATAACGTAAAATAAGGGCTTTGGATGAATTTCCGGCTCTTATTTTTATATTCCGTAAAAACACATGATATAGTGCATACTGCAAAAAAAAATACAAAAGAATTACAATATATAGTAGACAATGCATACCTCATTTGGTATAATGATTCCTGTAGGAAAAATTATGAACGTTAGTATTGGTACGGATTGAAAGGAGTTGTACAAAAAGTGAGGGTAATCAAAAGGGATGGCCGAACCGTAGAATATGACCGAAACAAAATATTGATTGCAATACGGAAGGCAAATGCAGAAGTGGATACGTTTGAAAGGGTTAATGATGACATGATTGATGGCATCGTTGCCGGTATCGAGAATATGAAACGTGATACGATGCAGGTGGAAGATATTCAGGATATCATTGAGCAGAAATTAATGGCGGCAGGAAAGTTTGACCTTGCGAAAAAGTATATTATTTATCGTTATACGAGAGAACTGGTTCGTAAAGCCAATACCACAGACGATTCGATTATGAGTCTTCTCCAAAACAGCAACAAAGATGTTATGGAGGAAAATTCAAATAAAAATGCATATGTGGCAAGTACCCAGCGCGATTTGATTGCCGGAGAGGTGTCAAAAGATTTGACAAAGCGTATTCTTCTTCCGGAGAAAATCACAAAAGCGCATGAAGACGGTGTGCTTCATTTCCACGATATGGATTATTTTATTCAGCCGATTTTTAACTGCTGTCTGATTAATATTGGGGATATGCTTGATAATGGTACAGTGATGAACGGAAAACTGATTGAGAGTCCAAAGAGTTTTCAGGTTGCCTGCACGGTTATGACACAGATTATTTCAGCTGTAGCAAGCAGTCAGTACGGCGGTCAGTCGGTAGACACCAGACACCTTGGCAAATATTTGAGAAAGAGTGCGGACAAGTACCGCAAGCATTATACCGAGCGTTATGCAGGGAAAATTGCGCCGGATGTAATTGAAGAATTTGTTAAAGAACGTGTAAATGACGAACTCCGCTCCGGTGTGCAGACAATTCAGTACCAGATTAATACTTTGATGACAACGAATGGACAGTCTCCATTTGTAACACTGTTTTTAAATTTGGATCCAAAGGATGAATACATCAAGGAAAATGCGATGATTATTGAAGAGATTCTTCGTCAGCGCTTAGAGGGAATTAAAAACGAAAAAGGTGTTTATGTGACACCTGCGTTCCCGAAACTGATTTATGTATTAGATGAGCACAATGCCTTAAAAGGCGGTGAGTACGATTACATTACAAAACTTGCTGTCCGCTGTTCGGCAAAGAGAATGTATCCGGATTACATATCCGCAAAGAAAATGCGTGAAAATTATGAAGGAAATGTATTTAGCTGCATGGGATGCCGCAGTTTCCTTACACCGTGGAAAGATGAAAACGGTAATTATAAATTTGAGGGACGTTTTAATCAGGGTGTTGTCAGTTTAAACCTTCCGCAGATTGGTATTTTAGCAAAAGGCGATATGGAATATTTTTGGCAGCTTTTGGAAGAAAGATTGTCGCTCTGCTTTGAAGCTTTGATGTGCCGCCACCGTGCGCTTGAGGGTGTAACCAGTGATGTCAGTCCGATTCACTGGCAGTATGGTGCGATTGCCCGTCTGCAAAAAGGAGAGAAAATCGATAAATTGTTACATGGCGGTTATTCCACGATTTCTCTTGGATACATCGGTTTGTATGAAGTTACGAAACTGATGACCGGCGAGAGTCAGACAACGGAAAAGGGAAGTCAGTTTGCAAAAGCGCTGATGAACCGTCTGCGCCGTGCAACGGATACATGGAAAGAGGAAACCGGAATTCATTTTGGACTTTATGGAACACCGGCAGAAAGTCTCTGCTACCGTTTCGCTGAAATTGATAAAAAACGCTTTGGTGAGATTGAAGATGTAACGGATAAAGGATATTATACCAATTCCTACCACGTGGATGTGCGCGAGAAAATTGATGCTTTCAGTAAATTTGAATTTGAGGCACAGTTCCAAGTTATTTCTTCCGGCGGTGCGATTTCATATGTAGAGGTGCCAAATATGCAGAACAACCTGCCTGCACTGGAAGAAGTTGTTAAATATATTTATGAGCATATTCAGTATGCTGAATTTAATACAAAATCGGATTATTGTCATGTGTGCGGATATGACGGCGAGATTATTATTAATGATAATCTTGAGTGGGAATGTCCAAACTGCGGAAATAAAGACCATGACAAAATGAACGTAACAAGAAGAACCTGTGGGTATCTGGGTGAGAATTTCTGGAATGTGGGCAAAACCAAGGAGATTAATGCCCGCGTACTCCATCTGTAAAGAGGAGATGAAAGAAAATGAATTACGCAGATATTAAATACTGCGATGTAGCAAATGGTGAAGGTGTGCGTGTATCTTTGTTCGTCAGCGGATGCACGCATCACTGCAAAGAATGTTTTAATAAAGAAGCATGGGATTTCCATTATGGAAACCCTTTTACACAAAAAGAAATCGACCGGATTTTAGAGTATTTAAAACCGAATTATATTGCCGGTTTGTCCCTGCTTGGCGGTGAGCCGATGGAACCTGTCAATCAGGAGGGGATTCTTCCATTGCTTCGCGTGGTAAAACAGACATATCCGGAGAAAAATATCTGGTGCTATACCGGTTATTTATTTGACAAAGATGTCTTAGATAAAATGTGTAAAGAGTCGGAAGTGACAAAAGAAATTGTATCCTATCTTGATATTGTGGTTGATGGAGAGTTTATGATTGACAGAAAAAATCTGAAAATCAATTTCCGTGGTTCCGATAATCAGCGTATTATTGATGTAAAAAAGACATTAGATGCCGGAGAAATTGTTCACTGGGAACGTGAGATACAATAAATAGTGAGGAAGAAAATGAATAAAACAACAGTAAAATTTAAAAAATTAGACGAAAGAGCACAGATGCCGCATTACGGAACGGAATTTGCGGCGGGTGCGGATTTGTATGCGTGTCTGGATGCACCGCTTACCATTGCAAAAGGAGCAACGGAATTTGTCCATACTGGGATTGCGATGGAAATTCCTACAGGACTTGTCGGACTTGTGTATGCAAGAAGCGGGCTGGCGTGTAAAAAAGGACTGGCACCGGCCAATAAAGTTGGTGTGGTGGATTCCGATTACCGCGGCGAGATTATGGTAGCGCTTCACAATCATTCAAACGAAGATATAACGATTGAAAGCGGCGAGCGCGTGGCACAGATGGTGATTGCTCCGTATATTTTTGCGGAGTACGAAGAAGTATCCGAGTTAGAGGATACAGTGCGCGGCGAGGGCGGCTTTGGTTCAACCGGTACAAAATAATTAAAAAACGGTGGTTTTGTAAATTTTTAGACGGAACATAATTTACAGAACGCCGTTTTTCTGTTATGATAGTGAATGTTAAGAACTTATACACAAAGAATGGAGGAATGAACGATGGGTATGACGATGACGCAGAAAATTCTTGCGGCCCATGCAGGACTGGAGTCGGTAGTACCGGGTCAGTTAATTGAGGCAGACTTGGATTTGGTACTGGCAAATGATATTACCGGACCGGTAGCGATTCATGAAGCAGAGAAATTGAATAAAAAGACGGTGTTTGATAAGGACAAAATTGCACTTGTACCGGATCATTTTGCACCGAATAAAGATATTAAATCAGCAGAACACTGCAAATGTGTACGCGAATATGCAAAAGCACAGGGAATTACAAATTATTTTGAAGTTGGCGAGATGGGAATTGAGCATGCCCTTTTGCCGGAAAAAGGTTTGATTGTTGCCGGTGAGACATGTATTGGAGCAGATTCCCATACTTGTACATACGGTGCACTGGGTGCTTTTTCCACCGGTGTCGGAAGTACCGACATGGGTGCCGGCATGATTACCGGACAGGCATGGTTTAAAGTACCATCTGCCATTAAGGTAGAATTAAAAGGTGAGTTAAAGCCATGGGTCAGCGGTAAAGATGTAATCCTTCATCTGATTGGATTGATTGGCGTAGATGGTGCGTTGTACCGCTCTCTTGAATTTATGGGCGAGGGTGTAAAGAGCTTGTCTATGGATGATCGTTTCTCCATTGCCAATATGGCAATCGAAGCAGGTGCCAAAAATGGTATTTTCCCGGTTGATGAAAAGACGATTGCATATATGGAAGAACATTCGACAAAGAAATATACAATTTATGAGCCGGATGAAGATGCCGAGTATGATGAGACGATTACTATTGATTTGAATACGTTAGAGCCTACGGTTGCGTTCCCGCATCTGCCGGAAAACACAAAGACCGTAAAAGAAGCCGGCGAAGTAGTCATCGACCAGGTTGTCATTGGTTCCTGTACAAATGGACGAATCGAGGATATGCGTGTTGCCGCAAGCATCTTGAAGGGACGTAAAGTAAAAAAAGGAATCCGCTGCATCGTGATTCCTGCCACACAGGCGATTTACTTACAGGCAATCGAAGAAGGACTTGTGCAGACCTTTATCGAGGCAGGTGCTGTTGTCAGCACACCAACGTGTGGTCCTTGCCTTGGCGGATACATGGGTATCTTGGCTGCAGGTGAGCGTGCTGTATCGACAACAAACCGTAACTTTGTTGGACGTATGGGACATGTGGATTCAGAAGTATATTTGGCTAGTCCGGCAGTTGCCGCAGCAAGTGCCATTACCGGTAAAATCTCAGAGCCATCCGAACTTGGCTTGTAAGAAATGGAGGAAATTGATTGTGAAAGCATTAGGTAAAGTATTTAAATATGGTGACAATGTGGACACGGATGTAATTATCCCTGCCCGTTATCTGAATTCTTCGGATCCTGCAGAACTTGCTACACACTGTATGGAAGATATTGATAAAGATTTTGTAAATCAGGTAAAAAAAGGTGATATCATTGTAGCGGAGAAAAACTTTGGCTGTGGTTCTTCCCGTGAGCATGCGCCAATTGCCATTAAGGCATCGGGGGTAAGCTGTGTAATTGCAGAGACATTTGCCCGTATTTTCTACCGCAACTCCATTAACATCGGACTTCCGATTATTGAGTGTAAAGAGGCATCTGAGCGCATTGAAGCCGGTGATGAAGTGGAAATTGATTTCGACAGTGGTATCATTACAAATAAAACAAAGGGTGAGTCTTACAAAGGCCAGGCATTCCCTGAGTTTATGCAGAAAATCATCAAGGCAGAAGGTTTGATGAATTATATCAATGCCAAAGAGGCATAAAAGAAACTAGATTTTGGCAGGAGACCTTATGCGTATGTGTAAGGTCTCTTGTTGCATAGAAACGAGGGAAAATGATGAAAGTAGCAACCAGACATTTTGTCAGACCTGAATTTATGAACCATCACCAGACTTTATACGCCGGCTATATATCGGAGTGGGTGACGGAAGCTGCGATGATTGGTGTGACTGAAAAGTTAGGAACGAATGAGCACGTTGTACTTGCCGCACTGAAAGAAGTGGTGATAAAAAAAGAAGTCGTAAGTGGTATGATACTGCAATTGGATTATGAGGTATCAAAAATCGGGGTGACAAGTATTGAGATTTTGGTAGAAGGAAAGAATTTTCTGACCGGTGAGAGTCATTTGACCGGGCGTGCTGTTTTTGTGACAGTGGATGAAAATGGAAAGAAACGGCCACATGGGCTGTCATAAGAAATGAGGGGAATGGATGAAGGATTTTAGAAATGAATATAGGCAAAAACTGAGAAGTCCGGAGGAAGCGGTTGCTGTTGTGAAAGACGGTGACTGGATTGATTATACGAGTTGTCTTGGAAAGCCGATTCTTTTAGACCGGGCACTTGCCAAAAGAAGAGACGAACTTCATGATGTGAAAATCCGTGGGAATTTGATGGCGGGACCAATTGCGGTGGCAGAATGCGATGAGACGCAGGAGCATTTTGTGTATCACAGCTGGCACTGCTCGGCGTATGAGAGAAGGCTCTGCGATAAAGGGCTCTGCTATTATATTCCGATGGTTTTTCATAACAATGCTGCTTATTATGAATACTTTTTAGACGTTAATGTTGTTATGGTCAGTGTGGCTCCGATGGATAAACACGGGTATTTTAATTTTTCGGTAAATACCGGTGTTGCCGCACCGATTGCCCGCATGGCAGACATTGTGATTGTGGAAGTAAATGAAAATCTTCCGCAGGTGCGTGGCGGTTATGACGAATGTATTCATATTTCGGATGTAGATTATATTGTGGAAGGGGAGCATGAGCCTTTTGTCAATATGGAAGCACCGGAACCGACAGAAATTGACCGGCAGATTGCAAAACATCTGATTCCGCATATTGTGGATGGAGCGACGTTGCAGCTTGGGATTGGAAGTATGCCAAATGCGCTTGGAGAAATTATTGCAAAATCGGATTTGAAAGATTTGGGGATGCATACGGAACTTTGCTCGGATGCGTATTTGCAAATGTATTTGGCGGGAAAATTGACAAATCGAAAGAAAAAACTGGAGCCGGGCAAAGGTGTATTTGGCTGTGCGATTGGTTCGAATGCACTGTATGAGTGGTTGGATGATAATCCGGGAGTAGCGGCATATCCGCTTGAGTATGTGAACCGCCCAAGTGTGATCGCGCAGATTGATCATATGGTGTCGATTAACAGTTGTGTTGCCGTTGATTTATATGGGCAGGTGGCAGCAGAGAGTTCCGGAGTCAGACAGATTAGCGGAACCGGCGGACAGTTAGATTTTTTGATTGGGGCATCGGCTTCACGTGGTGGCAAGGCATTTATTTGTATGAGCAGTGTGTATGTGGACAAGGATGGACAGACTCATTCACGTGTTCGTCCGCAGTTTAATGGCGATATTATCACTTCGCCGCGCAGCCAGGTTTATTTTCTGGCAACGGAATACGGAGTTGTGAACCTTGAGGGGCGTTCGACCTGGGAACGTGCGGAAGCATTGGTGAGTATTGCACATCCGGCATTCCGCGATTATTTAATAAAAGAAGCGGAGAAAAGAAAAATTTGGAGGCGGAGCAACCGTATCCGCTAAGGGGTTACGCAAATATTCTTTCTTTCGTCACACTTTTGTGCTAGAATGACAATAGAAAAATGTACTGGAGGATATTATGAAGGCGAAGAAAAAAGCATGGATTGTAATTATTGTATTGGCAGTGATTGGGTTTTGCGTCGGTTTTTATTTTGGATATAACGGAGAAAAAGATAAGCAGGAGCAAACGAACACACAGACAAGAACGCAGGAAAAAGAAATACGGGCACAGGGTGAAATGAAGGACGGAGAGCTAGTCGACTATACAAAAAATAATATGTTGGAACTTGGTAAATATAAGGGGAGAACGGTTACCGTTACGCCGACCGAGACGGAAGTTTATCAGGCAATTTTATTGGAGGCAGAGGACTGGAAGAAAAAGGTGGCCGATGGAGAGCGGGTAGAGAAAGGTGACTGGATTTCTCTGGATTACGAAGGCTATGTCGACGACCAGCCATCCGATGATTTGAGTGAGAGCGGTGCCGTGATTCAAGTTGGTGCAAGAAATTTGTTTAATGCGGCGTTTGAACGTGGATTGATGGGCTTGAAATTAGGAGAGACATATAATCTGAATGTGACATTTGCAGAGGATGATGCAGATCCGGACGTGGCGGGGAAAACGATTACTTTTTCCGTTGAGGTGAATGCGAAGTTTAACGATGCATATGCGAAAAAGATGTCGAAAAACAAATATCCGAACGTAAAAGCGTATTATGAATACGCAAAAGCAAAGGAAGAGAAAGAAAACAGAGAGGGAATCGGTGATACGGTATGGGAGGATTTATTAAAAGAATGTAACGTAAAAAAATATCCGGCAGGTTCCAGAAAACAGGCATACAAAGACCAGAAACGTTCGTATCAGGTCTTTGCCAAAGTAAGTGGGCAATCGTATGAAGAATTTATCGGTGCATTAGGTCAGACTGATGAAGATATTCAGTCGTCAGCTGACGATCAGGTGAAAGCGCGTATGACAGCAAAGACAATTGCCATAAAAGAGGGGCTTACATTATCGGATGCAGATTATGAGCGCTTTCTTTTGGCGTTTTTAGAGCCGGAAGAAGAAGAGGACAAGACTTTGAAAGCAATGGAGAAAAGATATCTCGAAGAACAGAGCTGTTATCCGAGAGATGATATGCTTATTGAATTAGTAAAAGAGTATCTTGGCAAAAATTCAAAGATGAAATAAAGGCGGGGATTTATATGGCTGAAAATTATGTAACGAACCAGTATTCTTTTGAGAGCCGTGAATCGTATGAACAGACGAAAAAAGAAGCAGAGCAGATAAAAAAACTGATTCACTCAGCGGATTTGAAAAATCCGAAAATTGCTTTGAAAATTTATAATAAATGCGTGTCGGACAAGATGTTTCATACGATGGCCGGTTATAATTTTTTGATGGAACTGCGGCATTTTATTGGGAAAAGCGGACTCGTGAGTGAGCAGTCTTTAGCGCCAATTCCAATTAAGGAAGAAAATGAGAAAAAGCCGGATGTTATTGCTCAGACATCACGAAAAGAAGCAAAGAGAAGCAGATTTGCAGATTCAGGAGCTCACAAAGCACTGGGAAAACGATCCCAAGGACATCGCAGAATACCTCGCATTCAGCACTCAGTTTTACAAATATTCTTTACGGAACACAATGCTGATCTACCGGCAGCGTCCTGATTCCGTATTTATTGCCTCATACACACATTGGAAAGAACTTGGGTATTATGTGCAGGAAGGTGAGCATGGTGCTAATATTTATCGGCCGGAAACCACGCGCTATTTCAAGCCAAACG
>OLVO01002625.1_pt1 | contig 16001 bp, 14 predicted proteins | sample 1672571 | NCBI WGS metagenome assembly OLVO01 (sample SAMEA3136700, study PRJEB25190) | human gut metagenome | biome: human gut; feature: human-associated habitat; material: faeces | place: Austria | collected 2013
CCTTTCTCTGAGGACCATCAAGAGTCATCTGATCACCTGTGTAAGCATGGATTGTTACCATGATACCAGACTGGATTGGAGCATATTTATTTAATGCATCAGCCATAGGTGCTAAGCAGTTTGTTGTACAAGAAGCTGCTGAAATGATTGTATCAGATGCTTTTAATGTCTCATGGTTTGTGTTGTATACGATTGTAGGAAGGTCATTACCTGCTGGAGCAGAAATAACAACTTTACGAGCGCCTGCATTGATGTGTGCCTGTGCTTTTTCTTTACTTGTATAGAAACCTGAACACTCTAATACAACGTCAACTTTTAATTCACCCCATGGGCAGTTGTTTGCATCTGGGAATGCATAGATTTTGATTTCTTTTCCACATACGATGATAGAATCATCTGTGCAGGATACTTCATCAGCATGCTCATATTTACCCTGAGAAGAATCATATTTTAACAAGTGTGCTAACATTTTAGGGCTTGTTAAATCGTTGATTGCTACTACTTCGTATCCTTCAGCACCAAACATCTGTCTGAATGCCAGACGACCAATACGGCCGAATCCATTAATTGCTACTCTTACTGCCATTATTAATTCCTCCTAGAAATTTAATATAAAATATCTTTATTTGGGATTGTACCCAATCTGGTATTATTCTAACCAATTTTTGTCGAAAGTTCAAGTAGTTCCCATCACTTTGTTAATTTTTTCACTATTTTTATTTCTTCTTTCTCATTTTCAAACAAATGTTACAATAGCTTTTCCATTTTTCATACTGTCTTTTGACAGATTGTCAAATTTCTATTATAGTATTCTGTGTATTATATACAAAGATTTTACTATACTTGTGAAAATGTAACATTTTTCTTAGTAGAAATGTGTAAACACCGGGTAAGGTTTGTGCAATATGTAGGCGAAGGGAATGGGAAAGCTTCTTCCCGAAAACACTGGAACAGTTATGATGTGAGAATCCGCAGCACTTCACGGGCAGTATTTTTCTTGAAATTAGGCTGTCTTTCCGGCTGCTTTGACCGGATACTGCTTTTGTCTGCCGGCAGCGGATACCACACTTTGTCTGAAGGGACTCTAAGAATTCCTGCAAAGATATTTGATTTGCGGCAACCGGCACAAATTCATATCCATATTCAGATTGTGCCTCGCTGGTACATCCATGTACCAGCGTTGCCTGTTGCCAGACGAAATTCCCAGTGCCCCTAACAGCCCTTATCAGGCATCTGCACTTCGGCGAACCGTGCCGCTATTCTGACAAACATTGGAAAGACTGTTTTGATCACAAAAAGAAAAACACACATTTTAGAACTGTGGTATTTCGTAGAGAAAGATAACCTCCTGTGAATCAGCGTAATATTATGGGGCAAATCGTCTCCTCACGCTTTCACAATCGCCTGTTCGGTCAAAAGTTACGGTCGTTATTTTTCAGACAGTGATTCTAACAGGTCTACAATGCGTTCTGCTGCATCGGATTTCTGCTCCCGGAGCTGTGCGGTATGCATTTCCTCCTGTAAATCATGGCTTCGCATCAGCAGCTTTCCAAGGCGAATCTGTTCTATCATGTATTTAGAGGCATAGGAAATGCCACGGTCTACGAAAAATGCACTGTTTGCGGTTTCGCAGCCTGGAATCGGTGCGGTATGGATAGTTGGGATTCCCTTTACCAAAGTTTCGGTAGAGGTAAGTCCGCCCGGTTTGGTAAAGATGACATCACAGGCATCCATATAGAGGGAAACATGTCTGGTGTAGCCTAAGACATGAACCCGCGGGCAATGTCTGAATTCTTTGGTGAGAACTGACTGTAATTTCTTATTGTTTCCGCAGATAATTACAATGTGTTCGTCATTTTTACACTGCTTATAAAGTGCCATGGCAAAGACTGCCAGTTTTCCAAATCCCATACTTCCGCTCATAATGAGAAAGGTAGGAGCATCAGCATCTAGGTGGCATTTGCGGCGGGCAATGTCCTTTGGTGTATGCTTGGCAAAGGCGTGGCGTACCGGAATACCGTAAGGCAGTAATTTTTCCTTTGGAACACCACGTTTTATATATTCGTCTACTAAATCCTCATGGGGAATAACATAGTAGTCGCAGTTGGTTTCCTCCCAGAAAGGGATGCAGGTATAATCGGTTCCGATAGCGACTGCTTTTACCGGCAGCATGTTGTGTTTCTTCATATAAGTAATGGTCTCTGCCGGGTAAAGGTGCGGCATCACCACAATGTCATAATTTCCTTCTTCGATGAGGGATGCAAGTGGTTTCGCCAGCTTTGCATTTGCCCAGTAAACCGGAGATTTGAAATGGCGGTTACTGATAAGCATTCCCAGTTTATAAATGAAACCGAAAAACCACGGCAGATGCTTTACAATCCCAATATAAAGTCCGCTGATAAGGCGTGAAGTATGCCTTTTGCCAAGCTGCATGGCATCAACGAAATTTACTTCGTGTCCCCTTGCTAAAGCTGCTTCTTCCACGGCATGACCGGCGGCGTTATGTCCTTCTCCTGTGTTGCAGGATAAAATCAGAATTTTCACAAAAAATCCCCTTTCCGAACTTTTCTTTCGTATAGAACATCTTAATATATTTGCAACAAAATAGCAACTTTTCATAAAATTTTATAACCAAAAACGAAACATTTTATAAAAAATTGCTTGTATTTCTGGCAGTATAAATTTATAATAAAAAAGTGTTTTTTAAAACAGAGGGCAGTAAATAGAAAGAAGGGTATTAAGATGAAAAAAATAGAAGAATATGTAAGAAGTATACCGGATTTTCCAGAGCCGGGAATTATTTTCAGAGATATTACTTCCGTATTGCAGGATGCAGACGGACTTCAGCTTGCAATAGATTCCATGATCAAGCTTTTAGATGGTGTGGACTTTGATGTAGTTGCCGGTACAGAATCCAGAGGATTCATTTTCGGAGTACCAATTGCTTACGAAATGCATAAACCGTTTGTACCGGTTCGTAAAAAAGGAAAATTACCATGTGAGACCATTTCACAGTCTTATGATTTAGAGTATGGACAGGCTACCATTGAGATGCACAAGGATTCCATCAAACCGGGGCAGAAGGTTGTTTTAGTAGATGACTTAATCGCAACCGGCGGAACCATTGAAGCTGCTATCAAATTAGTAGAGCAGCTTGGCGGAGAAGTAGTTAAGGTCATTTTCTTAATGGAACTGGCTGGATTAAAGGGAAGAGAGCGTTTGAAGGGTTATGATGTTGCTTCTGTAATTACATATGAAGGAAAATAATTTACAGAAGAGAAGTTTAACATGACTTATTGCCAGAGAGGCTGGCTTTAGGTATAAAAAACAATTTGGAGGAAGAAAAATGTTAGAGAAAATGTTCAAATTCAAAGAGAACAACACTAACGTCAAGACAGAAGTAATTGCAGGTCTTACCACATTTATGACAATGGCTTACATCTTGGCAGTTAACCCGAACCTGTTATCTGCTGCTGGTATGGATCCTACTGCAGTTTTGATTGCAACCTGTCTTGCATCCTTTATCGGAACACTTGCAATGGCTTTGATGGCTAATTATCCATTTGCATTAGCTCCTGGTATGGGATTGAATGCATATTTCGCATTTACAGTATGTGGAAATATGGGTTATGACTGGAGAGTCGCATTAATGGCAGTGTTCATTGAAGGTATCATCTTTATCGTACTTTCACTGACCAACGTACGTGAGGCAATTTTCAATGCCATTCCTGCTACACTGAAAAAAGGTGTAAGTGCCGGTATTGGTTTGTTTATCGCTTTCATCGGTTTACAGGGTGCTCACATTGTTGTTGACAACAGCTCTACTTTATTATCTTATGTTAAATTTACAGAGAACTGGCATACAGAAGGAATCTGTGCTTTGCTTGCACTGATTGGTTTACTTCTTACCATTATCTTATATGTAAAAAATGTGAAAGGTTCCATCCTTATCGGAATCCTTGCTACATGGATTCTTGGTATGATCTGCCAGGCAGCAGGTATCTATCAGATTGATGCAGAAGCTGGATTCTATTCTTTATATCCTACATTTGCAATGACAGACTTCACCAAAATCGGAGAAACCTTTGGACAGTGTTTCAAAGCTGACTTTACCGGTGTAGGTATTGTTAACTTTATCGTAGTATTATTATCCTTCTTATTTGTAGATATGTTTGATACTATCGGAACCTTAATCGGTGTTTCTGATAAAGCTGGTATGTTAGACAAAGAAGGAAAGCTTCCAAGAGTTAAAAATGCGTTATTAGCTGACGCTATCGCAACATCCGCTGGTGCTGTTCTTGGTACTTCTACAACCACAACTTTCGTAGAGAGTTCTGCTGGTGTAGGTGCAGGTGCCAGAACCGGTTTTGCATCTGTTGTAACCGGATTCATGTTCCTGATTGCAATCTTATTTGCACCAATCTTTACAGCAATCCCAGGATTTGCTACCGCTCCTGCATTAATCTTCGTTGGATTCCTTATGGTATCTGCAATCGTTAAGATTGACTTCAACGATGTTACAGAAGCAGCTCCTGCATACCTTTGCTTAATTGCTATGCCTCTTATGTACAGCATTGCAGAAGGTATCGCAATCGGTGTTATCTCTTACGTTATCATCAACTTAATCTGTGGTAAAGCTAAGAAAATTACTCCGCTGATGTATATTCTTGCAGTATTATTCATTTGTAAGTATATCTTCCTGTAAGAGGAAATTAAATTAAATAAAACAATTTGAAGCAGACATTTATTACCATTTAAGGTGGTGATTTATGTCTGCTTTTTTTGCACAAAAAACTTCCGAAGAACATTTGGCATCATTGAAATCCCCTTCTCGTCAAAATCCACAAATTCAGGAAACCAATTTTGGTAATTCAGTTTCTTGTAACGGATATGCAGAAAACGGATTTAACCAGATGAGCCAGAGGCTGCATCATTTTATCCGGGAGCATATTATCCGTGGAACCTGGCAGAAGAAGGAGCGGCCGATACTGCTTAACAGTTGGGAGGCTTCCTATTTTGACATCAGTGAGAAGAAGTTACTGAAGCTGGCAAAGGAAGCAAAAGAAGTTGGCATAGAATTATTTGTAATGGATGACGGCTGGTTTGGCGAACGGATGGATGACAGCAGTTCCTTAGGAGACTGGGAAGCAAATGCGAAGAAGCTGCCGGGTGGGCTTAAAGGTTTATCCGATAAGATTCGCGGACTGGGACTGCAATTCGGTATCTGGGTGGAGCCGGAAATGGTCAATGTGAAAAGCAAACTTTATGTGGCACATCCGGACTGGACCATTGAGATTCCGGGACAGCCTCATTCGGAAGGAAGAAACCAGCGGATTTTAGATTTGGGAAGAAGAGAAGTACAGGATTATATTATTGAGAGCATGAGTAAAGTCTTTTCTTCAGCAGACATTTCCTATGTGAAATGGGACATGAACCGGACCTTCAGTGATTATTATTCCACAGCACTTCCACCGGAACGGCAGGGAGAAGTGGCACACCGCTATGTGCTGGGATTATACCGCTGCATGAAGGAACTGACGGAACGGTTTCCGGAGATTTTATTTGAAGGCTGTGCAGCAGGCGGCAACCGCTTTGACCTTGGAATCTTATGCTATTTTCCGCAGATCTGGGGCAGTGATGATACGGATGCATTGTGCCGGGCGGAGATAGAAGAAAATTATAGTTATGGCTATCCGCTGTCAGCAGTCAGTGCTCATGTGTCTGCCTGCCCGAATCACCAGACGCTGCGGAATACGCCATTAGAGACAAGATTTCAGGTGGCATGCTTTGGAAGCTTCGGCTATGAATGCAACCTCTGTGATATGAAAAAAGAAGAAAAGGAAGCCATGAAGGAGCAGATTGCATTATATAAGAAATGGCGGAAGGTGTTGCAGCAGGGAACCTTTTACCGGGGCAGAAGCTTTTACGATGGAACACAGAGTGGAATGGGCGGCAGCGTTTTAGCGGATGAAGCCGGTAATCAGATGGAATGGACCTGCGTATCGGAAGATGGCACGAAGGCAGTGGGTATGCTGATGCAGAAATTGGTGGTGCCGAATATGCAGCAGCAGACCTATTATCCGAAGGGATTGCTGCCGGATGTCCGTTACCATTTCTACAACCGGAAATTAAAATATAATATCAAAGAATTCGGTGATCTGGTAAATACGGTTTCGCCGGTTCATATCAAACAGGATTCCCTGACCCATCAGGTGCTTTCGAAATTGGTAAAAATGGATGGCGAGACGGAAGACTTCCATGCATATGGAGATATCTTAATGTATGGCGGCGTTCATGTCAGCCCGGCATTTGGCGGAACCGGATACAATGATAAGGTAAGGCACTACCCGGATTTTGCATCCCGTTTATATTTTATGGATGGAGAAGTAAAAAAGTAGGGAGACAGAAGTCCATGTTTGTGCTAAGATGAACATATCTATAAACACAAACAGGAGCGGATATGAAGAATAAATCAAAGTTAAAGAAAATAAGAGAAAAGAAAGCAGGCACAGCCACCGTTACCAAAGAGTGGCTTTATATGAATCCAAATTCCATCACAGTAGCAGAGATTGAAAATGCATTAGAGGGAATGGATGGCATCGAAACAGAAATCTGGAAAGAGGCGGGAGTATTAGAGGTGGAGGTTCCGGAGCATCATTCCATGGATATCGAGGAGATTGCAGTTGATTTAAAGGATGAATATGCCAATGCTTATTTAAAAGAGCATGACATTCATGCTCTTTTTGCTGTCACAATTGACACAGAAAACTATGCATTTATGCAAAAAATCATGCAAAAAATTATCGCCGGTGCAGGAGGCTTCTTCTGCGGTGATACAGAGGATTTTACACCGGTAGTAAAAGAGTAAGAAGTGAAATAAAAAATGCGAAAGATAAGATTATATGATGCAACAAAATTAGACCGGGAACATATGATGTTTTCCAATAAGCAACTCCTTACGCTGCTTCTGCCGATAATGGTAGAGCAGCTTTTGAATTCCTTTATGGGAATGGCGGATACCATGATGGTAAGCAATGTGGGAAGTGCGGCAATCTCTGCGGTATCACTGGTGGATTCCATCAATGTGCTGGTCATACAGGTATTTACGGCATTGGGAGCAGGAGCGGCAATTATCTGTTCTCAGTATCTTGGAAGGGGAGACCGGGAGTCCAGCAATGAGGCTGCGAGACAGGTGACTTTAAGCGTACTGACGATTTCTACGGTATTGTCTGTGATTTGCGTTGTATTTCGTGGCTCGTTGCTGCATCTGATTTTCGGACAGGTGGAGAAGGCAGTTATGGATAATTCCGTGATTTATTTCCTGCTGACAGCCATTTCCTTTCCGTTTATTGCACTTTTTGATGCCGGTGGAGCTTTTTACCGGGCAGCAGGAAACAGTCGTTTTCCAATGATGATTTCCGTGCTTTCCAATGGACTCAATATTGCAGGAAATGCAGTGCTTATCTTTGGATTAAAGATGGGCGTGGAGGGAGCAGCTCTTTCTACCTTATTTTCAAGAATCTTCTGTGCAGTAGTAATTTTCTGGAATCTGCGGAAACCGGATCAGGTGATTGTGGTAAATCATTATCTTAAAATCCGTCCGAACTTCCCTTTGATTGGAAAAATTCTTTCTATCGGAATTCCATCCGGAATTGAAAACGGAATGTTCCAGTTTGGAAAGCTGGCAATCCAGTCCAGCGTATCAACCCTTGGAACGGCAGCCATTGCTGCGCAGGCAATGACCATTATTCTGGAAAACTTAAACGGAATCGGAGCCATTGGAATCGGAATCGGCCTGATGACAGTAGTAGGACAATGTATTGGAGCCGGAAAAGTGGAAGAGGCGCGTTATTATATGGTGAAACTCTGCGGCTATGCAGAAATTGTTATTCTGATTTCCTGTGCAGTGGTATTTTTATTGACAAAGCCGGTTACATTTTTAGCTGGAATGGAAGCAGAAAGTGCCTCCCTCTGCATGGAAATGATAATAGCAATTACGATTGTAAAACCGATTGTATGGGTGCTGGCATTTATCCCGGCTTATGGCATGCGTGCCGCCGGAGATGTGAAATTCTCCATGATTTTATCCAGCCTTACCATGTGGTTCTGCCGTGTGGCACTGTGTATATATCTGATCCGCAGCTGTGGTTTCGGACCAATGGCGGTGTGGATTGGCATGTTTGCCGATTGGACGCTTCGTGCTATCGCATTCAGCGTCCGGTATCTAAGCGGCAGGTGGAGCCGGATACATGTCATTTAGAACATGCTAGCGGAAGCAGTACCTGGGTAATAAATTTACTTTTATCTTTATGTTGTGGTGGCCCCTCTAAGTAACAGTGACGGAAGATACCAACCGGTGTAAGTTTTTGCTCTCTGGCATAGGAAAGCAGGGTATCATGAACCGATGGCAATTCTTCATACGCTCCATGATGATAGAGGCAGACTGCTTTCTGGGCGGGGAAATTTAAAATGTGCTCACCCTTGCTTCCTGCCGGGACAACAGCAAAAAAGGACATATCCTTTGCATCCGTAATGGGAGCTTCTGTAAAATAAATCTGCCCGGTATGTGCCGGACCATAGTTCTGCAGTGCTTCCAAGGCAACCTCTCTTAACAAATTCGTCTTTTCTGCGATGCTGTCACTTTCCGTTTTGCGGCAGTACACCGTCTGTGGCGGAATTGTAATGATTTCCATTGATTCAAATCCCTGATTGATTCTTTCATATAAGGCTTTGATATTGGCATTTAATTCATCCCGCAAAGCTTCCAGCCTTCGAACCATGGATAAAAGGTCGTTGGAGTTGTCGAAGTAGCCATGGATTTCATCCAGTGACAGGCCAAGATTCTGCAGCGAGCGGATGGTTCGAATCTTCGTCAGTGTATCAATGGTATAGTAACGATTGCCGGAGGGGTCTTCTTTTACATCCGGAAAAACCAGTCCATGAGCTTCATAATTTAAAATAATTCTTCTTGTGATGCCCACAAAGTCTGCGGCATCTCCAATTGAAAACAGTTCTTTCAAAATGTACCCCCTTTTTATTTATTCGGTGATTGTGAAAAGAATGGATTTAGAAATTTTGAAGAAATAAAGTCGGCTGCATCACTTCAAAACACCGTAGTTCTAAAATATATGTTTTGCTTTTCTCTATGAAAGCCAGTCTTTCCAATGTTTGACAGTCTGCGCCGGTTGTCCGCCTGCATACAGATACATAAACAAGCCTGTTAGGAGGTCTTGGCATTCTGTTATGCAACCGGCAATGCAGGCACATGGATGTGCCTGCAAGGCGCAGTTGAATATGGATATGAATTTGCGCCGGTTGCCGGAATCATAAACTTATTTGTCAGAATGCCTAGACCTCCTTACGGGTTTGTGGAAGTATCTGTAGCAGACGGACAACCGGGCAGCCGGTCAAAGCAACGGAAAGACAGCTTACAAACAAGCAAAACATACATTTAAGAACTGCTGGTGTTTTGAGGCAAACCAGCCGGTCTTTATTTCACACAAAATTTTCATATCATATATTTTTTCACAATTACCGGCAAAATTTGTAAAATGATTGCATCGTACATTGATGTACGGTGTAAAATAACAGTGTAATTGTAGCACAGCATTGAGAGTGTGAAAAGTGAAAAAAGAAAGAAAAAAGGTAATTTAAGAAGGGAAGGATGTACATGAAACAAAAGAAGAGTTTATTTTCCTTGTTACTTGCGTTGATGATGATGGCAGGTCTTATGCAGGGAATGACAGTTGAGACAAAGGCAGCTACAAATTCGGTTCAGGCAGGACCATTTACGTTGTCAAGGGATTCGAAAGCAATTGTAGAAGGAGTCGATTATACCTATGGAAAATATGAATCTGGAAATAGAAATTCGCTTACCATTCTGACGGATGACATTACGATTGCAATGGATGAAAATGCAGAACCTACATCAGATATTATTGAGCTGGGAGAATTTAATACCCCCCCACTTGACAGTTTTTCTAAGGTAACATTTTCAAATTTAAAAATGAAATCTTATTATAATAATATATACAGTAATGTAGATAACATTCATATTACACTGGTTGGAAACAATGAGCTGGTCAGCATAAAAGAAGAATCTAGAACCTATGGTGATTTTGCAATTTTTGGATGTGGAAGTGTAAGTATTGAGAATAGTCCAAATGGTTCCCTTTATGCGACTGCAGATGGACTTGGCTGGGGTGCCATTTTTACATCAGATGGATATGGAAAAAGTGATGCATGCATTACAGTTGGAGATGCTATGTCAATGAAAGGTTCTACAGCTATGATGGCAGATATTTCAGAATTGACAGATACGCCACAAGTTTGGAGAGGTCATATTGGAGTAGGTCAAAAATCTGCCAAAACACTCCTGATTGGTGAGTGGAAGCACAGTCACACATGGAGTTATGCAGTGGATGAAGGCAAAGATGGAAGCCGTATTCTTGCAGCCTGCAGTGGCCTGGAAGACTGCAATGAGAAAGATGCATCTTTATGGTTATCCTTATCAGCTGAGAATACAGACTATGATGGAACAGCAAAAGCTGCCAATATAACAACATCCGAAGACTGGAAGAGACTTAATCTTCCGGTTCCGGAAATCGTATATTATCTGAGTGGAACAGACACAAAGACCAACAGTGACAACAGCGGAGCAGAAGCCGTTGGAGGTGCACCAAAGTTACCGGGCAGTTATAAGGCACAGATTACAGTTGGAACAGATACGAAAGCAACAAAAGAATTTACAATTACATGCAAGCATGGTGAATGGGTGGAAACAGTATCAGATTCCTATCTGAAAACAGCAGCAACCTGTACGGCACCGGCAGTTTACTACAAATCCTGTAAGCTGTGTGGGGCAAAGGGAACAGAGACATTTACCAGCGGAAATCCATTAGGACATGACTTTAGCAACAATGCAGAAGCCTGCAGACGGGAAGGCTGTAATGAGAAGAACCCGGATTATAAACCGGCAACACCGGTCATTATTGAAGGTGCCGGTGGAGAATGGACAAAGGAAAGTGGTGCAACGCTTCGTTTCCGCAGTGACGCCGGTATCAGCAGCTTCCTTCGTGTAGAAGTGGATGGCACCGTAGTAGATGCGAAAAACTATACGGTAACAGAAGGCTCTACCATTGTCACCTTTACTGCAGAATACTTAGAAAGCCTTGCTACCGGAAAGCATACGGTTGCGATTGTGTCTTCTATCAGTGGGGAAGAAAAGAAAGCAACCGCCGAATTTACCGTTGCGAAGAAAGCTGATACAACAAGTGGAAATAGCACTCCAAATACTGAGCAGACCACAGCACAGAAAACAAAAGCATTGAAAACGGGCGATGAATCACCGGTTGGATATCTGCTTGTACTCTTGGCATTATGCGGAGCGGTAGTAGTGTTCACAGGGAAAAAGGGTTATTTAAAATAGGATATAGATGAAAAATAAGATGCATATAAGAGATGACAGATATAATCTGGAATCTTTTGTATGCATCTTTTTATATGAGGTGTTTTTTGCATTGGCATATATATATATATAAAACTATCGGCGCTAGGGTATCTAGGGTATCTATGTAAAAAAGATAAAAACGGATTTACAATATAAAATATGAGATTATATCTCAAATATATATTGCAAACAGAAAAAATAGGGATATAATAAGAGTATATCGATGGATTATAAGTAATGGAGGAAAAGAAAATGTTATGCCAGTTTACAGTGAAGAATTTTAAAAGCATACGGGATGAAGTTACATTTGATATGCAGGCCACTGCTATTTCTGAGCATGAAGATAGAATTATTAAGGATAAGGATGGGGAATTATATTTGCCGGTATCAGCGATATATGGTCCTAATGGTGGCGGAAAATCTAATGTTCTTGAGGTATTGCATAGTCTGGTCATGAAAGTACTGCGTCCATTGTATGCAACAAGTAATAATCAGGATGCAGCAATAACTATGAAAAAATTAGTGATTGAACCATTTGCTTTTGATGAAAGAATGATAAATGAGCCAACAGAATTTGAATTATTTTTTCGAACTGAATTAGCGGAGTATCGGTATGAAATGGTTGTAAAAAAAGAAATAATTGAATATGAAAGATTGGATAGAATTAAGTTGGAAACCGGAAGAAAGTCAGCACTTTTTGAACGTAATAATGGAGAGATAAATTTAAAAGGAGCATTTGCAAAGTTAAAAACAAGTGATGAATTGTCTGAAACATTACCATTATTATCATATCTGGGAATTACTTATAGCAAAAATGAAGTTGTTCGGGATGTAATGGATTGGTTCGCCAGAAAAATTGACTTTTTGAATTATGGGAATCCAATACAGGAATTGCAGATGGCTATCTCAAATTCAGAGGATGTAAAGAAACTTATGCTTCAGATGATTCAGGAAATGGATTTAGATATTCAGGATTTCAGGGTTGAAAAACAGGAAGACACACATATCGAAGTGTTTACAAAGCATGTAGTAGATGAGTATGAAACAGAATTAAATCTGTATGATGAATCAAGTGGAACGAAAAAGATATTTGGATTACTTCCTTTTATTGCAAAGAGTTTATTGCGGGGAACAACGTTGATTATTGATGAGTTGGATGCAAAGATTCATCCGGTTTTACTTCGCTATATTATCATGATGTTTAGTAATATGGAAATTAATAAGCATGGAGCACAGCTGATTTTTACTTCCCATGATTTATCGACGATGAACAGTGATATATTTAGGCGGGATGAAATATGGTTTGTTGCAAAAGGCAGACAACAGAATTCAAAGTTATATTCTTTAGTGGAGTTTAAAAATGAGAAGGGCGAATCTGTTCGGAAGGATGCAAAATTTGATAAACAGTATCTGGAAGGAAAATATGGGGCAGATCCGTATTTAAGAAAAATTATAGATTGGGGGAGTATGAATGACGAAAAAAGCCGGGGTAGAGAAGTGGAAGAAAAAACGCCGTCAGGAATATTTGGAAGTAAAAAAATATAGATATTACATCTTCTGTGAGGGACAACAGACGGAACCGCAATATTTTGCAGGCTTCAAGAGGTTGATAGAGGAAAATCCGATTTATAAGGGCATGGTGCTGATTGAAATTGAACCCTGTCAGGCTGAGACAATGCGTGTAATTAGTAAAGCGGAAGAATATGTAAGAAAAAATAAAATAGAGAAAGGGCAAATCTGGTGTGTTTACGATAAGGACAGTTTTCCGGCTGAACATTTTAATGGTGTTGAAGAGCGAGCAAATAGTCTGAATAAGGATAAACTGGATTTGCAGTATCATGTCGCATGGAGTAATGAATGTATTGAATTCTGGTTTTTGCTGCATTTTGCATATTACACCTCAAATAATCACAGAACAGAGTACATCAGTTTTTTAAATGATAAATTTAAGAAACTTGGAATAGGCAAGTATCAAAAAAATATGAAAGATATATTTGAAATACTTATGGAGTACGGTGATTACAGATTGGCAATTCGATATGCCAGAAAAATTATGAAAGAAGGAGAAGGTAAAACACCGGCAGAAATAGCACCGGGAACAAAAGTATATGAGCTGGTGGAAGAATTGCTGAAGTATTTGCCAGAGGAGGAAAAATAATGAGTAGTAGAAAAAATGTAGATGAAAATGTAAAAAGAAGATTGTATGCAGAGTCTATGGGACATTGTATGAATCCTGATTGTCAATGCAAATTGTTCTTAGGAGAGGGCAATATAATGGAAAAAGCACATATTCATGCGTATTGTGATACTGCGGATAATTCTTTTGAAAATTTGGTGGTATTATGTCCGAATTGTCACACAAATTTTGATAAAAATCATGCGTTTAAACCAGAGCAAGTTCTGTCATGGAAAAAAAGGCGGCAAGAAGAAGTTGAAAAGTTCTTTAGCAAGAAATACATTTCGTTTGAGGGATTGAAAAAAGATGTTGTTCCGCTATTAATACAGAATAAATTGATTTTTGAAAATTATTATGAAAAGAGCAATAGAGCACTTTGGGATAAAATTGAATCTACTATATTGATAAATAATAGGAAACTAAAAATGATATTTAAGGCAAATTTGGATTTGTTTCAAAAAAATGAAAATAAGTATTATTCAAATTTGGAATTTGTTCAACAATTTATAGCTCATACAGAAGAATTTGAAACAACACGTGGTGATAATGAAAAATGTCGAGAAATTTTATTCCCTAAAGAAATAAATTCTATGTTTGGAGTAGTGCCTATGGAAGAATCATTTATTCCATCAACAGAATTGCTTGAATTATTAATAAAAAAATTGAAGAAACGGGGGGTGTTTGGAAATATAGTATTAGGACTTGAACATCCATATATTGTAATGAAAGAAAATAATAAAAATGAAAAGATTTTTTTGGATGATACACCAAGGTTAAGACAGTTATATTTTGATTATAAGTGTAATATAAAAACGACTGTACGATTAAAGAGTTTGAATTTTGCTTTAAAATATATTAAGTCTAGAAGGATTGCATATGAATTTTGCAATGCTGAAAATTTGAGGGAAATCTATATAAAAAATGTAAAGATGATTTTTATTTATGAATATTGTTTGAGCCGTATGTTTTTAATGCAAATGACACCTGAAGAAAATAGTATTATTGTTAATTTACATAATTGGAATGGTAGTAGTTGTATATCTACACAAGCATATGAATTAGCAGAAAAGATGAATGTAAAATTATTAACAATGGATGATTTTTATGAATACATTAGAAAAATTAAATAGTAAAATTAAGGAACAGATGGATGAAAGGCTATATCTTTTTGAAAAATTCGAGGCTGTATATTTATTTGGCTCGGTATTAAATGCTAATAATGCATATAATGATATCGATATTTTGCTCGTCTATCAATATTATTCAGAAGAGATAAGAAAACAAGTTGATATAATAGAAGAAGAGCTGAAAACTGTATATGGTCCAGTTATTGATTTGACGGTGTTAAGCACTGACGAAAATAATGAGATTGCTTTTCTGGAACGATTAAAATTGAAATATCTAAAAGTAAAATAAAGATTGTGTTAAAAATAGACAGTATAGCATGACTACGATAAAAGTGGTTACTATAATATAAAAACAGACTAATGTCATAAGGTGAGTTATGAAAAACATGTATTGTTAGATGTAGAATTGGACTAAGGATGAAATAGGAGAAAAACAAAGAATGATTAAAATTTTGGTGGCTTGTGGTTATGCCCTTGCTTTTATATTGATACCTTTATTAGTGGTATGGATGTTTACTCAATTTGAAAAAGAAGAAAGCAATATTAATACAGAAAAAGAACAGGCTGAAATTAAACCATTAAAAGTTAATAGTGAGACCTTTATTTTAGTAATCATTATGGTGCTTGGAATTTCTTTTATATTTATTATAGTACCTCATTTGCTTTTGAAAAGGTTAGTTTTATCGGTTGTATTTATTGCGATATATATAGTGATATGTGCATATATGATTATTAAAAAATATAGTAACAATAGTGTTTATTCCTAGAAAAAGAGAATTTTCTAAGTTAGATATTACTGATTTTTTAGTTACATATACATTTGTATTATATGTGGGAGTAGTAGTGTTAAAATTAAAGGACAATTTGTTACTTAAAATACCATCAATTTGTAGAAATATGGTAATAGTTGTAATGCTATACATTGCTTTTTATTTTATTATTTTATTCGCAGTAGGAGGAATCTATATAATTTTATATTTAAAAAGAAAAAGAATAAGTAAATTAAAAAGCTATGAAAAATATACTCAATTAGATGAAAAAAGAGCTATAGCTAAGGAAGTATATGATATAAGAGAGGCTTACGAAGGATTAACATATACAGCGAAGAAAATAGTTACTCAAGAATATTTAGATATTCTTAAAGGAGTAGGTGAAACTAAAGATTTAGTTCTATATATAGCAGATTTACTTAATATAGAAGAAGATCTTTTAAAGATAAGAGAAATTATTCCTAATAAGATGATATTAG
>OLVO01002631.1_pt1 | contig 15987 bp, 9 predicted proteins | sample 1672571 | NCBI WGS metagenome assembly OLVO01 (sample SAMEA3136700, study PRJEB25190) | human gut metagenome | biome: human gut; feature: human-associated habitat; material: faeces | place: Austria | collected 2013
GAGCAGGTAGAAGAACATGGTATTGAATATAAATTAAATACAATGGTCATGGACATTTCACCGGAAAAGGTAGTAACAGCCACAAATCGTGAGGACGGGATTCTGCTTCTTCACGCAAATGCAATTATCCTGGCGATGGGATGCAGAGAGCGTTCCAGAGGAGCTTTAAACATTCCAGGATATCGTCCGGCCGGAATTTATTCTGCCGGAACGGCACAGCATCTTGTAAATATGCCGGGAAAAGAAGTTGTGATCCTTGGATCCGGTGATATCGGTCTGATCATGGCGAGACGTATGACACTTGAAGGGGCGAAGGTGAAAGTGGTTGCAGAGCTGATGCCTTATTCCGGTGGATTGAAGAGAAATATTGTACAGTGTCTGGATGACTTTGAGATTCCGCTGAAGCTGCGTCATACAGTGATCGATATAGAAGGAAAGCATCGGGCGAGAGTGGCATGATCATTCCCTTATTGTAGATCGTGGGGGAGTAGACGTTCAAGTTGACGAACGAGGCTATCTCCTTGTAATGCCTTCCGGCGGCGAGATGGCTGCTGTTGATGGCTACAATCTCGTTGCGATAATGGTTGGGAGCGTCGTAGTGGGTGAGGCCACTCATCTCGAAGAAGGCATCGCGGGGATGACGCTCTATCGGGAAGACCAGATAGGCGTATCGTAGCAGCTGGTTCTTCCGGGGAACGTGCGTACGGCCTTTCACGTAGGTCTCCGCTTCATAGCTCTCGAGGACGTGCTCGTAGATGGGGGCTTGATGGATTACCTGCCGCATGATGGAGTCGGCTCGTGTGACGGGTGTCTTCTCTTGTGCCCGCAGGTCTGAATGGACTAGCGGGCACAGAAGAAGTATGGATAGTAGAATAAGGTGTCCCGTCTCGATCCTCATCCTGTCAATGTATGGCGAAGGTTGGGCATACTAATGCGCAAAGATGGCAGCCGACACATTTTTGCTCGTCTATCACCGGTTTGCGCATAGAGGTGAAACGGATAGCTTGATGTCCACCGTCGTTACAGGAAACGAAACAGCGTCCGCAGCCGAGGCATAGGCTGTTATCTACTGTCGGGCGGTGTATCTGCGTACGTTCCAGTTTCTCGGGGGGTACGATGTTCGGTAAAGCGATACCTATGAGGTCGGATAGGGTTTTATATCCGTTCTCTTGCATGAACAGTCGTAACCCTTCGCATAGATCGTCGATGATCCGGAAGCCGTATTGCATCACGGCGGTACATATCTGTAGGTTCGTGCAGCCTAGTAGCAGGAAATCGAGGGCATCCCGCCAAGTCTCTATACCGCCTATCCCGCTGATAGGCATCTTGCCGGCAGAAGGATCGCTCGCCAGCTCATGTATGAACCGGAGAGCGATAGGGCGCACGGCTTTCCCCGAATAGCCGGACACGCTGCTCAGTCCGCAGACAACGGGCCGGGCCGTAAGTGCTTTCTCATCGATACGGGTGATACATTTGATGGTGTTGATGGCGGCTATCCCGGTGGCTCCTCCTTCGTGGGCGGCGAGCGCCACGGGTGTCATCTGCCCGATATTCGGTGTCATCTTCGCTAGTATCGGCAGATGGGTACCCCGGCGTGTGGCGGCGGTGAACCGGCGTACCAGTTCCGGGTTTTGTCCTACGTCGCTGCCCATCCCTTCTTGCGTCATTTGTGGACAAGAGAAGTTGCACTCAATGATATCGGCCCCAGCCTGCGTGGAATATTGGGCAAGCCGTGTCCACTCATCGTCTGTCCGTCCCATAATGGAGGAGATGATTAATTTGTCAGGATAGCGTTGCTTGAGGCGATAGAGAGTATCGAAATTCTCTTCGACAGAGGCTTCCGACAATTGTTCCATGTTCTTGAATCCGATGAAAGGTACGCCATCCACCTCCATTTGGTCGAAGCGGGGGGATACCTCATGGATCGGATAGAACGATATCGTCTTGAAGCAGATACCGGCCCAACCGGCTTCGAGGGCCCGGACGCACATCTCGTAATTATGGGCTACGGGTGAGGAGGCCAGTATAAAGGGATTGGCGCAGCGGATGCCGCAAAAGTCGATCGCCAAGTCCGGAGACGAAGTGAGGGGAGAACTATCCGTCGGGTTTGGCATATCTTGCAATTGCCGTACGATTTGAGTGATGGATATCGCCCGGTCGGTTCGTCCGCGGAGGCAGGCCTTCTCGCAAGGATGCCCGTCGCAATCCTTGCAGGCTTCCATCCGGTAGGCCCGGAGGATAGCTCCCGCTAGGTTGTCCATTTTACAGGCCCGCAGCAAGCGGCCCGGATCTAGTCCGGGCTTGCATGCCTTTGTGCAGACAGGGGCATCGCACAGATAACAGCGATTCGATTCTTCCGTTAGGAGGCGTTTTCTCTGGAGGAGGTTTGTCTTCATGGCTTCTAACTGTATTATCTTACTACTTTCTGTACTTTCCGGTAACGTTCGGTCACTACCTCCACGGTGTACAGGTGTCCGGGCAGGCTGAAGATTGCTTTTCCGGATACCGCTTGCTGGTGACCGGTTAACGTGCCGTTCATGCTGTAGACGTTGACGGTGGCCCCCGGCAGGCAGTCTACCGTAAGCATGCCGTCGAGGAAGCGGATAGACAGGGGCTCGTCGGTCGTTACCTCCTCATTGCCAGTGGCGCTCACGTCACCTCGTACATAGGTGATGTTGTTGATGTCCCACGCCAATACGAAGGGTTTGTCGCTGTTTACCATGAAGGGAAAGGTGTCGGTACCGAAGCTGATCTTCCGTTCGAGTAGCTTGGGGTAGTACTGGTCACGGAGCGTGTTCGACTTCTCGGCAGTGAGCAGATAGAGGGTGGATGAGAAGGACTCGGCTGTCTCTTCCGGCCTGACGTGCTTGTCCGTGCGTCGTATCTTCGAATAGGATGCGCTGATACCCTGCGAGGTTGTCGCCGTGGTCTGGTCTGTCCATTCCCAAGAACTTTGGTTCTCTAGTTGGAAGAAGGGGAATTTCAAATCCATAAGGCTGATGGCACCTTTGGTCTGACTGTCGGAGATTGTGCCGCTGGTTTCCAGCGTCATGTCGATCCGTTCGGAGTTGAGGCTGAAGTTGACGGACTTGCTGACATTTGGCTCGCTGGCGGTCATGGTGAGGATCTCACGGGCCTCCCAGTCTCCAAGTTTGCTTGGATTGTCTATGCGGAAAGGCTCTAGGTCGAGAGGCACTTCTACTTGTTTGATACTCTGCCGTGTCATGTAAGTATAGCTGAATATGGGCATTCGTACACTCTGTCTCCGGGTGGGGGAGAGGTATTCTAGGTCGCAACGGGTCAGAATGGGTACAGAGTAGAGGGCGATGGCCCGGTAGTCTGCTGTGTCGTTTGCTTCGAAGGTAACGGTGATGGACTCGGACTGGCTTGTTACTTCCTCGTGTTGTTTCTGGAAGGAGTATCCGCCGCCGAATGCTGCCGTGAGTTTGTCCGTATGCGGCCCGAAGGAGCATTTGAGATCGCTCTTGTAGAGCCGACTCACGGAGTTGCTGGTGCCCGATCCCATGGTGAAGGCAAGGCTTGAGGCTACGCCGAGGTCGCCGAACCACTCGTTATTATCCACTACCGTTGGAGGTGGTCCTTCGATGATGCCGACGAGGCGCACGAGATTGCGTAGCTCGCTGTTGCCGAACAGGGCCTTCTCGTCGTTGAAGGAACTGCGTCTCTCTACGATCTCGTTGGAGCGGATGGAGGCGATGTAGGCGTGCTTGTACCAATGGTATGGAGTCTGGTTACCTCGCAGCAGGTAGATATATTGCTTGTAGTAGAGCCCTCCGCCGGGAGCTGTCTCGGTGGTAGGATCTGCTGCGGTGGCTACGACCGTGTAGCCGTAGGGCAGGTCGGTGTAGATGGGTGCGTCGGTGGCGAAGCTGTTGCTGCCGGGGTAGAATTTCTTTAGGAAGTGTTCGCCCGTTCCCTTGCCATCATAGGTACAGTAGCTGAAGATCAGGGGATTTGAGGAAGCTTTGTAGCCGCTGGTATTGTCGGCTGCGTAGCCTTCTATATCGGCTTGGATGAGCTTGAGCGAGAAGGTCTTCGAGCGTCCTATGTCGTGATGCGCGTATTCTTCCCAGTTGGAGGGCCATATGTTATCCTTGCCATACTCGCCGCTGTAGCTGAATGCCTCGAAGGTACCGCTCTTGAGTCGGCCTATGATGAGTTTCTCCACGTTCTTTTTCTCGGTGTCGTCGTAGCCGTACCACGAGGTGGCGTCCCAGTGGTCGTCGGGATCGTATTCCATTGATATGCCTGTTGAGCCTTTTAGCTCGATATTATCGTGTCCGGCGTTGCGCACGGTGCCGCACCAGTCCCAGCCGCTGTTCAGCTCGGGGTCGCCGTATTGGTAGACTTGCAGTTTCTTGTTGGTGCGGCGGTGTAGGATGACGCAGATCTTGTCACGGTAGATGGTGGCGGCGAAGTTGGCGTAAGTTTTCCCGTCATCGAGCATACGAGTTTTCTTGTATTCTCCCTTTTTCATATCCACCTCGCCGATCCATATCTGGCCATTGGTATTATTCTTCCAGAGCACGTAGAAGCGATTGCGGTATACGATGATCTCGGCATCTTGGTATACGCCGAAATCATTGAGAAAGATCATTTTCTTACCGGTGTCGCCAACGGTGGATTGTTCCATTGTCCGGGTCTCGCCGTTCACCTCGAAAGCGATGAGGCGTATGGATGAGGGGCCGTTATTATCTATGTAGACCCCGTAGAGCTTCCCTTGGTAGTATTGTGCGTCGGTGAAGCAGTAATAGGCCCCTCCGTCTTTATCGATATTGTGGAATTCTTTCACCTTATACAGTTCGGGATGTTGGCTGATCTGTGCCTTGACGGTGGTGGTAGAGGCACAGATAAGCAAAAATATGGCGATCAGCCGTATCGCTTGTGCTTTGAGTGTCGTTCTCATGTATATATCTGTTTAAGAGGTTTAGAAACTGATATTGAATTGTAACTGTACGGACTGCCTCTTGCCGAAGCTTCCGTTTACTCCGAGCGAGATGTTGTCAGCGAGGAAATAGTTCACCCCGGCCAAAGCGTACAGCTTGTGACGGGCGTGGAAGGTCTCGTCGATACGAACGGTATAGTCCTCGCCGGCATATGTCTTGGTGAACTCGTACCGGTCTTTCATCGTGTAGTCCTTGTAGAGGATGCCGGCGTAGGGCACGAAATTGCCCAGTGCGTATCCGGCTACTACGGGCACGGCCCACTCTAGGTAACGGCGGTTGAGGCTGAGGTCTCGCAAGGGGATGGTCTTGCCTTGGTAATACACCTCGGTGGTCATGTTATCGCTGTTGGCATAGCGCACGCCGGGTTGGGTAGACATGAAAAAGCGGTCGGTGAAGGCATGGCCGTAACCTAGCCCTCCGCTGTAGATGGGTACCATGTTCTTGCTGAAGATGGTACTGCTTAGGTCGTCATCATCTCGGAAAGTCTCCTCGTGGGTGAAGTTGGTGGTACCGATGCCTGCCCACAGGCTGAGATTGTCCCATACACGATAGGAGAGGCGCAGGGAAATACTGTTCATGATGAGTCGGTGACTTACCGAGTGATTGTCCTCGTCGATTTGTTCGGATGTCCAATTCTCCGGGTTTCCCATCTGCCCATCTTCATCCACGCCAAATGACGTGGTGGAGAGCCAAGGGGTACTGGTATCGTGACTTCCGTTGATCTGTAAGTTGAAACGTTTTTCCCCCGTAGGATATTTGTCTAAGGGGATCAATATATCCGCCTTGGCTTGATAGACAGTAAAAACGGATAAGAGTAGGAGTGTAAAATGTCTCATATCGCTATTTATTTAGTTGAATCATTTACGTTGTTATAATATAGGTTGGCGAAGTACTCGATGGGAGTGTTGCCCGTCACCTCCTTGAATTGGCGGTAGAAAGAGGTACGGGAGGTAAACCCAGCCGTCTTGTATAACTCCTGCGGCTCTTGTGTGAGGCACTTGGAAAATTCCCGTATGAGGTACTCTACCCGATAGATAGCCAGCCAGCGACTGAAGTTCATACCCGTCTGATTGTTCAAGGTAGAGGATAGCCGGGTACGGTTCGTGCAAGCGAGGTTGGCCAACTGGCACAAATTGAACTGTGGATCGAGATAAGGCTTCTTATCCTCCATGATTTGTAAGATGCGGGCATATAGCCTGCGTTCGATTAGGGATGGCTTTTGCTTTTCTTCCATATTGGTACTGTCTTAAGTAACCCGCATAAGAGGGACTTGCGAGGTCAAATATAGACAGTCCCATTTGGTAAATCAAGGGATGAGAAAAGATGCGAACGTATTGAAACTTGATCCGAACGATCTGGTACACCAAAGGCCGTAAAGCCCCTGCATCAAAGGCTAGACACGTACTTTAACAGATTATTTGCCGGTCTCTTTTCGTACGTTTCTGTATTGGTTGGGCGTAAGTCCGGTGACTTGCCGGAACTGCCGGAAGAAGGAGGTTCGGGAGGTGAAGCCTGATTCGGAGGCTAGTGCGGTGATGTCGCTGTCGGGACGTAGGGCGACGAGCGAAAGGAGGTGGTGTACCCTGTATTCAGCCAGCCAACGACTGAAGTTCATTCCCGTCTGCCTATTGAGGGTGGTGGATAGTTGTGTTCGGTTAGTACCCACTAGACGGGAGAGGGTCACAAGGTCGAGATTAGGATTTAAGAAAGGCTTTTGCTCTTTCATAACTGATAGGATTCGTTGATATAGGAGATTATCAGCTTTTGTTGTGACCTCGGTGTTTGCCTCTGAATGATCTGGTAACTTTATTTGTGGCCGGGAGATTAGCGGAAGCGGATCGTGTATTAGCAACCAAGCCGCATGATGGCTTATCAATAAATCGAATAACTGGCGTAGGCGACGGCGATGATTTCTCCACCAAAGGTATCCTCCGGTTAGGATAGCCATGAGCAAAATAATGACTCCGGTAAGGATATACTGGATGAGCCGTGCCTGTTCCGCTTCCGCCTTCTGACTTTTTAAGCGGGTGGATAATAGTTCGTTTTGCAGGCTTTCGCTGATCATCTTTCTGCGTATGTTCATTTGCTCTTGGGCATAATGGGATTGTAGGGAGTCTGCCCGGTTTGCCTGTTGGATGGCTTCCGATTGATTTCCGGTCGCATAATGGCATTCGGACAACATACGTGCCACACGCACCTTATATTCCTCGATATTGTCTTTGTTCCTCAAGAGAGGCGTGGCGACATTATTGAATGAGACTCTGTCTAATTCCTCCAATACGGATAGTGCCTCTTTGTTTTTTCCATGTTTCCGGAGAGAGACGGCGTATTCCATGAAGAGTTGATATTGCAGATAGCTGATCGTGTGTATTTGGTGTTTCGCCTGAAAGTGGCGGATATCGGTAATGCATCGTTGGGTCCATTCCTCCGCTTCGGCGGTCTTTCCCGTACGGCTTAATGCTATAGCTTTTACTAAGTGAGGAGAGCTTATCACTTTATATTTCAAGTTCACCAATGCTGAATCCGCATAGATGAGTGCTTGGGGATATAATCCACATTCAAGACAAGCGCTAGCCGCCGTGATATACCAGTTTTGAGGATTTATATATGCATATTTTCGTGCCTCGTTTATCCATCGCTCGCATTCTGCGGGTTGGCGTATCTGTGCGTGAAGAAATGCCATACGCAGGTGATTCATGAGAAGGTGCTTGTCTTTTATGCGGATGGCATAAGGTTTCATGCGGTCGAGTAGCATTCTCGCATGGGCCGTGTCCTGTAATCTGCAATAGCGGGTGTATATGATTTGGCGGGTTGCCAGCAAAAGCGAGTCATTCCCTATTTCTTGGGCATGGGTTTCTATCTCTTCGCATAGCTGGTCGTTCAAGGGACCACTCAACAAAGAATAATCATTCAGTTGCGCTATTTGCTGATCCAATTGCTGCTTGGGTGGAAGAAGAGAGTGGGAGTCGCAGGCGTAAAGGACTGACAGTAGGAATATGTAAAGTATGCTTGTTTTCATGATGTCATAGTTTTATTTGTAATTCCAGACCGAAAAAAGGCTGGGTATTTTGTTGAAGGTAAGATCTCGTGCTGGCCGAATAGCGAGTGGGGCGTAAATCGGCGAGGTTGTTGGCAAAGAATGCCAGCGTGATGTGCTCTCCGAAAGCTTTGTTTACCCGGATATTCAGCATACCATATGGTTTATAAGAGTTTGGCAGGAATCGTTCCGGCGCGGTGGTGGAGAGTAAAGGCGCGAAGGCTGGATCCTCTTTCTGTGTCTCGGTGAACGGATGTATGATTCCGTCTGTTCCACACCAATATAGGGGCCATACATTCTCGCCAGTGCTACCGTTGTAGAGCGTACGATATTTATAGAGCCATATCATTTGCCACGTAAGGGTAGTGACCAGTCCGATTTTGGGGATGCGGGTGATGAAACGGAAGTTCGTGGAGATGATCTCCGAACGACTTTCATTTCCCGGTCCGCCTTGCTTGTCGTAAAAACCTACGTAGGGGTATTCTGTTTTATCTGTGTACTGGATCGGCCAGATCCCGTTAAGGGCCGTATTCTTTTCTCGTACATATAACCAGATCCCGTCTACGATTAGGGAGGTACGCAAGGGTGAGAAAGTCCCGAGGTCCGCTACCATCTCGATCCCATGTTTCTTCCTATGGAGTGTATTGACTGGTACAGATACCGGCGTGTAACTATATTTCTCTTGATAAGGGACAGCCTTACCGTTCACCCATACCTGTCCATCTTTGTATTCAGGACGAAGTTGGGCGGTTGGTAGATAATCATATTCCCGATAGCTGAATGGAATATATTGTGCCGAGGAGGAAAAGCCATCCGTTTGTTTCTCGAAAAAAGCGGTCATGTCTAGTCGGATGGCCGGAGTCTTCCCTATAAGGCCAACCTCTATCTTTCGATTTACGGTAGGTTTTAATTTCATATTTTGTTCCATTCCGGGGACATGTGTCGTGAGAATACCAAGGGTGTTTCCACTTTCATTGCTATCATTATAATAGAAAGAGACCTTATCATTATAAATAGCTTCCGGGTAGAGTTTATCCAATGTCGGCATGAAACTGATCCATCCGAGCCCACCTTTTAAACTCAATGTATAGCCGGAGGGAGAGGAGAAGAGAGACCATAAGAGATTCAGGCGAGGTTCTGTCTGATAGATTAAGGCATAATCCCGGCTTTTCAATCCTTGATTTCTTAATCCGGCTTCTACATAGAGGTTGGAAGTCCGGTATGTGGCCTCAATGAAGCCACCGAACGTATGCAAGGACGGGATTTCCCGGAATGAGCGGGGACGGATAGATGTAGAAGGAGGCCTCTGCCGATCGAAATCCCTGCCTCGCCCTTCGTTACCCTCACTACGGTATGAGAATCCGGCTACTAAGCTGATCTCCCTCCCTTGTCGTAGAGGGAATAAGGTAGACGCCAGCATCTCGGTTTCTACATAAAAAGGTTGGCTTTCATTGACTAATGTGTACATGTAGTTTGAGGATAAAACACGGGCTTCCCATTCGCCGCTCTCTTTCTGGTCTGTATAAAGCTGGCTAGAGGCATTGTTGACCTGACTCTTTGTTTGTTTGCTTTTTTGAAGGGAACCGTCTATTCTCAGAGACAGCTTCTTGAGCCAACGTCGGTCGGGTTGCCATTCCCCTTGTATGGAAAATCGCTGATCCAATCGTTGTCTTTGTGTATGATTCTGCTCGTTGACGAATTGCTTTTCCTTTCCTATGCGAGAGGTGTAAGTAAGGCTTAATTCTAGTTTTTTCCCTGCGGGCAACCAATGGTAAAGGTTTGCCAAGCGTATGCCGCCGGTATGGAAATCGCCTTGGCTGGTATAGTCCGCTAACAGGTTGAGCGTATGGCCTTGTGGGGAGATACAGAAGCCTTTTCCAAGCATATATTGTTTCAGTTTCGGATTGTAACGTATGCTGGTGGAGAGAGGCATTCTACCTTGATGAGTCTTGAGTAATAATACGCTATTTGTTAAGTTTCCGTACCGGGCAGAAGGTATTCCCCGGATGATTTCCGCCTCTTTCACTTGGTTGAGAGATAGAAAACGGGCATCATATCCTTCGTAAGGCTCGTTGATGCCGGTGTTGAAATGAAGAGGAGAGCCGTCTACCCATATTTGGGCACCCATAGCTGCGTTCTTATGAAATTGGTTTACCCCGTTCTTTAAAGAAACCTCCCGCACTGAGAAATATTGTGCGTCTGTCACCCCAGAATTATTGGTGAGACCTCCCGGTAATAATTGTGTCAGATCAGCGATCGTGATCGGTTGCGTGTGTTCTAATGTTGATGCAGGAAGCAAGGAAACCGTACCCGGAGTCTTAGACTCGATGGCTGTTACCAAAATGTTGGGTAAATAAAAGGACAGAGTATCCGGTTGCTTTTGCCCGTGAAGGTAATTGCCCGGATGAAGTGATGACAATAAGAGAAATATCGTCACGATCTTTATTGGTGTTTTGTACAAAGTTGAGTAACGCATAGTATTAAGACCTATTATAGCCAGATGACAATACTGAGATTTCCGCCCCCTCCGAGGGGCGATTGGGGACTTGTCGTTTGTTCGAGACTACCTATTAAACGAAATCCCGCTGATAAGGCGGAATGAATGGGATGCCGATATTCCATTTCCGCACCGATACCCAGACGGGTTGCCGTGCGAGCAATAAAATCCTCGTTCACTTTTTGCATGTTCTGCTCTAGCTTGATTTCTGCAGAGCCATTCTCATCCTTCTGCGTTTCCTTCTCCCATTTGATCTCGGTGCCATAGCCCGACACGATATACACGGACGGGCGGATACTTAGCTTGTTTTCTTTAGGTAGGCGGATTTGTCGAAGAAACGCGATCTCTCCGTGGAAGAGTCCTGTATATTGTTTGACCGTAAAAGGATATATGTAGAAATCATTTTCCAAACGATTCCATCCGACAGTCATTTGCCATGTGGATACCTTTTCGCCCGAAGTATCATTCTTTGTCGCCTCGTAACTTAGTTGGGTAGATAACATCCGTTGCCTTGCTAGGCGATAGGTGGCGAATGTAGTCCATATGGCAGACGAGCTTGTGGTGGGATTCCGTTGTAATATGCGGTTGGCCGTAGTTTGGTTGAATCGGGCTGTGGGCGACCAGATATGCGTCCACGATTTATTCGTTCGGGTAAAACGACCTTGGTAACTGATTTGATGCAGCCGTTCTTCCCAGCCTCTCAAGTTGCCGGAGTTATTTGGATTGTCCGCTAATTGCTGGGTCTCGTAGAAGAGATCATGGAAAAGACTCCAATGCTCTTTTAGGGTTTCCGTTTGCAAGGAAACACCTAGGCGTTTTCCTTGGCTGCGAAACAGGAAACTTCCCGATAATTCTTGCATCGGAAGCCAATACCCCAGAGGAAATGTATAAAGTTTATCTTTACTATCCGTATCATACGTTAATTCCTCTGTTCGATGGGTATAATGGATCGAGGCTCCAAAACGTCTGCGTACTTGTTCGTAAACGACACCTCCTGATATCCGGATTAAGTGTGCCATCCCATGGTAGATATGGTAAGAGGAGCGATCTTCGTTGCTTGTAGCTGTATAGTCTCCATCTATCCCGACCTTGATTTTCGGGGATAAGACGTAAGCCGCTTGTCCGTAGATCCTGTATTTCTCGATGCGTTGTGGCTCTCCCAAGGAATCGCCGGCCGTAATCAGATAGTCCGGTTGCGATAATAAATTCCATTTTCTCCCTTCCAGTAGGCTTTGCGACCAATCGATACCACCCGCCAGCCAAAGCAGACCCAGCTTTCGGTTACCGGATACATAAGCCCTATAGGTCTGTGTTTGATCCGGCTGGTCGCTGGCAGGTAAGGCGGCTTGATGGATCAAATAACTTAAACCAGCTTCCATAGCGCTGTCCTTAGGCACATAGCTGATGCTGACAGGATTGGCGGATAAAGCCCATGCGCTCTCTTGTTGAGCCCATGACCGTGAGGCATAGACAGATAGTGATATCATATATAGAATGATAGTGATCTTCATAGAGGCTTACCGTTTTAAGGAAGGTGGACTTTTCTCGAAATCCTCGGCGGTGTTATTGGAATCTTTCCAGCGGAAGCGTTTCCCCTCTTGCTCATATTTCCGACGCATTGCCAGGCCGGAGCCGCCGGACGTGGCTATACCCGGACTCACATCCATAGAAGATGGGATACGTGTGTAAGCTACCGTAGAGGTTGAAGAGACGAAATTTGCGATATCCAGCACCCAATCAGCGGGTATATGGAGGTATTTTAGCGTATTGAAACTCTCAGGTTCTTTTTGGATGTGATCCGGATTGGCGATCCATTCTCTTAAGTCCGTTTTGGGACGGAACAAGAGGATCGTCGGGCCGTTCATGGAAAACAGATAGGAGAAACCGGTGCCACGCCATACCAAGTTTAGAGGTTTTACACCGGCGGAGATTTGGCTTCCGGTCAAGATAGGATCCCAAAAAGCCCATTCCACGCTGGATAAATCGAGCGAGGCCGGAACTCCCACTTCGCTATTGGTATGGTTTATGGCGTTAATCGCTATCGTTTGTCGCTCCCCCGGTTGAATGGGATATTCGGCTCCCGTTCCCGGAAACTCCCAGCACATCATGAATAAAGGTATTTCTTTCATATCGGTATGGAGCATCCATCCGGAAGGCTTTGTCACGCTTACGGGTCCTGCTTGTGCGATACATAGGCCATCTAGGAAAATCAAGTCATCGGAGTTATTGACCAACGTGAGGTATTGATCTTTGTTATAGACATTTTTCCCGTCAGGCCAGAGACAACCGCTGAAATAAATCTCGCTAATCAGCAGACGGCCTCGTTCGGACACTTCCAAAGGTATTTCCACGGATCGTTCTTCTCCATTGGCCTCGAACTGGATATTGGAGAGGCTACCACTCAATATATAATCCCTGTTGCCAGTCGTGGTTTCCTGATTTGCGGAGATTGCGCATATGCCAGCGGTTAGTTCAAATAGTGCTAGTCCATTTGTGTCGGTGGTCGTGGTGTAGACACAGCCTATACTTTGATTGATTAGTGTGACCGGGATATTCGCCAAGGAGATATCTGCGTATCCGGAAGGTTTCTTCAATTGGATATGGATACTCCCCGTTTTGAAATACTCATTCTCGCATCCTGCCAGAAAACACAGACAGAGCAGGTGGGTGAGGAGAGAAAGATGTTTGTCTATCATGAATATGGGGCATTGTGCTTAATAACTGTAGACAAATATATGTGATTTTTTTATATTTCCATTTAGGAGCTAAAAACATTAACATGTGTTCTTCTTATTTCGGTAGCTTCAGCACGAACCGGATCAAGGCCACGAACACCTTCCCGTACCGGTCCAGCTTGATTTGCCCCACGCCCCGGATGTCGCTGAACTGGTCCAAGGTGACCGGTTTCTTCTCCACCATGTCTTCCAAGGAATCGTCGGAGAAGATGATATAAGCCGGCGTATGCTCTCGCTCGGCAATTTGCTTGCGAAGCTGGCGGAGGGAGTCCAGCAAGGTCTCGTCCGTGGAGGCGGACCGGATCGGCCGGATCGGCTGGGCTTTGAAGGAAGATTTCCGCTCGCCTCTCCGGACGGGGCGTGTCAGCTCATCCGGTTCCCGATAGATGACGAGCTGGGCCTTTTGCTCCCCGTACAGGACACGCCTGCCTAACGGGGTCATCCGCAAGACACGCTCGGCGGCGTAGTCGATCTCCATGTACCCGAGTTGGATCATCTGGTAAATGTACTCCTTCCATTCCTTATAAGAGAGGTCCCGTCCGGCGCCGTACGTCTTTAGCTTATCGTATCCTCTCTCCAAGAGTTCCGCCCGACCGGAGGCACGTAATATGTCGATCAGCATTTGCATGCCTACATGCTCGCCGGTCCGGATGACGGCGCTCAGCGCTTTTTGTATCAAGACACTGCCATCGAAGCGTTGCGGAGGGTTCTTGCACACGTCGCAGTTGCCGCAATCATGGTCCGCTTCCTCGCCGAAGTAACTGAGCAGGACACGGCGGCGGCACATATCGGACTCGCAATACCGTCTCATCCGGTTTAGCTTCTCCAAGTTCACCTCGCTTTGGCCACTCTCCTCGGCGAAACGGCGAAGTACGATCAAGTCGCTCAAGGAATAGAACAGGAGGGTATCGCTTTTCATCCCGTCCCTTCCGGCACGGCCGATCTCTTGGTAGTAATTCTCGATACTCCCCGGCATGCTGTAATGCACGACCCAACGGACATTACTCTTGTCGATACCCATCCCGAAAGCTACCGTGGCGCACACCACGTCCACCCGGTCGTTGATGAAATCGTTCTGGGCCTGTTCCCGTTGGGCGGGCAGGAGGCCGGCGTGGTAGGCGATCGCCTTGATATTATACATCGCCAACTCATCGGCCAGCTCGGTCGTATCGTTGCGGCGCATGCAATAGATGATACCGCTCTGCTCCCGGTGCCCCCGGATGAAATGGACGATGGCGGCGATCTTCTCTTTCTTGTTAAGTCCCCGGCGTACCGTGAGGGAGATATTCGGGCGGTCGAATGACGATATGAACGTTTGGGGCGTGCGAAGCCGTAACTGCTCTAGGATATCCTTCCGGGTGATTTTATCGGCGGTAGCGGTCAGGGCCACGACCGGGACTTTCGGGAAACGTTCCTTCAAGATCGCCAGTTGCGTGTATTCCGGACGGAAGTCATGTCCCCAATGCGATACGCAATGCGCCTCGTCGATAGCGATGAGCGAGATGTCCAGCCGGGGCAGGAACCAGTCCGCTTCCATCTTGATCCGTTCCGGGGAGATATACAATAATTTGATCTTGCCCTGCACGCAAAGTTGCTTCACCTGTTGTTGCTCCTCTTCCGGCATCATACTGTTCAACGCCGCCGCCGGGATGCCGTTGGCGATCAACCCCTCTACTTGATCCTTCATCAAGGCGATCAAGGGGGACACCACCAAAGCCGTACCCGGCAGATAGATAGCCGGTAGCTGGAAACAGATCGACTTGCCTCCACCCGTGGGCATCAGCACCAACGAGTCCTCTTTCTGTAAGATACGCTGTATGATGTCCGCCTGCAAGGGACGGAAGGAGGTATATCCGAAGAACTTCTTCAGTAGTAGTAATAATTCTTTCATATCGCTTTACGGGCATAAAAAGCGCAAAGATAGTTTATATCATAAAGTTTTACTACCTTTGCCCGCATTATTTACATAACGAGCCGTGATGGCTCACCCTATTTTAGAATGACATTTGAAGATTTAGATTTGATAGAGCCGATACGTAAGGCTCTCGTGCAAGAAGGTTATACGACTCCAACACCTATACAATCAGAAGCGATTCCCATCGTTTCGCAAGGTTATGATTTATTGGGTTGCGCCCAGACAGGAACCGGTAAGACGGCGGCGTTCTCCATCCCGATTATCCAGCGGTTATATCTCCAGAAGAAGAAAGGTTACAAACGGGGTATCAAGGCATTGATCCTTACGCCTACCCGTGAGCTTGCCATCCAGATCGGAGAGAGCTTTGCCGCTTACGGCCGTTTCGCCGGATTACGCCATACGGTGATATTCGGCGGGGTGGGACAGAAGCCCCAGACGGAAGCCTTGGAAAGAGGCATCGATATATTAATCGCTACGCCGGGACGTCTGCTGGACTTGATCGGACAAGGATTCATCCACTTGGATACCTTGGAGTATTTCGTCTTAGACGAGGCGGACCGTATGTTGGACATGGGCTTTATCCATGACATCAAGCGTATTTTACCGCTATTGCCCAAGAAACGCCAGTCCTTGTTCTTCTCCGCTACCATGCCCCCTGAGATCGAGCGCTTGGCAGGTACGATCTTGAGCGAGCCGCAAAAGGTGGAAGTAACCCCGGCCTCATCGACCGTGGATGCGATCGACCAATCCGTTTATTTCGTCGAGAAGGCCGAGAAGATCAACTTGCTGAAAAGCTTGTTGGAGAACCCGGAACTGGAATCCGTATTGATCTTTAC
>OLVO01002638.1_pt1 | contig 15968 bp, 8 predicted proteins | sample 1672571 | NCBI WGS metagenome assembly OLVO01 (sample SAMEA3136700, study PRJEB25190) | human gut metagenome | biome: human gut; feature: human-associated habitat; material: faeces | place: Austria | collected 2013
TGATTTGGAAGGCTGTTATTGGTTGTATTCTTATGGTTGTTTTGGGGATTGGTATTGCTGTAATTATACAGAAGTTTTCGGACAGGGATAAATAAACGAAAAGTCTCAATCGGATAGGAATGCTATCGGTTGAGACTTTATTTTATTCGTTATCAAACAATCCCTTTTCTTTCCATAACTTTAGTTATAAATTCCTCTATTCTCTTGCATTTGATTTAGTGATTACGTTTATGACTTACACGAAGTTTATCATCATCTTCTCTATATGATGAGATATATCCAATAGTTTTTAGCTTCCCTAAAAGCATTTCATTCATGTGATTATTTTCTATAGTAGCCTTTTTTGATTTATCTGTAATACTTCGATAAGAATCGCCTAAAGACTCTATTAATTCTGTCACAATGTCAAAATCATCTCTAAACTTTTCAACCAAGTCTATCAAAAAAGACAATCGCTCTGGCAAATTAGTAGAGGCGACCAAAATGTTCTTCTCTATGTCATAATCAAATTTTTCAATATTGTTTTTCAACACAGGAAGAGTGATATTTGCCAATTCGTTATCCCACACAATATGAGGAAGAAAATGTTGAACTACACTTAGAGCTTTTTCACCGATTACTCTTGGATTTTTCATAAGATGCTTGTATAGCCTCATATCTGTAGGCAACTCCTCTATTTCTATAATACACTCATCCAAATACTTATCTACATAATAAGTAAGTACATCACTATGATTGTCTCTAATTGTTGTCGTATAATATGTGCTATATGGAAGCATATCAGCACAAAGTAACGACTTAAAATGAGCGTTATCTACACTGTTAATATCCGCATCCTTAAATGTAACTCCATCAAAGATTTTGACAAGTTTATCGTATACCAAAATTTCAAAATCTGATGTCAATAAAGCACTGTGTGCCAGTAGTTCTTTCTGAGTATCATCCAATTCAGATATATCTGTTAATTCATCAATATGTTTGGTAATGAATATTCGCAAACTGGAAATCATTACATTATTCTGACTCTCATAAAATGCATATATCTCAGGCCATGCTGGTATAACTATATCAACTTCAATAGCGAACTCCCACTGTATATTGTTAACATCGGAAAGAGAAACTTTATTCTGTTGCCCAGAAAGGTATTTGCGTTTTGTGTCCTCTGTTATATCCTCAGAATTAATAATTTCAAGAATAATTCCCACACTCTCTTTTTTTGCCGTATCTGTAATAAATACATTATTTAGTGCATTGTCAAAACATTCATCTATATAATCTGATATAGATTTAGCTGATTTACAGCTCCTCAGTATTGTAACATTTAAAGGATAATTATCCAATGTTTCCACCCTCTCATTTCGATAATGAACAAATGCGCATACAACATTTTCTGGTGTCAACATATATGCTTTGTTTTCTACAACATACTCAAGCAAACACCTAGACTCTGCATCTATATCTGTAAAAATCAGTTTTCCATTCGACACTATTTGTTTGATTGTATCAAAACCTATGAGATCTACTCTATGAGATATAAATGCGAAGTGTTTATTCAACCAGTTACGACTTTCTTTGGTGGAATGGTTCAATTCGAGGAATCGTAACCAAGACTCGAATAATTCATCGGAATTCTGTTTCACGAAGATCTTCCATAATCCATCAACGATACTGCCCAAATGGTTGAAAAGCGAGCTTGAATCTTCAACTGATTTATAGAAGTCAATCAAAAAGTCCCACTTTTTATTATGCATAATAACTTGTGCTATCGAATGAAGTTTTGAGTTATTTGCTTCTTCAAGATGCTGACAAATACAATCGACCACCTGAATATTCAATATACTTACATCGTTGTAACATTTATCAGGAATGTTTTTTACGCACTGCCCTACTTTATCTATATGATAGTCATACGGCAAACTATGCCGAAGTTTTAATTCAAGGATAAAATCATGGTCGTGCTTATTAATTGACTTACCAAAAAAGAAAGATATATAATCAAAGTAATCTTCATTTATAAGTCCTTCTTTCAAGAAAACTTCAAGCATTTTAGAGACATTGAGTTCACTAAAAATTTTATGCGTCTGCATATCAACATCCAGCAACAGTTCTTGTATTGGAGTAGCATAATGATTATTACGAGATAATTCTAGTATCTTGATTTGTTCACGATATCTTTTTTCCCCTTCTCGCAAGGCTTCTAATCGCTCATGGTAGGTAAAGGTAGAATTAACTATTTTCTCTATTTGACTGAATTGAATATTGCAACTATCTTCAGATGTATCATAATAATATCTAACACCATAATATGTGTTAGTTTGATGCCTCTTAAAACATTGATATCGAAATGAGGATTGCGATATAAAGGAATTAAATAACGTTTCATTTTCTGCGATATCTTCAAGAGGTATAAAATTGTTTTCGACAAAAAACAAAAAGGCATTATTTTCATTTTGTTTTGATAATTTTCTACGATACCCTTCAATATAAATCAGCCTTAATTCTTTTTCTTGTATGGCATGTGTCGCTTCTAAAGATTGAAGTTTTTTAGTTATTCCATTAATACGCTCGTCAATCTGTCTATTGCGCTCAACCAATAATTCACTTTTCTTATGCAAACAATCATACAAAACACCCTTTCCTTTATGCAGATCAGCAAAATCTTTTGGATGGTAGTTTTTATATACAATCATTGCAAGAAGTTTGTTTTGATCAAGTTTCTCATCAAGTTTTTCTCTATATTGGGCATATTCATTGACAATATTCTTCAGTAATCTCATATCGTCAATGAAAAAAGCCAAACTGTCTATTACCTCGACATTAAGATCTGAATAGCCTTTTATCTCTAGTTCCTCTTTCAGTTTGTCTGCCGAGTTTGAAGAATTGATTATTGGGATTACAGTTGTGATATAATCAAAGAATTTAGTACGTTCTTCATCAAAAAACATATCATCTTTAACCGCATAAATGAACGTAACTTTACGCCCCACAGAGTTTGACTGATTCAAGAGTTGATTTACCTCTCTTAACTTAAGAAAAATATCCGTATTATCAAATCTATCTAAATCTTCTATAATCACAACATTATAATCAGTAACCTCAAAGAAATAGACAATCTCATCCATGTGCTTATTGAAAACGGATGTATCTTCTTTGTTTTCTTTTAATTCAATCTCTCCATTCTTTAGATTTAACTTATTCAGTTTACTATTACTCAATGATTTGACAGTCTTTTGAACGAATATTATTGTTGCAACAAATATATATGATAGAGCAAAAATATCAGACCATTTATTTAATACTGGATTACTTAAGCGATTGCAAATCCAATCCACCTCCAAAAATGATGGTTCAAATACAATAATTAAGGCAACAATATAAAATATTATTGCAAAAGATAAAGCATATTGAGCCCAAGTTGATTTATGATAAATCCTTTTTAATCTGGAGTTATAAAGCGTCTCTTGTTTTTCTTTATAAATAAGTTGTTGAAGAATGCTGTATTCAATACGATTATTCATCGTATCAATATCTATTTTATTCTTTTTATCATCTAATGGTGACTTTAGAGTAGCAAGAGATATTGAAAGATATTTGTATTTACGATAGTCTTTCATCAAAGAGCGAAGAATGGAACTCTTACCGGATCCATAAGGACCAGTAAGAGCAATGTTCAATATGTCTTTCTCTTCTAGTTTTCGTGCAAGATTCAAAACACTCCTATACTGCTTCTTATCACTTTCACTATCACGATTAAGCAGAGCAGGAGTTAATGATACTTGTTTATCATCCTCCATCGAATTATTTGCACATATTTTCTTCCAAAATCTCCAGTTCATTTATTTTCAGCTATTTATTAATCATATTTTTCTAGTTTGTTACAGATTGCTATCTATATTAAAGCAACACCAAATTCACGGATTGTTTCTTCGCTATCTCTTCCTGAGACAGATTTGCCTGTCGCTTGCTCTATTCTGTCAAGCAATTGTTTTGCTCGATCTATGAAATAAGCATTGAAATCATCTAATGCAAGATGAGCATAACTTACCTTATGTGACTCTATAGCTTCCTGTATCTCAACTTGTTTTAATCCCTTATTTGCCATAGTTCCAATATAGGTACTTGGTGCATGTCCTCCTATTGAACGATTGGAAGATGCATAAATTGGAGTCTTATTAATGACAGAATTCCATTTTATACGTGGAAGGTTATTTTTCTCGCAATAAGTTTGAGGGAATATATGATGAATATCAGCATCTTCATCAATGTAAGATGCTATATCCATACGATGACCTGTCATAAAATCAAGTGGTGAATCTTGTAAGATAAGTGCCATAACACCTTTGTACGCTGCACTATTCCTAGTCTGCATGGTCAATAAACGAGTTGGTTGTATATTGGAACGATATACAGTCTCTGGCATTTCACCACCTTCCATCCAACGGAATACGCCCATTATATCAGTTGCAAATCTAGCTTCATTGGCACCCCCATATAGTTCACCCATTACGCCACACCAATACCAACGAGACAATAATTCCTGTTTGCTTCCAAGATGCAACATTTTTTTATTTTCGTTGTCGTATGCAAAGATTGCAGCAAGTGGAATAAGTTGTGACGAATATGGAAGATCTCTGGAACGGAAAATCCCCTGATGTACTAAGAAATCAGCTGCATCACAGAAACCTTTAATCAAAGCGTCATGATACTTCAAATAATCTTTCAATTCAAGCCTAAGAATGTCTTTTTTCTTACATGTTACAGCCACACGCTCATCATCACCTGAAACCACTCTTTTATAATATGATACCAACAGAGTCATTGCTGCCAAAAAATTAGCGCCAGTGATTTCTTTCAATAGCTCGCCATTTACTTTTTGAGCAAAAATATGACGAATGGTCTCCCAATCTTTTCTCAATTCATGTCCTTCAGCAGCAAATGTAGCTGTGACGAGTTCGAAAACCGTAAGAGGTACACCACCAGTGTTTACATTCTCAAAAATCTGGCAGACAGCTTCTTTCGGGGTTTCTTTATCAAGCTGAATTATAGGTATGTTATACTCTAAAATTGGGCGAAGAATCTGCTGTGAGAAATCACGGAATAAATTTCTATACTCTCTATCACCTTTGTAATAGTCTTCCATATCATAATGCCAATCTTCCGTATCATTATGAGAAAACGTAATATTCAAGGGAAACATCAGGTTCTCAAATTCTTTCTCTCTTGTGGATAAGTCCAGCGTTACATCACGACCAATATTTGTTGTAAGCTGTTTCTTCTCTGATACAGATATGATTGCTTCCAATCTGTCCGCAGTAGAGTCTAGACATTTACGAATATCTAGATAATAATAGCGTTTGATAATTGTATCTCGATTGGTCTCTAATCGAGTATTAGTTGCTTTCTTACTTTTCAAGACCTGATATAAGGTTGTGAGTCGCTGTTGTCCATCGAGCACAAGCCACTCAGGTGTAACTTCTGATATAGAATCCACACCTTCAAATGTGCGATACTTAAAACGGATATGCTCACCACCATTAGCCAAAAACATCGCTGCACCCATTGGGAAGCCAGATGTGATACTTTCTATTAGTTTACATATCTTCGTGTCATCCCAAACCCAACTACGTTGAAAGTCGGGTAATTGAGCCTTACCTTCTTCAACCATTTTTAGAAGGTCATCAAGTTTCTTATCGTGTGATTCAACAGCCATAACAAATTTATTTTATCAACCAATTAATAATACATCTCAATATACTGATAAGCCTTATCAAAAACTTCTTGATCTTTAATCTGGTAGTTAACCCACAGAATAGAACGTAGTTTCTTTTTTATCTCTCGCTGAGCTGTAATGCTTTTAAAAGCATCTTTAAACTTACGTACAATAGCTACCACATTTTCATCTATATCAGCAACTACACGTTCTACAATGATAGGAGTATCCTCAGTTCTAATTGATTCAAACAACTCCGTAAGAGCAGCTTTAGCTTGTTCCCTCTTGTCAAGAGGTTGATTTGAGTTTTTTTCTTCCTCAAGCACTTCTTTAGCAAGGGTGAGCAATCCTCGGAGGAAATCAATACTAGTTATAAGATTTTCCTCCATATGACGGCGCAGTTCATCCAACTTCTCAGCAAATGCCTTGTAATTGGGGTCTCCATGATGCTCTCCTAACCTCAAACGAAGCATTTTTTCCACTTCCAATATCTTTTTAGGATTGTCTTTGGCTTGCTCCAACACCATATCAATTACATCTCCATCTACCACAAGATCCTCAAGTGGAGTCCCAATATCAATTGTATCAATGTTACGATGAATGATTTCAATGGTTTTAGCACCCAATAAAGTCCATATGAGTGATCCTCCGGTACTAACAGGACGTACACTTTGATATACCTGAGCCAGCCAAGTATAATCCGCCTGATAAGCAGCCAGCATTGCATCCGGGCTTACTGTTTCCCAAGCTTTAGCCAATCGTGAAAAATGTTTTGCAAAATTCGTTTTTGTAGACTCATCAAGTAAACATTGCTGGGCAGCTTGCAAACCTTCCCAACCACCGATTGTCCGGTCTACACCAGGGAAAAAGTCAATACACTCTTGCAAAAATTGAGGTATCAACACTTTTATCTCATCAATATTCTTTACAACCGTTTTTACCGTCTCCTCATCAAAAGCAAGGCTTTTGGCTACATTATCAAATACACCAACGAAATCTACAATCAGACCACATTTCTTATCAACATTGTACTTTCTATTCGTACGGCAAATAGCTTGTAACAACGTATGATCCTTCATTGGTTTATCAAGATACATACATTGCAAAATTGGAGCATCAAAACCTGTCAACAGCTTTGAAGTGACAATCACCATTTTAATCGGTGACAATGGATCACGGAATTGGTCAAGAAGTTTTCTTTCTTGTTCTCTATCACGACGGTATGCTTTATACTCATCAGCTTTATCGCCAGCCGTATGCATAACGATAGTGGTTGCATCTTCCGAACCCAAAAGAGCATCAATCGCTTTCTTATATTTCACACAGCAGTCTCGGTTATATACCACGACTTGAGCTTTCATTCCAGTGGGCTCTACATACTCTTTGAAGTGATTTACAATATAACGTGCGACATCGTTAATTCGCTTCTCTGCTGTAAAAAATGCTTCAACAGAAGTTCGTTTTACTAATTCGTTCTTTTCGTCCTCGGATATTTGATCGGTCAGTTCATCAAATTCTTCTTGTAATTGAGTTTCGTTAAGATGCATCTCTACCGGCACTGTTTGGAAATTCAATTCAAGCGTAGCTCCATCTTCAACAGAATTTTGGAAAGTATATTTTGAAATATATCCACCTTTCTCTAAATCCTCATCAGCTCCAAAAGATTGAAAAGTATTCTTATCTCGTTTATTGATAGGCGTTCCGGTAAGGCCAAAGAAAAATGCATTAGGTAATGCATTGCGCATTTTTTGTCCTAAATCCTTTTCCTGAGTTCGGTGTGCTTCATCTACCAATAAAATGATATTATCTCTTTCATTCAGTACACTATCAACATCTCCGAACTTGAAAATTGTCGTTATCAGAATCTTGCGCTGATCCTGCTTGAAAAATGCAACTAACTCATCTTTTGTCTTTGCAGATTCTATATTAGGAATATCAGCACGAGTAAAATCGCCCGTTATCTGATCTTCCAAATCAATACGGTCATCAACGATAACAACTGTGGGAGCATGTAATTCGTTCTGCAAACGTAATTTTTGGGCAGCAAATACCATCAACCATGATTTTCCCGAACCTTGGAAATGCCAAATAAGACCTTTCTTCGGACCTTGTTTCTCTCGATATGTATTTAAGACACGCTGAACAATAGCTTCACCACCTATATATTGTTGATAACGGCAAACTATTTTTATTTTTTTGCCTGATGATGTTCCTGTAAAAACACTATAGTAACGATATATATCAAGCAGTCGGTTTGGTTGAACCAACCCCATTACGTTACTTTTAACCGACTCTATTGTACCATGCTGACGACTTTCATCATTAAACCAAGGTCCCCATTTGTCAACAGGGGCACAGATGCCGGCATATTGAAGTTCTTTACCTTCTGTAGCAAAGGTTAATATATTCGGAACAAACATTTCTGGAATGCTCTTTTCGTAATGCAGCATATCAATGGCTCCGTCAGCCCATGTTATCTGAGGGCGAACAGGAGATTTTGCTTCACCAACACAAACCGGAATTCCATTTATCAGATAAACCAAATCCAAACGTTTACCTCCTTCAACAGAACTACGTGGAAACTCCCATTGATTGGTCACTACACAATAATCTTCGACCGCATCTTCGCTAAAGAATCTGATAGGTATATATTCACCATCCTTTCCAAAAGGCTCTGTGTTTTCATTAAATAATAATGTACGAAAACGGTCATTGGCAGTCACCAATTCATCATAATTACCTCCACAAGTAATAGCAGCACGGAGTTTATAAATAACTTGCTCCGCTTGTTGACGTGTTATTGGATTTAACCTGACAAGAGCTTCCAATAGCCATGATTCAACAAGGACAGAATCAGAACTACGAGGTATATCTTGTGACTTTACATACTGCCAACCACTTTGGGTTGCAGCTTCTATGAGCATTTGCTCCACTGTATTGTCTTCGTTAAACATATCTATGGTTTTTATTGTTATCAATTTAATAATTAAGCGATTTTCCCTAATTCGTCACTCTGTATGTCATTCAAATATACTAAAGCTTTTTGAATGACAGATTTTGATTTATCGGCTTGTGTGAGGACCTCAACAAACAAGATTTGTTCATCCATACTAGGAACAGGAACTTTCATTTTCTTGATATCTGAGAATACGATATCAACTTGATTTGTAGAACCAGTTACATATTGCCTGTATATTTCTGCTTGCGTATCATTTAAAGAAAGGTATGTATTAAGCACTTCTGGAAGAATCACTGCTCTATCTGTTGACAAGGCAATCACATGTCCATCATTTATGTAGGTATTATTGTCTGAAGGACAAATAAATACACAACATCGTCCAAGAGTACCATTTCCAGTTGCATTCAAGAGAACATCTCCTGATTCAAGTATTCTCTTCCTAACTGGGATTTCCTCGTTGTGGTATTTTATATTACCCAAACGTTGACCATCCCAATGGATACATGCTTGATTAATCACTAAGACAGAAGAAGATTCAACATATTTTGGCGTTATCCCCTTATTCATGATTGGACAAACCGATTCAAGGGTTTGCTTATTATGAGTATTATAATACATCTCGATAAATTGCGATTTGAAGTCGCCAAATTTTGATTTATCGACCTGTTCTGCTATGAAAACGAATTCAAGTTGTTTGTCCATTGGCGGTAAGATACAATCAAAGTTTCTTAACTCAGTGAGCGGCATTCGTGGCATTTTAGTACCTCCAGCTATATCATTTGCATAATTAACGAACTGATTACCCCGCAACAGATGACTCAAAAATACTTTATGCAATTTACTAGGCTCTGGACGTAATGGAACCAGTTCTGTCGTTGCCATTCCAGGCTCATCTGGTATCACAACCTTGTTTAAATAAGGCCTTAATTTTGAGAATAGTACATTCCCTTCATCAAAGGATTGAACAGATAAAGCATTCTCAACATCTTCATAGACCTTCTCTATTATCCTACCAGTATTTGATTCTATCATATCAAGATTCAATAGCCAGATTTTGCCAGATAGTTGCTCTTTAGAAGGCATTTCCGGGGCGACATCTTTAATCTTAGCAGTCTTCCAACCTTTTGTATTCGTAACAGGATTCCCGAACATCTCGATAAATTGCGACATACTAACCAATAAATTTACGGTGAGACATTTTTACATTTGTCTGATTCACCATAGCATATTGCAATGTTGTATCAAGACTTTGATGCCCTAAGAGATGCTGCACCTGCTCTATAGGCATACCTTTATCTATCGCCATTGTTGCCAACGTTCGACGAAATTTATGAGGATGTACCTTAGGAATATTCAATTCACGTCCCAATCGACGTAACCGAATTTCCACGCCACTTATCTGTAGGCGGTCATAAGGTGCTAATAACGAGACAAACAGAGCCGGATTATCATCTATCCGCTCTGCAAAATAACGTTGTAAATGTATCTTTGTACGAGCATCGAAATAAACTCGGCGTTGTTTATCTCCCTTACCGGTAACGATACATTCCCTATTTTCAAAATCTATATCGTTCCTATTAAGTTTGACCAACTCACCGACACGCATACCAGTAGAAGCTAACAAATCTATCAAGGCTAAATCGCGAATGCCTTCGCAATGGTCTCGCATTTGTTCCAAAGCTTCATCGGAGTATGTTTCTTTGACTGTTTTCCCGACTTTTACTTTATGAATCCGACGTACCGGGCTCTTGACAATATAATCTTCATCCTCAAGCCATGAAAAGAAACTTGACAAAATGCGACGTATATTGTCTACCGTAACCTTTGTTGCCCCACTTGTTAGTTGGTAGTCATTTAGATAACTACGCAAATCATCCGTCGTAATATGACGAATATTTTTTCCTATTTTCCTGATTGCATTATTTAACGTACTTCGATAATAGTGCATCGACTTATCCGAACATCCTTCAACTCTTTTGGCCGATAAAAAGATATCTATCAACTCACTATTTCCACTACACTCTTCATTGTTCTTAGAAGATACGTTGATATCACGAAAAGTATAATCCAATACCTTTCGCAATTGACTCATTTGCTCGTTGTTTAAAACTCCCAGCATAGCCTGCTCTATGTCATTAATCAGATTCTCTATCATATTATTAATAAATTAGTTATCCAATTAAGCCGCAGCTATCAACGCATCTCTTTTATTCTATCCGTTTATTAAACTCTTTATGACTTTATCGATATGTTCAATGCACTGCTTCAATTCAAATTTTGATTTATCTGCCTGAGAGGCGATGGCCGATAAAGTCTCTCGAACATCTTTGTCGGGGAAGGGAACCTCGATTTTATCAAGCATCTTTTGCGTGATTTGGTTCATTGTTGAGGACTTTCCCTCACTAACACGTTCTCTGAAATCTTGAGATTGGAAATAGAGGTACAAGTATTTTGCCTCGGCAGAACGTATTATAGTCATGAACGCACCAAAAGTCATTGGTTCATTAATGTCGGGAATCATAGCCACTTTACCTACAAGTGAAGCACTTCCATTACGGCTGCACATCAGGATATCGTCTTCTTTCACGAAGAGGCTTTCTTTGATTGGCGCATTAACCCTGACAATATCTGAAAAGGATATTTTCCCATCTTGTATGTTACCAGACCTAAGCACAATGGTACCATCATCACAAATTTGTTCGGGCTTATAAGTTAAGCCTATGGAATATTCTGCCAATTCTGAAAGTCTTTTTGTTGGCCAGCCTTTCGGGTTGTTTCTTGGATCACCCACCATCTCGATAAATTGCGATTTCACCACTTCATCTGTTGCAGCAAGGAGTTTCTTATAACCTTCCTTCAGACGATAAGCAGCCCATAATTTATCTGCAAGAACTTTTTGTTCCTCTAATGATGGTAAATCAAATTCCTGTTTTGCCAAATCTTTCCAGTTAATTGTGGGAGATAAACCACCAACTGATATGCGTACAGCTGTTTCCATAAATCTATCTGAACTTATGAAAAAAGGGAAGTAATTTGCATCAATAATTTTAGTATTAGGTCTTAAAACCATTCCATGAGCCGAAAAAATCCCATCAAAGGGTGCTATGCCAACTTTACGTTGATATGCTCTTCGTTTTCCAAATAGTACATCACCCTTTTGCATAAGCAATTTGTCTCCTGTTGGAGCCACATCTGAACCCCAACGAACAATATTAAAGCAACCCGGATCAATATGTTCCAACCCAATATAATGAGCCTTGTCTTCTTCGGTAGGTTTCTTCTTTTTAGTGCTATTTATTGCTATTTCATCAAATCTATATATTGCCATTACTTAATAAATCTATTAGGGTAGAATAATTGGTATGAACCTTTTCTTTACTTTCTTTCCATTTTGATATAGCGCCAGAGAAACTTATTTCTTCATCCTTAACATCTTTGATAAAGACATATTTCTGAATGCTCAAATCAAAGTCGTTGTTAGCTATATCATCTATTGAAACAGATTTTTTAAATTGCTCTATATCTTCACTGAAATGAAATGCTTGAAGAATTTTTTCAATATGATTTTTTTCTAAATAACTTTCTGCATTTTTTCTTGTAACTTCCTTAACCGCATTTATGAAGATTACTTTATTTTTCTTTTCCTGCGATTTATTCTTGTTGCAAAATAATATACAAGCCTCCATAGGAGCGTTATAAAACAAATTTGGTCCTAAACCTATTACGGCTTCTAATAGGTCACTTTTTACTAAATGAGTTCTAACGTCCTTTTCTTCATTCCTAAACAAGATCCCATGCGGAAGCAATATCGCACATCTTCCATCTTCATCATTCATAGATGCTAAGATATGTTGTATAAATGCATAATCAGCTCTTCCTTGCGGAGGCGTTCCCAAGAAATTACGTCCCCACTTATCATTCATGAATTTTTCACGATTCCATTCTTTAATTGAATATGGTGGATTTGCAAGAACTATATCAAATTTACGTAAGTGACTGCCATCTAAAAATGCTGGATTCTCCAAGGTATCGGCACAAACTATAGAAAAATCTTCCACACCATTAAGATAAAGATTCATACGTGCAATAGAAGAAGTCAAGCCATTGACCTCCTGACCAAAGACTTGTACTCCCTGCCATTCCTCACCTTTATTGCGTAGGTAGTCCAAACATTTCACTAACATACCACCAGAACCACATGTTGGATCATAAATACTCTCATTTGGCTGAGGTTGAAGAATCTCAGCCATCAACTGAACTACTGTTCGATTGGTATAAAACTCTTGAGCTGTATTTCCAGCATCATCAGCAAACTTACCAACCAAATATTCGTAAGCCTGTCCCATTTCATCTGCCGGGCAAGCTTTCAACGAGAGCGTATATTTAGAAAAATCTTCTATCAAAGAGGTGATAATGCTGTCGGGCATCTTTGCCTTATTGGTCCAACCATCCTTAGGTCCAAATATCCCTTCCAATCCTCCGATTTTTCTGCCATCCATTTCCTTAGCAGGATTGGCTTGCTCAATAGCAATAAATGCTTCGACTAATTTATTGCCAACATTTTCCGTTACTTCACGAACATCTCTCCAGTGCGCACCATCAGGAATGCGAATGGGGAGATCCTCTACTTGCATACCTGCATACTCAACTCCTCCTTCACACACAAATCCTTCAAACTGTTCATCATAAACATCGGAAATGCGTTTGAAAAAAAGCAAAGGGAAAATATACTCTTTATATCCAGCCGCATCAATCTGGCCACGCAAATGAGTGGCAGCTGCCCAAAGAAAACCTTTAAGTTCATCGAGCGTAATAGGGTCGTCCGGATGACGATATTGTTTTACTTTTTCTGCCATATTGATTATGCGTTAATGAGTAATGAAAATTCTTTCTCCAATCGCTTCACATCTTCGTATGCTTGTTTGAACTCAGCCAACACTTCCACATAAGGACGAATTTCCTCCTTGTGGTAAACAACATAGCGATTGGGCGAAAGATTATACTCTTTATCTCTTATCTCCTGCAATGTAACGATTCGAGAATAGTCCTCTTCATCGGAGTAATTTTGATAAAGTGAATATAACCTATCTATATCATTCTCTTCTAAAATATTCTGCGCTCTCTTTTGAGTTAGAATTTTGGAACCATCTATCATCAAAATCCGTCCGGAATGATGAGCCGGTTTCATCCTTCGTATTATCAAGAAACACGGAGATAGTCCAGTTCCATAAAACAATTTATCTCCTAATGTAACAACGGCTTCTATCAAATCACTTTCCACTAATTGCTTCCGTATTTCTGCTTCTTGATTTCCACGAAACAGAATGCCTTGTGGCATTACAACAGCCATACGCCCCTTGCCAGAGGACATAGAACATATCATATGCTGAATCCACGCATAGTCACCACAACTATCACTCGGTGTGCCATAAATATTGCGCTTATATTTATCTGAACTCCATTCCGTTGCTCCCCAATTTTCAAGAGAAAATGGAGGGTTTGCTATAACACAATCGAATTTGGCGATATTACCACCTTGAAGAATTTTTGGGTCTCTCAATGTGTCGCCTTGCATTACATTAAAATCAGATGCACCATGCAGGAATAGATTCATTTTAGCAATGGCCGCATTCACGACATTCTTCTCTTGTCCGAATATACTTCCACAGCAAAGAGAATCATCGTGCATATATCGTATAGCTTCGATAAGCATTCCTCCACTACCACAAGCAGGATCATATACAGTTTCCCCCGGTTGCGGGTCGAGAATATGCACTAATAATCTCACAACAGAACGAGGAGTATAAAACTCTCCAGCTTGAGCCTTACTATCATCGGCAAACTTCTTCAATAATATTTCATAAGCATCACCCATTAAGTCCGCAGGGTAATCCTTATTACCAAGTTTTCGTTTTGATAGATGTTCTATCAGGTCACGAATCTTACTATCATTGAGTATTGCTTTGTTAGTCCATTTTTGAGATGAAAACATAGATAGCACCCCATACAATGTATCTGGGTTTGCTATCTCTATCTGCCTCATAGCACCGACTATGGCAGCTCCAAGATTTTCTGTACGCTCTCGGACTTCTTGCCAATGACAACCATCAGGAATAACAAAACGATGTTGCTCTGGCAGAGATGCATACTCCTTATCACCACCACTTGATATTAAAGCTTCTTCTGTTTCTTCATCATAGACATCAGATATCCGCTTGTAATAAAGCAAAGGCGTGATATAATCCTTAAAATTATCTTGGCTTACAGGACCGCGTATTATATTACAGGCCTCAAACAAGAAATTGTATAAGTCCTGTGCACCTGTAAGCTCTTTATTTATTGTTTTTTTTGCCATCTAATAACTCTGTCAAATAGTGGATTTGAGATTCCTTTATTTCATTAACTCAACAACATCTTCCGGCAACATCACATTCTCGGAATCACCTTTCGGAGCGTTCTTAAGGAACAGCACCGGAACGATGGTGTAGTTCTTAGCAAACGGCAGCAAATTAGCTTTGCGGAGAAGTGCAGCAGTTAGCTGTTTGTCATTCTCCCCTGTTGTCCATTTGCATTCTCCGACCAACAGAGACTTTTTATCAAGCGATTCGGCCATTACATCGAACTCGACCTGTTCCGGCTTCTTATCCTCATTGAGAACAGAGCCCCACCAGCGTTTTGCTTTGCCATAAACTACTCCATTAACAAGATTTCCTGTTACGGCATCCCGACACAGTTTTTCCCATTGCATATTCACAGACTCAGAGAAATGAGCAGTCAAAGCTTGTTCGATCGGTAAGCGACGACCAAGTTCAATGAACGAACGATTAGGGACAACAAACTGATAGTAGAACGCCATAAACGGATCGGCAATCTTGTAGAGACTCTTTTTCGCATTCTTCTCATCAATCCCGAACGGAACATCTTTTTCCAAAAAACCGAGATCAACAAGTTTCTTCAATGGACGCGACAGATTAGTTGCAGGTTCATTGCATCGTGCAGCAATTTCGGAAAGACGGTTTGCACCAGTACCGATATAAGACATTATTGTCGAAGTCTTGACAATATCCTTAACATCATCCTGAAGCAGTTTTATCGGCTCCTCATAAAGAGCCCCATTTACAGAAAGGATATTATGCCACATGGCATCATCAAGCGAAATTCTGTTTTCCCTTAGTTCCCAATAACGCGGCACACCTCCCCAAACAGCATACTCTTCAATAGCGTTCATCGCATTAAGGTCCAATGCCTCTTGAATATATGGCAAACGTATCGGTGCAAGTTTCATGATCTCATCAGCAC
>OLVO01002645.1_pt1 | contig 15941 bp, 9 predicted proteins | sample 1672571 | NCBI WGS metagenome assembly OLVO01 (sample SAMEA3136700, study PRJEB25190) | human gut metagenome | biome: human gut; feature: human-associated habitat; material: faeces | place: Austria | collected 2013
CGGCAAAAAAACTGAGCTGTGAAAATTTAGAATTTGTTCAAATGGGTGTAAATTTTATGGATTTTGAAAAAAGATTTGATTTAATATTTTCAAATGCCGCTTTACATTGGATTATAGACCATAAAAATTTGTTGGAGAGGAGTTATAAGGCTCTAAAACCCAATGGAAAAATAGCCTGGAACTTTGCCGGCGGCGGAACATGTTCAAACTTTTTTGAAGTTATACGGGAAAAAATGAAAAGCAATAAATACGCTGAGTATTTTAAAGATTTTGAATGGCCCTGGTTTATGCCGTCAAAAGCAGAGTATATAGAGTTAATCAAATCAGTAAATTTCTCAAAAGCTGAAGTGTCTGAAAAAAATGAAGATAGATTTTTTGCTGATAAGGAAGAAATGATCAGATGGATAGACCAGCCGAGCATTGTGCCTTTTATAAAGCAGATACCTGACGAATTAAAAGAAGAGTTTAGGAGCGAAGTTGTTGAGGAAATGATTAGCAGGACGATTCAGCCTGACGGCAGGTGCTTTGAAACATTCAGGAGAATTAATTTTATATAAGAACTTTGAAAATGGAGAATTATTTTATAATTTTACATGGATTTTGGAAAACTATGATAGTGAATTTTATAATCGGTCTGATATAGTAGAATTGTATTATAGATGTTTGAACCAACTGATTGAACTGGCAGTGAGCCACGGTTTTGAAGGAAATCTGTGGCACTGTTTTCTTGCGTTTATTATGGTAAATAATGAAAATGCCTACAGTACCGCCTGCGAAATGAAAGGAGCAGTAAACGGAAGTATCAATGCGATTGCAGCCCATGATTTTGCTATTTTAAAAGAAATGTTTGATTATAACTTAAATGAAGTGGCAAAGACTCTGGAAATTGATGATATGGATGTGCTTCAGAATTTCAAGGGACCGGATGATAATGGAAGCGTATTTAACAAACGTATCCGTGACTGCATCTGTGAACTGGCTGTAGAACTGGCAGGAGCAAAGGATACCAATGCATTTCAGGATAGCGTAACCGGATTCTATGCAAGATTTGGTGTAGGAAATCTAGGCTTACATAAGGCATTCCGTATCCAGAATACCAACGGTGTTGTAGAACTGGCACCGATTACCAGAATCGCTCATGTGAAACTCGATGACCTGGTAGGCTATGAAATTGCCAAGAAGAAGCTGGTGGATAATACAGAAGCTTTTGTAAAGGGAAAGAGTGCCAATAACTGTCTGTTGTTTGGTGATGCAGGTACCGGTAAATCAACCAGCATAAAGGCAATTGCCAATCAGTATTATGAGCAGGGACTTCGCCTGATTGAAGTTTATAAGCATCAGTTTAAAGATTTGAACACTGTTATTTCCATGATAAAGAACCGTAATTATAAATTTATTATATATATGGATGATTTATCTTTTGAGGAATTTGAAATTGAATACAAATATTTGAAAGCTGTAATTGAAGGTGGGCTGGAGAAGAAACCGGACAATGTGCTGATTTATGCAACCTCAAACCGCAGACATCTGATTCGTGAGAACTTTTCAGATAAAGAGGAAGTGCGTGAGGATATGCATACTTCTGATACCGTACAGGAAAAACTTTCACTGGTATATCGTTTTGGTGTATCTATTTACTTTGGAGCACCGACCAAGAAAGAATTCCAGCAGATTGTAGTAGAACTGGCAGAAAAGCAGGGAGTACATCTTCCGGCAGAAGAGCTTTTAGCAGAAGCCAACAAATGGGAGTTAAGTCATGGTGGACTTTCCGGAAGAACCGCACAGCAGTTTATCAATTATATGTTAGGACAGGAAGTGTAACAGAAGATTTACACAGGAGGAGGAGCACGGATGAAGACTTTTGCAGCAATTTATATCGGGTCTTATGAAATCAGCATGAAAGTGTTTGAGCTTTCCATTAAGAGAGGAATCCGGGAAATTGACCATGTCCGCCATAGAATAGAATTGGGAAGGGATGTTTATTCCCAGGGATATGTTGGATATGAAACAGCGGATGAATTGTGTCAGGTGCTGAAAGAATTCGTGGGGATTATGGAGATGTACCGGACGGATGAGTATGAAGCATATTCAGGTCTTGTCATCCGGGATGCACAGAACGAAGCATTTATTTTAGACCAGATACGGATTCGAACCGGACTTAATGTGAAAGTGCTGAGCAATTCGGAACATCGTTTTATCAGTTATAAGACGGTGGCATCCCAGAAGAATTTTGAGGATATGACCAGTCAGAATGCAGCAGTAGTTGATGTAGGTGGTGGCAGTATGCAGATAACACTTTTTGTAAAAGGAAAGGTAGTTACCACGCAGCATCTTCTGATTGGAATTATGCGTGTGCAGGAGAAACTCTTTGACCTTGGCATGCAAAGCGGTAATTATGAGCAGCAGATTCAGGAAGTTGTAGATAAGGAGTTAGAGGTCTTTAAAGCTCTTTATCTGCCAAAGGATGGCATCCGTTATGTTATTTTTATGGGAGATTATATCTCTGCATTTATGCCGAAAATCAGTAAAGAAAATGGTAAATGTATGGTAGATGCGGACAAGTTCTATCGTTATACGGAGAAGCTGAGAGCAAAGAATACAGGACAGATTGCAAGAGAATTAGGAATTACCAACGAGAGTGATACATTGCTGATTCCGGCACTGGTTATCTATCGTCAGTTAGTTGCCACATTAAATGCCCAGAATGTAGTAGTTCCGGGTGTGAATGTAAATGATGGTATAGCATATGATTATGCGCAGCGGCATAATATGGTGAAAGCAACACATGATTTCGAAGAAGATGTAATATCTGCGGCGGAATGTATGTCCAAAAGATATTTCGGCTATCAGCCACATCTTGAAGCATTAGAGCAGATGGCAGTCCAGATATTTGATGCCATGAAGAAGATTCATGGATTGGGAAACAGAGAGCGGCTGATGCTAAGGACAGCAGCCATTCTCCATGACTGTGGTAAATTTGTCAGTCTGGTTAATGGACCGCAGTGCTCCTATGACATTATTATTTCTTCAGAAATTATTGGATTGACTCATCTGGAGCGTGAAATTGTGGCGTCTACGGTACTTTATAATACACTACCGATAGACAGCTATGACAGACTGGCAGATAAGATGGATCATGACAGTTATCTTACCGTAGCCAAGCTTGCAGCTATCCTTAAGGTGGCAAATGCCATGGATAGAAGCCACAAGCAGAAATTTAAGAATGTAAAGACATCTGTTTCCGGAAGAAATCTGATTATTACCATAGAGACGGAAGATGATGTGACCTTGGAAAAGGGACTGTTTGAGTCCAAGGCGTCCTTCTTTGAAGAAGTATTCAGTATGAAACCGGTGATTAAAGTGAAAAAGGTCTATAGTTAGGAGAGTATGCGAATGGAAAAATTAAAAGAATATACGAATCCGGAATATTATGAAAACCGTGAGTTGAGCTGGATTAAATTTAATGGCAGAGTATTGAATGAAGCAAGAGACAAATCCATTCCGCTGCTGGAGCGGTTAAAATTTGTCAGCATTACTTCTTCAAATCTGGACGAATTTTTCATGGTACGTGTGGCTTCTTTAAAGGATATGGTACATGCGGGCTATAAGAAAACAGATATTGCCGGTATGACAGCGTCTGAACAGTTAGCAGCCATTAATCATGATACCAGGGAACTGGTAGAACTGCAGTATTCTACTTATAACCGTTCCCTGATTCCACTATTGAATGCAAGAGGAATCTATATTGTAGATGCCTATGAAGATTTGGAGGATTTTCAGGCAGAATATGTAGACCGTTATTTTGAAGAAAATATATATCCGGTACTGACACCGATGGCAGTGGATGCATCCAGACCATTTCCGTTGATTCGCAATAAGACATTAAACATTGTAGCTTTACTGGAAGAAAATCCGAAGAAGGATGACCTCCTTGGCAAAGCAGAAGAGAAGAAGCTAAAGGCAGAGGGTAAAAAGGGAGGAACCATTTATGAATATGCAACCGTTCAGGTGCCATCTGTATTACCAAGGCTGATTCCGATTCCATCCGTAAAGGAAGGCGAGAAATCCTTTATCCTGTTGGAGCAGATTATTGAGAAGAATATTTCCAAATTGTTCTTAGGTCATAAAGTGGTCTGTGCTTATCCGTATCGTATTATGCGTAATGCGGACCTTTCCTTTGATGAGGACGAAGCAGAGGATTTACTGAAAGAAATTGAAAAATCCTTAAAGAAACGGCAGTGGGGCGAAGTTATCCGGCTGGAAGTGGAATATGGCATTGATAAGCGTCTGCTGGCATTTTTAAAGGATGAACTTCGGGTAGAGTCAGAGGATGATATCTTTAAAATCAATGGACCGATTGATTTGACTTACCTGATGAAGATGTATGGACTGGAAGGCTGTGATGATTTACGTTACAAACCATATACTCCACAGCCGGTGCCACAGATCCAGCAGGGAGAGAGTATCTTTGATGCGATTAAAAAAGGTGATATTTTACTGCATCATCCATACCAGACCTTTGATCCGGTAGTCGAATTTATCCGTCAGGCAGCCAAAGATCCGGATGTACTGGCAATCAAACAGACACTTTACCGTGTCAGCGGCAATTCGCCGATTATTGCATCACTGGCACAGGCCGCAGAAAATGGCAAACAGGTATCTGTTCTGGTAGAATTAAAAGCCCGTTTCGATGAGGAAAATAACATTGTCTGGGCAAAAAAATTAGAGAAAGCAGGCTGCCATGTCATCTATGGTCTGGTGGGCTTAAAGACCCACAGCAAGATTGCACTGGTCGTAAGAAGAGAAGAAGAAGGCATCTGCCGTTATGTACATCTTGGAACCGGAAACTATAACGATTCCACTGCAAAGCTGTACACAGACTGTGGTATCTTTACCTGTTCGGAAGCAATCGGAGAAGATGCAACAGCAGTATTTAATATGTTATCCGGTTATTCTGAACCGCTGTCCTGGAACCGGCTGGTGGTAGCACCAATCTGGCTGCGGAAGCGTTTCTTGAAATTGATTGAGCGTGAAACAAAATACGCCAGGGCGGGAAAGACAGCCAAAATTGTTGCCAAGATGAATTCTCTTTGTGACCGTGATATTATTGCAGCTTTGTATGAAGCATCAGCAGCGGGAGTGCAGATTGATCTGGTTGTACGTGGAATCTGCTGCCTGAAGGTAGGCATTCCAAAGATCAGTGAAAATATCAGAGTGCGTTCCATTGTAGGAAATTTCTTGGAGCACAGCAGAATTTTCTATTTCTATAATGATGGACAGGAAGAAATTTACATGGGAAGTGCTGACTGGATGCCGCGTAACTTAGACCGCCGTGTAGAGATTATTTTCCCCGTAGAAAATGAAGAGTTAAAGCATAAAGTAATGCATATTCTGGATGTGGAACTGGCAGATAATACGAAAGCACATCTCCTTCAGAAGGATGGCACCTATGAAAAGGTTGACAAACGTGGAAAGGTGCTGGTGAATTCACAGCTGCAGTTCTGCAGGGAAGCAGAAGAAGCAGCACCAAAGCCTGCGGATGTGGTAAAAGACCGTATTTTTATTCCGGCAGAACCGGTAGAGGACTAAAGAAATCAGACACTTTTGCCGATATATAATATGAAACCATTGAAATAAAGCTCCAGGGAGGGGATTGTCGCATACGGATATGACGGTTATTTTAAGGTTCCGGTTGTTTTGCTCGTTCACGAGCAGGAAAGACAGCAGAATAGAGGGTATTCGGATGAATCCAGCCGGAAAAAATGTTCCGAAAATGAATTTGAACGAATCTTTCGAAATGCATTAGACGAGGTGAAAGACAAAAAATAGAGAGTATCTATAAAGAGGGACTGTTGTTTTACAGAAATTGTAAAATGACAGTCCCTCTTGGTGTACATGAGTAGTAAGCTATCTGCAATGTAGCGCATTTTTAATATCCGATAAAATATAATAAGGAATCGGCATATGTCTTGTTCCGTTTCCCATGGAAATATAAGGTTTGTTACTTCCGTGGAAGTCAGAGCCACCGGAAATAAGCAGATGATATTTTTGTGCAAGCTTCTTAATGTTTCGTTCATCGCCAAGTTGGTAGCTGGAATAGACGGCTTCAATACCATCTAAATGGCTTTCTTCTACCAGTGTCTGAACCAGAGCGTCCAATCGGTCTGCATTCATGCGATAGAGTACCGGATGGGCTAAAATGGCAAGACCACCGGCATGATGAATCAGGGAAATACCTTCCTGCGGAGTGATTTTAGGACGGTCTATATAATAAGGACAGTCATCCCCGATATATTTACTGAATACTGTATTCATATCTTTGGCAAGACCATGATTTACAAGGTATCTTGCAATATGTGCTCTTGTAATGACTGCATCCGGAAATTCTCTGATAAGACTGTCATAATCAATGGCAAGGTGTGCCTCCTGCTGCAGTTTATCAACCATCAGGCGGTTGCGGTCTGTGCGGGAAGAACGGAATGCATTTAATTTATCATTAAATACTTTATCGTCCGGGTTAATATATAGCCCGACCATATGGATTTCACGGTCATCCAGTTCACAAGAGAGTTCAACACCGGCAATGACTTCCGGTGCATCTGGGGAGTTAAGCCGCAAGGTTTCTTCCTGTGCTTCTTTAATACCATCGATACAGTCGTGGTCAGTAAGGGCAAAGGCACATATCGAATGACGTATGGCTTCATGAACCAGCTCAGATGGAGTAAAAGTTCCGTCAGAGCAGGTTGAATGTACATGTAAATCAATAAATCCTGTTTCCATGGTATAATCCTTTCTAACAGCTCGAAATAATTATTTTTTAGAATTATTTATGAATATGATTATAAGAGTAATCTTTCGTTTTGACAATCCGGAAGAAATGAGAAAAATCTTTTGCGTATAAAAACAAAGTCCTATATACTGCAATTAGGAAAAATAATCTGCAGGGGGCAGGAAGCATGAAAAAAAATTTAGAAGTAAGTATGCTTGGAACATTTCGAATGCAATATGGAAATCATTCCTTTATCATAGACCGGAAATCAACGACAAAGACGAACCGGCTGCTTCAGATCATTCTGCATGCGGGTACAGAAGGGGTAACAAGGGAAGAACTGGTGGGAAGACTTTGGGAAAATGAGGAGGTTGCAAACCCATCCAACAGTTTCCGGGCAATTCTTTTCCGGGTGCGGAAACTGCTTAAGGAGCAGGGACTGCCGGAGAGCGATTATATTATAAGCCGAAAGGGAGTTTATTGCTGGACGCCGGAAATTCCGTATCATTGTGATTGCATTTCTTTTGAAGAGAAGGCAGAGCATGCATTGAAACAGGCGGAAGATTTTGGAAAAGCAGAATTAGAGGAAGCAGTCAGGCTGTACCGTGGAGAATTTTTGCCGGCACTGGGAGCATCAGAATGGGTAATTTTCTGGGCAACGAAATACCGGAAATTATATATGTCCTGTGTAAAGAGACTGTGCGGAATTTACCGGGATGAGCAGGAGTATCAGAAATTATATGAGATAGCAGAAAAAGCAGCGGTTCTTTATCCACTGGATGACTGGCAGGTATACCAGATGGAGGCATTGATTGCCATGAAGCGTTCCAAAGAGGCGGTGGCATTATATCATAAGACAGAAGAAATGCTGCTGGCAGAGCTTGGCAGTGAGCCTTCAAAGTCTATGCTGGAACAATTAAAACGAATCAGCAGCTGTGTTACGGAGGATGCCACTCATATTCAGGCAATACAGGAGAAGTTGGAAGAAGAGAGAGAGGAAGGAGCATTTTACTGTTCGTATCCTGTTTTCATTGAAAATTACCGCTTTGCAAAACGGGTTTTGCAGCGCACGGGAAAGAGTGCGTGGCTTCTTATGAGCACCATTACCGATGGGAAGGGGTATGCTTCAGAAGGCGGTGTTCATTTCGAATACATCCGGGCAGAACTGGAGCAGGCATTGAAAAACTCCCTGCGCAGCGGTGACCTGTATACCAGATACAGCACAAACCAGTATCTGATACTTTTGATAGGTATTGAAGAAGAAAATTGCGGACTTGTGATAGAAAGAATCAATGACAACATGGAACGGACGGCTGGAAAGAAATATGTGAAATATCATAAAGTACTGGTGAATGGAACAGACGAGTAGATACGAGGAGAAATACAATACAAACAGGAAGATTTAAGTACAATTCGGAAGAATAAAGAAAAAATAGAAAAATATAACGCTTTTTATAACACAGAGTAGGCTATGATTGGTTATACAATTCATAAATCAACAGGAAATGGATAAAATGAATAAAAGGAGAAAAAACATGAGAGTAGCCAAAATGTTGGGAAAAAGAATTACAGCTTTTGTAATGGCGGCATTGATGGTATTGTCCTTATCCGGAATAACCGGGATGACAGTAAAAGCTGCCGAAAAGGATAATACAATTACGATGCAGCTGCAGGATACAAAGAAAATCGAGTGTTCTGCATGGATTGCTTACGAAACCAAATGGAGTGTTACCAGTGGAAAAGATAAGGTAACATTAAAAAATACAAATAAGAAAGAGGTATCTGTAACTGCGGATAAGACAGGAACAGTTACCTTGAAGTGCAAGTATAAGAATTATCTCTTTCAATGGAAAACAGAAAAATATACTATTAAAATCAGTAAGAGAACTCCGGTATTTGAAGAGAGCATTTCAAATCTGACTTATAACGGAAAAGTCCAGACACTGAATGCAAAGAACTTTGTAAAGGATGGTCCAAAGAGTGGTATTGTTGGAACCTGTGACAAAGAGATTTTAAATGCAGGAACTTATACTTATACGATTACAACACCGGCAACAGATGTATATAAGGCAGGAAGCAGGACTTATACGGTAACTGTAAATAAGGCAGAGGCAGTAATTAAGGAAAAACCATCTGCAACAATCAATCATATGTCCGGAAAACTGAGAGAGTCCCATCTGAATGGCGGAATGGCAGTAGCGGTCAATGATGAGAACCAGGAACTGGAAGGCCATTTTGAGTGGCAGAGCCCGGATGAGACACTGTGGTTTAATACTACCGGAACTGCAATCTTTGAAGATGTAGACCATCATGTAGTATTTGTGCCGGAAGGAAATGCAGCAGAGAACTATAAAGAGACTGTATTTATTGTACCGGTAAGAACCTATTTAAAAGCATTGTATGCAAATCTTACAGCCAGTGATTTTGAATATAATGGCAGTAATGATGAGAAAAACTTAAGCTGTGATGCGAATGCATACAGCTGGGGAATTGAAAAAAATCCAAGCATTTCCATTACTTATACTTATTATGATGAGGCGGGAAACAAATTAAGCAAGGCACCGGTGGATGCAGGAACTTATACGGTAATTGCAACAGCCAGTGCAAAGAAATTTGAATCCGCAGACAGTAATGAAGCAACCTTTACTATCCGGCAGAAAACGTTGACGAATGAAATGGTAACTGCAAAGGATACTGAGTATACCGGAAACACAGTTGCAGTTGTGGTAAAGGATGGAGACAAAACATTAGTAGAAGGAAAAGATTATACTGTAATATACAGTGGAAGTAATCCAAATGCAGGAGAGACATCAGCAGCAATTACCGGAATCGGTAACTATAAAGGAACGGTAAATACAACCTATACCATTCTTCCGAAAGAAGTGGAAAATGACAGCGTGATTGCAACTGCAAAGGAAAAATATTATACCGGAAAAGCAGTAACACTCAGTGAAGAAGATGTAACTGTAACTTATAATGGGAAAGTATTAACAGCAGGAAACGATTATACTGTTGGTAATTACAAAGATAATGTAGAAGAGGGAACTGCGCTGGCAACCGTAACCTTTACCGGTAACTATAGTGGAACTGTAAATGTAAGCTTTGGAATCAGTAAGATTCGTGCAAAAGTATATGCCAAATATGGAAATGGAAAACTGCTGCTGTTAAGCGGAAACTGTATTTTAGACCCGGCTGTATTAGAAGAAGCAGCAGATTATGCAACCACAGAGGAAAGCGTAATCCGTGGATTCATCTTAGAGGATGAAAATGCAGGTGTAGTGACAACATATACAAAACTTTTCCGCAATACAGAGGGTTATAACGTATATGTAAAGGTAGCAGATACATTTACACAGAAGGCAGAGTTCTACATCCGGAAAGCAGGAACTGTCCGTCCGGAAGGAACAGTTGGTGATGCAACAGCAAATTATGATTATGTGGGAAGAGCAGCAGTTTCTTTAAATCAGCTGAAAGTGACAACGGATATGTCTGGTTTTACTGCACCAGCGTCTTTTGATGCAGAAAAGAATTATGATGGAAAGATGCCGGTAACCCTTGCATCTGTTTTAGATGCATATGCAGCAAACAGTGGCATTGCAGGGGATGATGCAAGATTCTACCGCATCGAATGGTACCGGATGATTAATCCGAATTCCTGGCATATTGATGGAGAAATTGTTGATAACAGTTATACCGTTACTTTTATGGTAGACGGAAATGTATATCAGGAAGTACGCGAAGTAAAGGGAACGGAAGTTTCTGTAACAGATCCTGTAAAGGCAGAGACAGAGACAACAACCTATGAATTTACCGGCTGGACTTTAGAAGATGGCAGTAAAGTAAATGTTGCAGATTTAAATGATAGTACCGTAGTGTATGCTTCTTTTGATGAAAAGGAGAAAGAAACTGAGCCGACCGAGCCAGTTGGACCGACTGGGCCAACCGAACCAAGCCAGCCGACCGAACCGACTGAGCCGACTGAGCCGACCGAACCAACCAAGCCAGCCGAATCAACCCAGCCGGCAAATCCAAACCAGCCAGCATCATCAGAAACAGCGGTAACTCCGGCAGACAATAATACACAGCCGGAGACAGCAGCACAGACACCGGTAACCCCGGCACAGACCCCGGTTACACAGGCCCAGGTGGCACAGACACCAGTCAGACAGCAGCAGGCAGCACAACAGCCACAGGACGCAGAAGAACCGGTGGTTTTAGAAGATGAAGAGGTTCCGCTGGCGAATGTAACGGACGATAATGCAAAACAGGAAGTAACTGCATTAGAAGATGAAGCAGTTCCTCTGGCGGCAAATCCGGCGGGAGAAGATAACTGTATCATCCATTGGATTATGATGATTCTTACGATTGTATTTGCAGGATATAATGTAGTAAGGGCAGTACTTCGTCAGAAGAAAAATGCATAAAAGCAGGAGGCAGAAAGTATGAAGATAGTAGATGGAATCATTGCTGTTATATATGTAATTGCTATGGCAGTGCTGTTTTTCTTGAGAGACTGTGAGAAAGATCTTCCAATGGGAATTCTGGCACTGGCTGTTACCGCAGCTGCAGTAGCATGTATGGTTATCCAGAATAAAAAGCGTGATAGCAAAGCAGCAAGAGCTTAAAAAATAATATAAATAAGTATTGCAGGCAGGACGATAGAAAATGAAAATACATTTTGTCGTCCTGCTGTTTTTCGTTGCCAGCCATTTGAAGAAAGTTCCCGCTTGACATTATTTTAAAATTGAGTTATTGTATTAATTAAATAATACAATGATAATTGCAAAGAAGAAAAGGAAGATTAGGTATGGCAAAGAAAAAGAAGAAAATGGAGTTTGAAACAATGCAGGTAAAGCTGCCTCATGTAAAGGGGCTGTCCATTGTGCTTCCGGTTATTTATATTTTATGGGTAGCAGTGATGTATTATCTCCTGCTTCCGGCACTGAATATTCATTCCAGAGGTTTATGGCTGTTTGTATTAGGCGTTATATTATTCCCGTTAGGAATAATAGGTGCGTTGGTATCAGCAGCCAGGAAGGCGGAAGGTAAGTCCGCAGGAAAGCTGGAAAAGCCGGTAAACGGTATTTTTGCAGCAGTTGGAGTAATCGGAATTCTGTTCCTGCTTCTTTTATTTTATGGCAGCAAAATGTTCCATGCACAGGCATATGCAGATATCCTGACCATCGAAGACAGTGATTTTAACAGCGATATCAATACAGCATCTTCTGTATCAAAGATTGCGTTAATGGATACGGACAGTGCAGTATTGCTGGGTAATCGTGAAATCGGAAGCCTTTCAGAAGTGGTGAGCCAGTATAATGTATCGGAAGACTACACACAGATTGATTATCAGGGGGCACCAACGAAAGTATCTGCATTAGAGTATGCCGGCTTCTTTAAATATATGGGAAATAAGGAAAATGGTGTTCCGGGTTATATAACTGTTGATCCGGTAGGACAGAAGGCACAGTATGTTCCGGTAAAGGAAGGAATGATTTATGTTCCGTCTGCTTACTTTGGCAAGGATTTAAGAAGGCATATCCGTATAAATTACCCGGATAAACTTTTCGGAAATCTTCATTTTGAAGTGGACGAAGATGGAAAACCATACTATATTGCCAGTGTATACAAATACACCATCGGTTTATTTGGTGGAGAAACTGTTGAGGGTGCAATCAGCTGTGACCCAATCAGCGGAGACTGTCAGTATTATGATGCATCAGAAGTGCCGAACTGGATGGATGATGTTTTTGACGGGGATCTTCTGGTGGAACAGTATAACTGGTATGGAGAATTATCTAATGGATTTATGAACAGCATCTTCGGCAAAAAAGGCTGTAAGAAATGTACGGAAACGGTAGTAGAGGATGAAGACGGAGATGAGGAATCTTACGAAGCAAACTTCGGTTATGTTGCCAAAGACGGGGATATCTGGATTTATACCGGAGTTACTTCTGTCAATGATGATGCCTCTAATATCGGGTTTATACTGGTAAATGAGCGGACTTCAGAAGCACATTATTACAGTATTGCAGGAGCAGATGAAAGCTCTGCAATGGCTGCTGCAGAAGGAGAAGTGCAGGAGAAAGGATACCGTGCATCTTTTCCGTCTTTGATTAATGTAGATGGTCAGCCGACTTATATTATGGTATTAAAAGATGCCAGCGGCATAGTGAAGCTTTATGGCATGGTAAATGTAGAATCTTATAATATGGTAACAACAGCAGCCAGTCTCGATGAGTGCTTTGCAAAGTATCGTAAGATGACAGGCAGTGACGGTACAGAAAACACTGGGAATCCGGAAGAGGCAGAAAATTCTTCCGGGGACAGCAACAGCACTGCAGGTAATGCACAGACAGCAGCCAAGGGAAAAATAATTCCGGAAGGTGAGACAGAGACAAGAAGTTTTGTAATCAGTGAAATACAGTATGTTGAGATTGCAGGAGAGACCTATGTTTATCTGGCAGGAGACGACGGTATGGTATACTGGCAGAAGTTTTCTGATAATGAACAATTGATTTTCCTGCATGAGGGAGATACTGTTACTGTAAATGGAATTATGGAGAAAGATAATATTTACTGGATAGATACCATTGGGATCATGCAGTAGGAAGGCGAAGAAATGGAAGCAGCAATCCTTGTAGTAATTATGATTGCAGGATTTACTTATTCAGCAATTAAGACAAAAGAAAGTTGGAAGAACCGCTGCAAACGGACACTGAAAGAAAAATATGGAAAAGAACCTGAGAAAAAGGAATTCAAAAGAGAACTGATAAGAAATTATCTGGATACTGTGGGTGGAACACAGCAGGTGGATGAGGTCACATGGAATGACCTTAATATGGATGATGTGTACCAGAGAATCAACAACTGTGATTCCACCATGGGAGAAGAAATTTTATATGCAAAGCTTCATTATGCGAAGCAGACGAAGGAAGAAGAGGAGCTTTTAGAAAAAAGAATAGCTTTTTGTGAAGCAGATGATGAAAAACGCTATCATCTGGAAGAAACTTTGTCAAAGCTTGGAAAGAGAGACGAGGCTTACTATATTCCATCCTTTATCCAGACAGTAGAGGATTTTGCAATTTCAAATCTCTGGGTTTATCAGATGCTCCGGATATTGCTGGTGGTAGTTGTTGTGGCGGCAGTCGTATTTCATAATATATATGCTCTGTCAGCTTTGGTGGTAGTATTTCTTGTGAATTTGTCGGTGTATATCTTTACGGTCCGGCTAAAGTTTGACCAGGAGATTCATATGATGGGAACGGCGGCATACCTGATTACGGTAGCACGAGAACTGGAGCAGGAATACCGGAAAGACAAAATTTGTGAGGAACTGGCACCGCTGCTTCCGGTATTTGCCAAAATGGATAAGAAGGCATTTCTGCTAAATATCCAGAGCAGAAATGCCATGGGAGATGTGTTTGAAATGCTGCAGGATTTCCTGCTGGGAGTAACCCAGTGGCATATCCTTACTTATATGAAAGTATTGAATCAGTTTATGGATAACCAGGAGGCTTATCTTAAGATTTACCGGGTGGTAGGAGAACTGGATGCAGCGGTCAGCACAGGCTCTTTCCGAAAGAGTCTGCCTCTTGTGACAGTACCGGAATATGAGGAAACAAAGCAGCTTGAGATGGAAGAAATTTATCATCCGCTGCTTCATGGAGCAGTGACCAATTCTATGGAACTTCAGCATAACTGCATTATCACAGGCTCCAATGCTTCCGGTAAGTCAACCTTTATCAAGACCATAGCTGTCAATGTGATACTGGCACAGAGCATTCATACCTGCACCGCAAAAAGAATGCACCTGCCTCATGCAAAAATGATTACTTCCATGGCGGTAAGAGACGATATTTTATCCGGTGACAGTTATTTTATCAAAGAGATTAAATATTTAAAACGTATCCTGGATGCTTTGTCGGAGGATAAACTGGTTATCTGTGTTATTGATGAAATCTTAAGAGGAACCAATACCCAGGAGCGTATTGCAGCTTCAAAAGCAATCATGGAATATCTGGCACATCATAACTGCATTGCAATTGTGGCATCCCATGATAAGGAATTGACGGAGCTTGAAAAAATTGGTTATGACAATTATCATTTTTCCGAAGAGTTTGGAGAAGAGGATATTGTATTTGATTATAAATTGCAGAAGGGACCGGCGAATTCCCAGAATGCAATCCGCCTGCTTTCCTTTACCGGGTTCCCGGAAACGATTATTGAGAGGGCGGAAAATATCAGAAGCGAATATCGGTAAAAATAATGCTTGACGAACGAAATGACATATGGTACTATAAGCAAGTTGAAGAAAGTAGAGTATCCACTCTCACCTTAGCACAATCAAGTGACTAAGTGTTTATAATGAGTATGCAATGAGCGAATCATTTTGAAGTGGATAGTCTGTCTATCCACTTTTTTTGCGGAAATAAACGGAAAGTTGTCTGGCAAAGCTGTGGTGAATTTAATTTTGGAGGTGTACGACCATTAGCGAGTTAATGATCAATGAACAAATCAGAGATAAGGAAGTCCGCCTGATTGGCGCGGATGGTGAACAGTTAGGTATCATGTCAGCAAGAGAAGCATATAAGCTGGCACAGGAAGCAGAACTTGATTTAGTAAAGATTGCTCCTGGAGCAAAGCCACCTGTATGTAAGATTATCGATTACGGTAAATACAGATATGAGCTTGCAAGAAAAGAGAAGGAAGCACGTAAGAAACAGAAAACGGTTGAATTAAAAGAAGTTCGTCTTTCTCCAAATATCGATACCAATGATTTGAATACCAAAATGAATGCCGCAAGAAAGTTCATTTCCAAAGGAAATAAAGTAAAAGTTACACTTCGTTTCCGTGGCAGAGAAATGGCACATGTACAGGCAAGCAAACATATTCTGGATGATTTTGCAGAAGCACTTGCAGATATTGCAGTAGTGGAGAAAGCACCAAAGCTGGAAGGCAGAAGCATGGGTATGGTGCTGGCAGAGAAAAGATAATGATTTTAAGGAGGAATAAATTATGCCAAAACAGAAAACAAGCAGAGCAGCAGCAAAACGTTTCAAATTAACAGGAACAGGAAAATTAAAGAGAAACAAGGCTTATAAGAGACATATCTTAACAAAGAAAACAACTAAGACTAAGAGAAATCTTAGAAAACCTGCAATGACAAATG
>OLVO01002654.1_pt1 | contig 15880 bp, 8 predicted proteins | sample 1672571 | NCBI WGS metagenome assembly OLVO01 (sample SAMEA3136700, study PRJEB25190) | human gut metagenome | biome: human gut; feature: human-associated habitat; material: faeces | place: Austria | collected 2013
AGATCCTCTCCGCCGGTTTTTCAGAACTTTCTGTCGGGATGATCCCTGCAGGCGCGGACCGTGTGGTCTGCGGAGACTTAAAGAGAACACGTCTCGACAAGATCAAAGTCCTCTTTTTCCTCGGAGTCAGCCAGGGAATTGTTCCGGCGGACCATTCAAAGGGCGGACTATTTACCGACAATGAGAGGGAGATCTTAAAAAAGAACTCCATGGAATTAGCGCCGACAGCGAGGGAAGAGGGGTTCATGGAGCGGTTTTACCTGTATCTCATGATGACAAAGCCGTCCGACCAGCTGATCCTCTCCTGGCCGGCGGTGACGGCGGAAGGAAAAGAGATCCGTGTTGATTTTAGCGGTGTTTATATGAATGCATCTGTATGGGTAAATGGAGAAAAGCTTGGAACACATCCATACGGATATACACCATTTTCATTTGACATAACAGACTATGTGAAATATGGTGAGGAAAATACAATTGCAGTAAAGGTGGAGAACAAGACGCCTTCAAGCAGATGGTATTCCGGAAGTGGTATTTACAGAAGTGTAAATCTGACCATGACAGAAAAGGTTCATGTGGATCTTGAGGGGACGCAGATTACGACTGAGAACCTGAAAGCAGAACAGGGTGGAACTGTCAATATGGATGTCCGCACACAGGTTGTGAATGATTCTGAAGATGAACAGGCTGTAACCTTGACGCACACGGTATTTCCAAAAGGCGCAGATGAAAGTGCAGCAATCGGAACAGTGACAACCGAAGCTAAAACTGTTGCATCCGGAGAAAGTGATGAAATCGAAATAACACTTGAGGCACAAAGTCCGGCGCTCTGGAGTGTGGACAGTCCGACACTTTATACTGTAAGAACAGAAGTAAAGCTTGGAGAAAATACAGTAGATGTTTACGATACAGAATATGGTTTCCGGTATTTTGATTTTGATAACAATACAGGATTTTCGCTGAACGGACAGAATACAAAACTAAAAGGTGTATGTATGCATCATGATCAGGGAGCACTTGGTGCAAAGGCAAATGCCCGCGCAATTGCAAGACAGATTGAGATCCTGAAGCAGATGGGGTGTAACGCGATTCGAGTGACACATAACCCTGCAGCTGATGAGCTGATCCAAACATGCAATGAGCAGGGGATGTTGGTGATCGATGAAGCTTTCGATACCTGGCTTTATGCAAAAAATGGAAACAGTAATGACTATGCAAAATGGTTCAATCAGACAATCGACGGGGACAATCAGATTTTAGGTGCAGGGGACGGTATGACCTGGGCACAGTTTGACCTGACAACAATGGTGAAGAGAGGATACAATGCACCATCGATCATTATGTGGTCTCTTGGAAATGAGGTTATGGAAGGAATCAGCGGTGGCGTTTCCAATTATCCGGCAACTGCCCAGAAACTGGTGAACTGGGTAAAAGAGCTGGATACAACAAGACCGATGACAACAGGAGATAACAAGCTGAAAGACAATAAGAGTGAAGCAGAAAGTATTGGCAATACATTAAATGCAGCAGGCGGAACCGTTGGATTTAACTATTGCGCAGGCTGGCAGTATGACAACTGGCATAAATCGCATCCAGAATGGCTGATGTACGGTTCAGAGACTGCTTCTGCGATCAACAGCCGTGGAATCTATAATCGGATCAACGGTGGAAGCCAGACTTCCGACAAGCAGCTTACATCCTATGATAATTCTGCTGTAGGCTGGGGCAGTGTAGCAAGTGATGCATGGTATACAACGATTACAAGAGATTACCTTGCAGGAGAATATGTCTGGACCGGATTTGATTATATCGGTGAGCCGACACCTTGGAATGGAATCGGAGCAGGATCAGTAGGAAGCTGGCCGGCACCGAAGAGCTCTTACTTTGGTATCGTGGATACCGCAGGCTTTGCGAAAGACAGCTATTACTTCTATCAGAGCCAGTGGAATGATCAGGTGCACACCTTACATGTACTTCCGGCATGGAATGAAAATGTAGTCTATAAAGACAATAGTGGAAAGGTTCCGGTAGTTGTATATTCGGATGCAGCATCGGTCGAGTTGTTCTTTACGCCGGCAGGTGGAGAAAGACAGTCTCTTGGAAAGAAAGCATTTACACAGAAAATAACAGCTGCAGGTTATACCTATCAGATTTACGAGGGAGAAGATAAGAACGGAACCGAGCATAAGAATCTTTATCTTACCTGGAAGGTTCCGTATGCGGATGGAACACTAGAGGCCGTTGCATATGACGCAGATGGAAATATCATTGAAAATACAGACGGACGTTCCAGCGTGACAACGACTGGCGAAGCTGCAAAATTGCAGATGTCAGCAGACAGAACCGAGATTGCTGCGGATGGAAAAGATTTATCTTATGTGACAGTTGATGTGACAGACCAGAATGGAAATATTGTTCCGGACGCAGAAAATCGCGTTACATTTAACGTAGAAGGTGATGGAGTTCTGGTTGGTGTAGATAACGGAAGCTCTCCGGATCACGATTCTTATCTTGCAGATAACAGAAAAGCATTCAGTGGAAAAGTTCTGGCAATCGTGCAGTCCACGAAAACTGGTGGTTCATTTACTGTGACAGCTACGGCAGATGGACTGGAAAGTGCAGCAGCAACCGTCACAACTTATTCTGTATCAGATGGCACACCAGAAGAAAAAGAGATCGACAGTTTCTGGATGTCAAAGACCTATTATGTCAAGACTGGAAATATCCCGGTATTTCCGACAACGATTGAAACTCGTTATACCGATGGAAGCAAAGAAAGCAAAGCAGTGACATGGGATGCGATCGGAGAGGAGATGGTACAGCAGTCAGGAAACTTTAATGTGCAGGGGCAGATTGAAGGACATCAGGTAACAGTCAATGTAAATGTTATTGATGAAGTTGGAGGACTTCTGAATTACTCAACCTCAACACCAGTTGGAACTGTACCGATTCTTTCAGAATCCAGGCCGGCGGTTCTTACAGACGGAACCATTCTGACCGCTTCATTTGGAGTAAACTGGGATGATATATCGGCTGATCAGTTTGCAGAAGAAGGAACTGTTACGGTAAATGGGACAGCAGATGTACTCGGTGATGAAATTCCGGTAAGTGCAACAATCCGTGTACAGACAGAGCAGATCACAGTTGGAAGCAGCGTGTCCGGAAAGGTAATGAATCTGACACAGAGCATTCCGGAAGGCGAACAGTCAGATACACTTTCTGCAATTGTGGACGGATCAACAACAATCAGTGATAACACAAGTGGAGGAGCAAACCCGACTGCATGGAGCAACTGGCAGAGTTCCCAGAATGGTAATAGTAAAGCAGAGATCACATTTGAGTATGCAACCCAGCAGAGACTTGGACAGATTGTGATGCATTTTGCAAAGGACAGCGGAAGTATGCGTTATCCGGATGCAGGAACAACAGAGATTCTGGTTTCAGAGGATGGAACCAACTGGAACAAGCTTGCAGTAACGGAGACGATTGGGGAAGAAAGTGGACGGGTAAAACCATATACGTATGATTTCACACCGACGACAGCGACTTTTATCAAATTCAAGCTTACGAACGCAAGTGCATCGACAGGAACCGGATGGAAACCTTGTACTGCACTTACTGAGATCGAGTTGAAGGTGGCACAGGGAAGCTTCGTATCGAATACGACAGCGAAGCTGGAAGAAGTCATTGTAAATGGCAATCCGGTACCGGAAAGTGCACTGGCACAGGGAAGCTATTCTACACCTGCTATTTTTGCAGAGGTAGAGGCAAAAGCAGCCGATAATGCGTCGGTGACTATTCTTCCGACTTTCAACAATATCAAGAAGATCATTGTTGAGTCAGAGGATCACAATACAAGAAATGTATTTGAAATCCGTCTTGGAGAAGAGACAGAAGAGACACCAGAATCCGGTGACAGAGATTATCCGATTAGAAGGCTCACTGCATTTGCAGAAAGTGAGTATAATGGCAGTGGAACAGAAGGACCGGCAGAGTACGTTCTGGATGAAGATGAAGGAACGCACTGGCATACAAACTGGAGTACAAATGATGCACAGGATGTAGAAAAACGCTGGATCGGACTGGAACTGGAAGAACCGGCAGTTCTGGATGCATTTCGCTATTATCCGCGTGGTGGCAATATGAATGGATTTGTAAGTGAGTATAAAGTACAGTACAAACTGAATCAGAAAGATGAATGGACCGATATTGCAGGCGGTACCTGGGACAGGACGCTTGAATGGAAAATAGCAGAATTTGATGAACCGGTAGAAGCAAAATATGTGAGACTGGTGGGAATCCATACCTATGCGAAATCTGAAAATGATGCACACATGGCAGTTGCAGAGCTTCGTGTCCGTGAGGCGGACAAGCGTGTAGATATTTCGGCAGAAGACAGCCAGATCACAGTGTCAGTTCCAGAACAAACAGAGGTTGCGAAAGCAGATGAACAGAATCCGGTATATCCACAGGTAGAAGTCAAGAGAACGGTAAACGGCGCAGAAGAGACTCTGAGATACGGAGTGGATTATCTACTGTCCTATGAAAATAATACAGCTTTTGGAACAGGTAAGGTAATTGTTACCGGAATTGTAAATTACCGCGGAGTTGTAGAGCGTACATTTGAAATTGTAAAGAAAGCTCCGGAGTTAAGTGCTGTGTATATCCAGAGTCAGCCCGGAAAGACTGTTTACAAATCAGGAGAAACCTTCGATCCGACCGGTCTTTCGCTGAAATTGGTATACGATGATGATTCAGAGGAAGAACTGGTATATAGCGAAGAAACCGCAGGACTGTTTGGTTTTGAACCAGGTCTGGATACTGCACTTACAGAAGAAGTAAAAGAAATTACTGTGGCTTATGGCGGAAAATCAGCAGTTGTGTTTATCGGAGTAGAATCGTCGGAAAAACCAGGACCTGAAAAGCCGGATCCGGAGAATCCGACACCGGGAAACCCAAATCCAGAGAAACCAAACCCAGAAGATCCAAAACCAGGAAATGGATCCGGCAGTGAGAACAATGGTGGAACAGGAAGTGGAAGCGGATCAAATTCCAATAACGGAAGCAGTGGTGGTAATAATACAGTAAATAACATCATAAATAATAACAACAATAACAACAGCAATTCTTCCAATAAGAATTCAGGAAAAGTGCAGACAGGAGACAGAAATAATCTGGTATTCCCATTAATCGGAATGACAGCAGCAATTCTGGCAATCGCCACTGTTTTAATAATCAGAAAAAAGAAACGTCTTTAAAAATATAGAAGACATTTAAAGGACTCCCGGCAAGGTAAAATTTGCCGGGAGTATTTATTTTCAAATCTCAAAAAATTCTTAAGAAAATCCCGCCCTATCTCTTAAAAAATCTCTGCTAATCTTGTATATTATAGAGGAGGTGAAAAAAGATGGCGAAAATATTAGTATGTGATGATGATAAAGACATTGTAGAAGCAATAGATATTTACCTGACGCAGGAAGGATACGAAGTCCTGAAGGCGTATGATGGCGACGAAGCGATCAAGGTATTGAAAAGAAATGAAGTTGATCTTCTGATCATGGATGTGATGATGCCGCGGCTGGACGGAATCCGGGCGACACTCAAGATCCGGGAAAACATGAGCCTCCCGATTATTATTTTATCCGCCAAATCAGAGGATGCGGACAAGATTTTAGGACTGAATATCGGTGCAGATGATTACATGACCAAACCGTTCAATCCGTTGGAGCTGGTAGCAAGGGTAAAATCCCAGCTCAGACGTTACACCCAGCTTGGAAGTACGGCGAGATCTGACAACCAGAGTGAGTTCCGGACCGGGGGACTTGTGATCAGGGATGATCTGAAAGAAGTGACTGTGGACGGCGAAAAAGTGAAGCTGACACCGATTGAATACAATATATTACTGTTACTCGTTAAAAATCAGGGAAAGGTGTTCTCTATCAATCAGATTTACGAAAATATCTGGAATGAAGAAGCAATCGGAGCGGACAATACCGTTGCCGTACATATCCGCCATATCCGGGAGAAAATTGAAATCAATCCGAAAGAGCCACGTTACCTGAAGGTAGTATGGGGTGTCGGATATAAGGTAGAGAAGATCGGTTAGGAGGTCTTATGAATAACAAATGGTATCAAAGCGCACCATGTAAAGGAATCCTGATCGTACTGGAGCATATTTTAGCGGTGGTGATGATCACATGTCTGGTTTTTACATTCAGTTATCCGGGCGATAATCTGGCAGGAATCCTGTTTGAAAAGCCACATAAGAAGTATGAACAGTCAAAAGGGTTTACCGACAAGCTGATGAGTGCTGCAAATGATATTACGGCTGCGGAAGGATACGACAGCAATTTTGAAACAGAAGGAAAATATGATGAAAACAGAATTGTAGATCTGAAAGAATATGATTCAGATCGTAAGATTTCAAATGAAAATGTAAATGGGCTTGCATACCGTCTTGGTGATCTTGTGAATTACTGGGAAAACGATCAGGAGATGTACTACGCAGATGGGACCAAGATGGCAGATGGAGACAATGATGATGAGATCATCGTCTGCCAGAAGGATGACGGAACCTACCATTATTACTATGAAAAAGAATTTCGTCGGGAATTTAAAAACGGGAACCTTCAGTTTGGTAATATGGATGAGGCAAAAGATGAATATTCACTGGAAAGCACCGGAGAAGTGATCGATTCTCTGATCAATGAATGGATTGAGAGCTCCGCAAGTATTTACCGCAATATTCTGGACAGTGAAAATCGCCAGGTCTACACAAAGTGCTGGCGGTATGATGGAGAAAAAGTTTCCGAAAACTGTGCACCGGTGGGCGCGAAGAATCTTCTGGAAGTTGTGAACAAGGATTCCAGATGGAACGGCAAGTTAAGTGATGCGATGTCCATGCTTGGAAATACTGTGGACAGTGTACGGGATGAATTTTTGACGTGGCAGTATGTAACGGAAGAATATAAAGAAGGTAATACCAATCTTGCATATATGATTGTAGATCTGGACAATAAAAAAGTTTATACCAACCGTCTTGCATATCAGAGATTTGATGAATGGGAAAAGAATCTGGAAAGTATGAAAAAGCTGGGAGTATATGCGGTTGCCACACCAAAGCTTACTGAGTACCAGAGTGATATTGATATGGACGGATCACAGTGGAAATCACTGATCGGTGGCAATATGTGGATGGATAATTACGAATGCGTGTTCGCGGTAGATACTTCCTATCCAATCCAGGATGACTTTTATCAGGAGAGCAAGATTTATCAGGAGTATGCACCGCAGGTAAGATTTACCTTCTGGATTGCGATTGCAACCGGATTTGCAATGCTTGTAATTCTGGCATGGCTGACAATTGTTGCAGGCAGATCAAACCGGGAAGAAGGCATTGTGTTAAATCGGGTCGATAAAATGAAGACAGAAATCTTTATTCTTTTGTCGGTTGCAGTTATGGTGATATGTATTTACGGGGAAATCAGTTTAAGTTACAGTCTGCTGAACGGAGTCTGGTTTAGCGGAGATGGTTTCAATGGCACATCGGTACTGATTTTTGCAGGGATTGTTGCGGTAAGCGTTTGCATGACAGGACTTACTTTCTGGCTTGGAATGGTAAGAAGGATCAAGGCAAAGACTTTGTGGAAGAACAGTATTTTATGTCTGATCATCAAATACGTCCGGATTGGGATCCGGCATCTGGGGGAGGTCTGGAAAGCTGCGATTTTGTTTGGAGTACTGGTTGTAGTTCACTGGATCGCGATCGCCATGTGGGAGCCGGGAATCTGGCTGTTCGTAATGCTTGCGGCAGAGGCGGGGGCATTTTTCTGCCTGATGCGCAGAGCCATCGGAAGAGCGCGGATCATCAAAGGGGTAAAAGCAATCGCAGACGGTCAGGTTGATTATCAGATTCCGTTAAATGGACTCAAAGGCGGACAGCTTGAAGCAGCAGTCAGCATCAATAAGATCGGAGATGGACTGGACCGGGCGGTAGAAGAGAGCGTAAAAAATGAACGCCTCAAAACGGATCTGATCACAAATGTATCCCATGATATCAAAACGCCGCTTACATCAATCATTAATTATGTGGACCTTTTAAAGAGAGAGGATTTTGAGGATCCGAAGATCCAGAATTATCTTCAGGTTCTGGAAGAAAAAGCATATCGTCTGAAGACACTTACCGAGGATGTGGTAGAAGCTTCCAAGGTAAGCAGTGGCAATATCAGCCTGGAAATGATGAATCTTAATCTGGTTGAGCTGGTTAACCAGACCAGTGCAGAGTTTGAAGAAAAATTTGAGGCAAGGAATCTGAAAATGATCATGAATCTTCCGACCGAACCGGCAACAATCTACGCAGACGGCAGACGAATGTGGAGAGTTCTTGCAAATGTATTTAACAATGCGGCAAAATATGCAATGGAGGGAAGCCGTGTATACGTGGATCTGGTTCAGACAGGTGAGGAAGTACAGCTTACGATCAAGAATGTATCAGAGCAGCCGCTGAATATTTCGGCAGATGAACTGACAGAAAGATTTATCCGTGGAGATGTATCCAGAAGCACGGAAGGAAGCGGGCTTGGTCTTTCGATTGCACAGAATCTGACAAAGCTTCAAGGGGGAAAATTCGAGTTATATCTCGACGGAGATCTGTTCAAGGTACTGATCCGTTTCCCGGTTCCAAAAGAAACGGAAGATGTTTATCAGGAAGTCGAACAGTAACAGGTAAATATGGGGCGTAAGGGAAATTTCCCTTGCGCTCTATTTTATTTCGCTTTACAATAAAAACTGGATTCGTACATATAACCTAAAATGTAAGGGGAAATTAAAATGGAATCATTGAATAATATCTTAAAAAAGAGTTTAAATAAAGAATTTTTATCAGCAATAATCAGCAATCCACGTGAAAAAGGCGGAATTGTAAAGATTAAGATCCGCCCTGTGGAGCATAAAGACAATATTTTGTACCAGTGCGAAGAACACCGGAACAACCAGGTATTTCACCACAATCTGAATGAAGAAGAAGCAGCAGGATATATTGAAAATGCCATGCAGGAATTCAAACAGATGCAGATGGAGACCAGAAAATTCCGCTATCAGGTTCTGGTCAGCAAAAAAGGGAAAATGACGATTCAGAGACGGCTTCAGACCGGGAGGTTCAAAGAGATTGATCTTTCACACAACCGGAAGAAGCATTATATCCTGGAGGAAGGAAAAGCAGTTCCATTTTTACAGGATCTGGGAGTTATGACAAAAGAAGGGGAAATCGTGCGGACAAAGTTTGATAAGTTCCGCCAGATCAACCGTTTCCTGGAGTTTATCGAGGATGTTCTTCCGGAGCTCCCGAAGGACAGGGAAGTAACGATTCTGGATTTTGGATGCGGTAAATCCTATCTGACATTTGCAATTTATTATTATTTGCATGAGTTAAAAGGTTATGATATCCGGATCATCGGACTGGATCTGAAGACGGATGTCATTTATGCATGCAACCAGCTTGCAAAAAAATATGGCTATAGAAAACTGAAGTTTATGGAAGGAAATATTGCAGATTATACCGGCTTTGATGAAGTGGATATGGTCGTGACGCTGCATGCCTGCGATACCGCTACCGATTTTGCACTTGCAAAAGCAGTTGGCTGGAAAGCGAAGGTCATTCTTTCGGTTCCGTGCTGTCAGCATGAAGTGAACCGTCAGATTGCAAATGAAACACTTGCACCGCTGTTTTCTTACGGACTGATCAAAGAGCGAATGGCAGCTCTTGTCACGGATGCTATGCGTGCAGAATATCTCAAGAGGGAGGGATATGACACGCAGATCCTGGAGTTTATCGATATGGAGCATACACCGAAGAATATTTTGATACGGGCCATTTACACGGGAAATAAAGGAAAAAATACTGAGGCAATCCGCACATGTGAAGAAATGCTTCACATCGATCCAATGCTGGGGAGATTATTGGATCAGCAGAATGAAGAGGGAGAAAAAGGAGTATAAATTTAGCAGATTAAGATAAAGGGGACTATAATTACAATGTTTAAAAAGATAGCAATAAAGACAGGGGTACTGACTACTGTATTTATTCTTGCAGTTATCGTATCCAGTTATGTGACGAACAGAGGCAACACTGATATGAGTGCAGATATGGGAGGTGCGACACTGCCAAGAATATCCTTTATGACAGAAGGATATGAAGTGAACTCACTGCCGGGATATAAAAGCGATATGACGCTTACTTCAATGCGTGATACACTGACACCCGTCACAAATAATCAGCTGGATATGAACATTGCAAAATATGATAATCAGATCCAGAAGGTTTACTGGCAGGTATATACACTGAATGGGAAAAAATGTATCCAGGAGGGAACCATTAAAGATGTTCAGGATACAGTAACTTTAAATTTCAAGAATACGAAGATCCTGAAAGAAGAGCGGATTTTGAAAGTAACCTTGTACCTGGATAATCAGAATATTTATTTTTATACCAGGATCAAGAATTCGGCAGATTGCAACTATAAGAAAAGCCTGGATTTCGCAAATGATTTCCACAATGCGGCACTCGAAAATCAGGGTGATAAGGTCGAAAGCTATTTGGAAACAGATTCCAGTGAGGACAGCTCCACCTATCAGGAGGTCACACTTGCATCGACGCAGTCACAGGTGACATGGGGTTCGCTTGCACCGCAGGTATCGGGAAATGTATACTGGGAAATTAAGGAATGCAATGAGAATTACACATCACTTGTCCTCAAATACCAGGTAAAGTGCACCGGGGATACTGATTATGCTGATCGGCTTTACAGTGTAAAGGAATTCTTCCGGATCCGCACCGGGGAAGATGCACAACAGTATCTGCTTGATTATGATCGCACGATGAATCAGAGATTTGATGGTAAGACAACTGCGCTGAACCAGAAGGGTGTTCTTGTTGGGATTGCTCCGACGGACCTGGAGTATGAGACTAATACAGATGGAACCATTGTAGCATTTATAGAGGATAACCAGCTCTGGCATTATGATAAAAAAGAGGATGAAATGTCACTGGTATTCGGCTTCGCAGATGCGGAAAACATGGATGTGCGTACATTATGCGACCTGCATGATATCCGCCTGATTTCAGTAGATGAAAAAGGCAATACCACATTTACTGTAGTGGGTTATATGAATCGCGGTGTACATGAAGGGCAGGTAGGTGTAGCAGTCTATTATTTTGACGCAGAAAAAAATTCCGTTACGGAAAAAGCATTTGTTCCTGGCGAAGACGGATATTATCTGATGAAAGAGGATCTGGGGAAATTTGTATATTACAGCAATTCTGATGAAAATCTTTATGTAATGATAGATGGTACATTGTATCTTGTGAATCTGAAGGACAACACCAGAGAGGTGCTGGTGAAAGATCTGGAGGAAGGGCAGTATCAGGTTTCACCAGACGGACATCTGCTTGCTTACCAGAGTGAGGGCGGAAAGATCAATGAGTCGCAGAAGATTATCGTGCTGAATCTGAAGACGGGCAAATCCTTTGATATTACATCCGAAGGAGACGAATATGTCAAACCGATCGGATTTATCCGGAATGATTTTGCCTATGGCACGCTGCGTGGAAGCGATGCAGGAACCAATATATCCGGACAGAGTGTGTACCCGATGTATAAAGTGGATATCATCACGCAGAAACAGGAGATAGCCAAGACCTATGAGGTACAGGATTTTTACATTCTGGATGGCTATGTGGCAGACAATATGATGACACTTAATCGGGTGAACAGAAATGAGAATACCTATATTTCAACAACGGCAGATTATATTACCAATAATCAGGAGAAGGAAGAGAGCAATATCACAGTTGAGACCTACAATGATGATCTGCGGGGAACTCTGGTTCGTCTTACTTATGAAAATGGGATCAAAGACAGCAAAGCAAAAATTTTAAAACCAAAGCAGGTACTGTTTGATAAACCGATGGTTGTCAGCTTTGATAAACCGAAGGTAAAGAATCAGTATTATGTATATGCACTTGGCAGTCTGCAGAGGGTGTATGAAAAAGCATCTTATGCGATCCAGGAAGCGGAGAAGATAAAAGGTGTGGTCATTTCTTCATCACAGGAATATGTATGGGAGTCCGGAAATACGCCGGATATTTATGAAGTAAATAATATGGATGAGTTCCGGACAGGAGAAGGTGAAAGTACACTTGCAGCGTGCCTGAACCGGATCCTGAAGCTGGAAGGCGCAGAAGATATAAATGCATCAACAGAGCTGGAAAACGGAAAGTCGCCGGCAGAAATCCTGACAGAAGCAACCGGTGGAGAAGGTTTTGATCTGACAGGATGTACACCGGAAGAAATTCAATATACCATCAGTCACGAGACACCGGTCGTTGCCATGTTAAGTGCAGATCATGCAGTACTGGTAATCGGCTATACCAGTGAAAAATATGCTTATATTGATCCGGCTGACGGAGAACGTCATTCGGCTACGCCTGAAGAGATGGCGCAAATGGTAAGCGGCAGCGGAAATGTATTTTTTGGTTATGTAAAATAAATTTGGAGGACGCAAATGAGAGACGAGAAATATTTAGAACTTCTGGCAGAAAAATACCCAACTGAGCAGGCGGTCTGCCGAGAGATTATTAACCTTAAAGCAATCCTCAGCCTGCCAAAAGGGACAGAGCACTTTATGAGTGATCTGCATGGAGAATATGAGGCATTTTGCCATATATTAAATAACTGCTCCGGTGTGATTCGGGAAAAAGTAGATCTGTTGTTTGAAGATACTTTATCAGATCTGGATCGGGAAGAAATCTGTACGCTGATCTATTATCCAGTTGAAAAGCTTGCAATGATAAAAAAGGAAGGAAAAAATAATGAAGAGTGGTATCGTGTGATCTTAGGAGAACTAATCGATATCGCAAGATTATTTTCATCCAAATACACCCGCTCAAAAGTAAGAAAAGCGATGCCGAAGGAATATGCCTATATTCTGGATGAACTGATCCATGTACAGAAAGATGAAGATGATAATCAGCTGGTGTATCACCGCAATATCCTGAATACGCTCCTTGAACTACAGAATGCAGATGAATTTATCGAGGTGCTTGCCGGATTGATTAAACGGCTGGCAGTCGATCATCTACATATTGTCGGAGATATTTTTGACAGAGGTCCTTGTGCAGACCGGATCATGGATTTGCTTACGACTTATCACTCCATTGATATTGAATGGGGTAATCATGATATCCTGTGGATGGGGGCAGCGGCAGGAAGCAGAGCCTGCATCGCAACAGTTATCCGTAACAATCTGAAATATGATAATATGAAGATCATGGAGAATAGCTATGGGATCAGTCTGCGAAATCTGACCTTATTTGCAGAAAAGATATACCCGCAGATCGATCCGATGGAAGCGGCACTGAAAGCAATTTCTGTACTTCTTTTTAAGCTGGAAGGCCAGGTGATCCTGCGTAATCCGGATTACAAGATGGAAGATAAATTGCTGCTTCATAAAGTGGATGTGAAACGTCAGGTTGTTGAAATTAGCGGAAAAGAATATAAGATCAAGAAGGAAGAATTTCCACTGATTCACATTGTCACCGGAAACTTCGTACTTATTCTCTGCATCAAGCTCTACCTGTTTGTAAGTTTTTCCAAGTGCAACTGTAACCAGAACCCGGATGACTTCTTTGATCATCCGCATGATATAATCTTGCTCATCCTGAAATCCCATCTGTCATTCCTCCTGTTCTATGAAATCTTTCTTTTTCTAAGCTGTACGCAGGAATGTGTATAAGAAAACGTACTGACCAGATAAATAACGCCTACTACTATTACAGCCAGAAGCCCTGTATTAAAGAACAGATGCAGAAGCATTGTAATAACTAACAATATTCCAATCGTTCTTTGCATCATTACATACGTATGATAAGCACTTTTATAAATTACCTCCTTTTCTGCTTCATCACAACTCCCCAGGAATTCCTTCTGGAATCCCTTTGAAAATGGATCTCCCTGCTTTTCCGGATGGATTTTCTGTACCAGTTTTACATACCGGGTCTGCGCAATCGCATTATAAAAATAACAAATGATAAATATAATGCAAGAAACTAAGAACTGCCCTCTTCTCTGATCCGATACTTCCTGAATATAGCGGATAGAATAACCGGTAGACAAGATAACAAAACACAGAACCTGTGATACGACACCTAAATTAACCAGAATGCCGCCCCATCTCTCTTCTTCATATTCCCACTTATCACATTCTTCATCTTCTGTTTCCAGAATTTTAACTCCAATCTTCTTTAATCTGTTATAACAATATTCTCCTCCAAGCACTGTAATAACAGTTATCAGACTCAGCAGCGGCAACATTATCTTCGTGATCACAACCAGAAAACTGCCTGTTACACCTGTCATATTTTCGCCAAATGTAAAATATAATTTGCCCGTTACGCCTCCAATAACCATACCAATTATCACCAGTAAAAACATTTTTATAACTCCATTTTTATAACTTGCCCTCTTTTTACTCTTCATCGTCCTCATCCTCTTCCTCTTCATACTCAAATATATCTTCTACTGTTACCCTGCAGATCTTTGCCAGCTTCAGTGCCAGTGTCACCGATGGTGAATAATCACCTCTCTCGATCAGGCTGATCGTCTGCCTAGACACCCCGGCAAGCTTTCCCATCTCCGTCTGGTTAATCCCAAGATCAGATCTGTACTCCTTTAATTTATTTAATAACGGCACTTTTTCCATTCACCCCTTTCTGTTTTGACAACTTTCCTTGTCACATTTACTATATCATTGACAACTTTTTTTGTCAATTCATTTTATTTAAAATAATAAATCACTTTTTACTAACAAATTTCCTCTTCCTCAAAAAACAAAACGCCATTCCTGGCAAATGCTATACCGTCTTCCAGATCAATTACTTTTTAATCTTTCCTGTCTGAAAAAAGCCAGCATTTTGCCAGAATTGGCGTTTCTCTATCACGAGATGTATTTTACATCTCCACTATTCCAACTATTTATTTTTTTCGTACTTCCTCAATTCCTCCAGTGCCTCTCCACCCATAGGATACAAAGTCACAATATTAAAAATCGTCATAAGTCCGATTCCCACATCGCCAAGATCCCATACAATGTGATAAGCCGCAATTCCTCCGACAAAGAGCATCACAAGTGCAAGAACTTTATATGCTGTCTGCCAACACCATTTATCCCCGAAAAGATATGCCACATTTCCTCTTGCATAAAACAGGATTCCAAGAAATGTTGAAAAACTGAAAAGGAACAATGTCACTGCAATAAAGATAACACCTGCTTTACCGAGATGATAATTCATTGCTGTCTGCAAAAGTTCCATTCCTTCCAGCCCTGCTATCATCTTTTCCGGAACAAGAAGCATGATCATTGCCGTACAGCTACAGATCACAATCGTATCTATAAATACACCCAGTGCCTGCGTAAGTCCTGCTTTGACCGGCGTATCACATTCTGCTGCTGCAGCCGCACAAGGTGCTGAACCGGATCCTGCTTCGTTAGAAAATAACAGACTGCCATAATCGGAACCAGGATATCCAGAACTTTTACCGTAGCATTTTTCCGAAGTACAATCATTGCTGCAACAACGACCAGAAGAACCGTGGTATAGATTGGCGGAATCCCAAATGCATTTTCAAACGAAGATGCAACGGAATTACTGATCACCTGACTGATTCCACACCAGCAGATCAGACCTGAAATTGCAAATAATACTGCAATCCACACGTGCTTTTTCTTCTTTCCGGTACGCTGCTCTGCATAACGATGCATATAATATGCCGGACAGGTATGAAACTTTGTATCAATAGTGAGTACGCACCAGAGTATCTGAAGGAAG
>OLVO01002675.1_pt1 | contig 15801 bp, 18 predicted proteins | sample 1672571 | NCBI WGS metagenome assembly OLVO01 (sample SAMEA3136700, study PRJEB25190) | human gut metagenome | biome: human gut; feature: human-associated habitat; material: faeces | place: Austria | collected 2013
GGCTTGGAGTCATGTTCATCTTCCAGTTACCAGCGATGATTTTCTTTCTTGACATCAATGTAAAAATGTATAATAGCAAATTTTATGATTGCAGAAAATTATAAAATTAGTGTCAAGCGAAAAAATATAGTGAAAATAAACAAAATTACAGACAATTTTTTGCTGTTAACAGCATGTGAGAATTGTTGACAATCTTATTGAAGCTAGATTATACTTGTTTTGTTGAGAATGGCTCGAAGATTCTGCATTGTCAGAAAAGTCAATCATAAAGAGGAACAGGAGGTAAAACTATATGCACAAATACGTCCTCAAGCGCTTGCTTATGCTGATTCCGGTTATCCTTGGTGTCACATTTGTCGTGTTCTTTATTCTGAACTTGGCTCCAGGTGACCCGGCAGCTATTATCTTGGGGGATCAGGCAACCGCTGAAGCATTGGCGATGAAACGTGAGGAATTGGGATTGAATGACCCGATTTTTATACGGTATTTCCACTACATGCGCGATTTGCTTCACGGTAGTCTGGGTGTTTCCTACAAGAACAGTATCCCTGTTTGGGACCAGGTAATCATGCGTCTGCCGAACACGGCAATCCTTGCAACTGCAGGTATTCTGGTTGCACTTTTGATCGGTATTCCGATCGGTATTATCTCAGCAAAGAAACAGTACTCTCTGCTGGATAATGTTTCCATGGTATTCGCCCTTATTGGTGTGTCTATGCCGAACTTCTGGTCAGGTTTATTGCTGGTTATGCTTTTTTCTCTGACACTTGGCTGGCTCCCATCTCAGGGTATGGCATCCGGCTTCGGGCCGATGCTGAAGAGCTTGATTCTGCCGGCGTTGACGCTGGGATTCAACTCAGCGGCGATGGTAGCGTTCCCAGAAAGAGAACGAGCTGAAACTGGAAGTTGACTTCCACGTAGGCAAGAAGCAGTGTAAGCAGATCCTTGAGAAAGTCATCAATGTTCATGGTGCAAGCAAGACTGCAGAAACTCTGGATGATATTAAGGCGATCGGTTACAAGTACTCCACAAGAGCAGCTATGACCGTATCCATTTCCGATATGACTGTGCCCGAGAAGAAGGGCGAGATGCTGGCAGCCGCACAGGCAACCGTAGACAAGATCGCAAGCAACTTCAGACGTGGTCTGATCACTGAGGAAGAGCGTTATCGTGCAGTCGTAGAGACCTGGAACGAGACCGATAAAGAGCTGACCGATGTACTGCTGTCCGGTCTGGATAAATACAATAACATCTTCATGATGGCAGACTCCGGTGCGCGTGGTTCCAGTCAGCAGATCAAACAGCTGGCAGGTATGCGTGGACTGATGGCGGATACCACAGGTAGAACCATCGAGCTGCCCATCAAATCAAACTTCCGTGAAGGTCTGGATGTACTGGAATACTTCATGTCCGCGCATGGTGCACGTAAAGGTATGTCCGATACCGCGCTGCGTACCGCAGACTCCGGTTATCTGACCAGACGAATGGTTGATGTATCTCAGGAGCTTTCTATCCGTGAAGTAGACTGCTGCGAGGGTCAGGCAGAGATCCCCGGTATGGTAGTCAAGGCATTCATGGATGGTAAAGAGACCATTGAAGGTCTGAAAGACAGAATCACAGGCAGATATTCCTGTGAGGATATTTATGATAAAGACGGTAACATGATCGTTAAACACAACCACATGATCACCCCCAGCCGTGCAGCTAAGATCCTCAGCGTAGGTGTAAATGCACAGGGTGAGCCTATTGAGGAAGTGAAGATCCGTACGATCCTGACCTGCCGTTCTCACGTTGGTATCTGTGCAAAATGTTACGGTGCCAACATGGCAACCGGTGAAGCTGTACAGGTAGGTGAAGCAGTCGGTATTATCGCTGCACAGTCTATCGGTGAGCCCGGTACCCAGCTGACCATGAGAACCTTCCATAGTGGTGGTGTCGCAGGTGACGATATCACACAGGGTCTTCCCCGTGTCGAGGAGCTGTTCGAGGCCAGAAAGCCGAAGGGACTTGCGATCATCGCTGAGTTCGGCGGTAAGGCGGAGATCCGTGATACCAAGAAGAAGCGTGAAGTAGTAATTACCAATGAAGAGACCGGAGAATCCAAGGCATACCTGATTCCTTACGGTTCCCGTATCAAGGTAATGGATGGCCAGGTATTAGAGGCCGGTGATGAACTGACCGAAGGTAGTGTAAACCCTCACGATCTGCTGAAGATCAAGGGAATCCGTGCCGTACAGGATTACATGCTGCGTGAAGTACAGCGTGTATACCGTTTACAGGGTGTAGATATCGCCGATAAGCATATCGAAGTCCTGGTACGTCAGATGCTGAAGAAAGTCCGTATCGAGAATAACGGAGACACCGAATTCCTGCCCGGTACTCTGGTAGATGTTCTGGATTTCGAAGAAATGAATGAGAAGCTGACCGCAGAAGGTAAAGAGCCTGCAGAAGGCAAGCGTATCATCCTTGGTATTACCAAGGCAGCACTGGCTACCGAATCCTTCCTGTCCGCAGCATCCTTCCAGGAGACCACTAAGGTACTGACAGAGGCTGCTATCAAGGGTAAGGTTGATAATCTGATCGGTCTGAAGGAGAACGTTATCATTGGTAAACTGATCCCTGTAGGAACCGGTATGAAGAGATATCGTAATACCAGACTGAGCACCGATGATGTGGAAACCATTGATTTCAGTGGCGACATGTATGGTGATGATGCAGAACTGAATCTGAGTGACGGAACAGATCCGGAAGCTGAGAATACAGATGTTAACACCGATGCAGAGACTGTGGAAGTGGGAACAGATGCTGATAACCAGTAAAAAAAGAAAAGATCTTATAAAAAAGCTCTCCGGGGATTCCCCGGGGAGATTTTTTTAGCTGGAAATTACTGTAAGTCCTCTGTATTCAGTACCTGCCAGGCGGTGATCCGGTAAAAGGTGTCATCCGCAGACAGAGGGTATAAGATCTCAATGGTAACCTGTAAGGATTGCAGATCGGAAATAGGTATCACATATGACTTTCCGTGTCCTACGGAGCCGTAATACGCATCCTCGCTGTCGGAGGCTTCGTAGACGCGACGCAGTGTATTGTCCATACCGGCCAGAGACTGCTCTGCCTGATTGCAGGCAGCATAGTAGGCAGTAGTACGTTCCAAAACGCGGGTGCTGAGCCTGCTGTCGGCATTAGCACTGACAATAGACAGTACGGCAAAGGATACCAGACAGAGGATCACGAATACCAGCAGGATCGAAGCGGAGCCGATATTCATACCGAATTGTTTTTTCTTTGAAGAATTACTCATGGTCCCCCCTCCTCTCTGCGGTGTGATGCATGACAGAAATTGTATAAATAGGCATCTCCGGTGCAGACAAGTCATACACGGTGATCTGGGCTTCCATGATACCGGTACCTTCCGCCGGAGTATGTACCAGCTCGGCCTGATAGCTGCCGCCATTTTCTGCGGAACAGAGGTTCCAGCAGCTGTCAAAAGTAAGTCGGAGTGTATCGTCGCTGATCTGTTCCGAAGGAGAGAACAGATCCTGCATGGCATTTATGTCGCCCTCCAGCGCGAGGTACGATTCCGCCAGATTCTGTGCCTGGATGACAGCGTGGTTCTGATTTACTGTCTGTGTGCTCAGCAGATGGGACTTGGCAAACAGCTGGATACAGACGGCGCTGGCCAGGGAGAAAAACAGGATCGCTATGATCATTTCCATTAAAAATAAACTGGATCTGGAATGTTTCATAATAAGTTCGGAATCCTTTCTGCCCGGTGTTTATTCCGTGGCATTACAGTGAATATGGATATAAAAGGTGTGGAACTCTCCGGAAACCGTTTGCAGGGATGCACGGATCAGGTCATTGGAGACATAGGAAAATGTCAGGTCCTTAAGCTCCATGATGTCCGCACCGGCAGGCAGGACCTGTCCGCCGAGAGAAGTCCCTTCCCGCATAAAGAGCTCTTTTAAATGTCCGTCGTAGAAATAGAGGTAGGTACAGTAGGTCTCATCTTCAATCCGTGAAAGCATGCAGAGAGCCGGGGTATCTTCCAGCGTGGCCAGAGAGATACTGTCCGTGGTATCATTCTGTCGGACTTTTTCCAGGATATAGGACACGGCAGTCCTGCTTTCGTAATTGACACCCATATCTTCCACGGTGTGCTGGTATACATCCGCTCCGATGGTAACGAGCGCCAGCGCGGAGACGGCGAATACACCGAACAATGCCAGAACGAACAAGATATCCACAATAAAATGTTTTTCCTGATTTCTATTGTTCATAATGTCAGAAACTCCTTTAGTGAGCGCCGGTTCTGCGGAGTACGGTGACTTCCGGAAGAAGGTTGCTGCCATAGTATTCATAGTCAACAAAAAAACTGTTCTTATCATACAACAGACCGTAATGCTGCTCCAGATATTCCAGAGAAGGTGGATAACAGCCTTCTACGGCATAGCATTGAGAAATGCTGCGTCCCAGGGCAGTTTCCAGACTTTCCTGCTGCTTGGTCAAAGTAGATTCACTAACGGATCCAATTCCCTGTACAAACAGAACAAACAATACCAGAAATGCCAGAATCGGAAGCAGATAGACCAGTTTGCGTCCGAAGGACATGCTTTTTTGCTCAAAACGATTCATGATATCACTCCTATCCGATGCTGGTCATAATACCCATAAGAGGCAGGATGACCGATAACAGGATCAGACCGACGATCACTGACAGAATGATGACAAGGGTCGGTTCCAGAACGGCGATGATGGACTGTAATCTGCGGTTGGTATTTTCCTCATAGCGGTCTGCGATTTTTCGAAGGACCATATCTACGTTACCACTGCGGAAACCTACGGATACCATCTGAGAATACAGGTGATTGAAAATACCTGCACCGGTCAATGCTTCCGCAAAATTGGCACCGGCATGAATGGCTTCTTTGCAGTTTAAAATCTTCTGTTTCATTTTCTCATTGCCTACCAGTGCAGCCACCATGTCCAGACTGGAATAGGTATCCATACCACTGCTCAGAGTCAGGGCCATACCACTTGCAAAACGCTCGCAGGCCACACTCTCATAAAAGCGTCTGGTGAGAGGAAACCAGTTCAGAAAACGCGCGGTAGTACGCTTGCCACCCTGGGTTCTGGTGGCGAAAAGATACAGAAGCAGTATCACGCACAGAATACTTACGAAGATAAAGGAATAACGGTTCAGATGATTGCCGAGACGTAAGAGGGACGCGGCAAACCCCGTCATCTCACTGCCAAGCTCCACATAGACCTGCTCGAAGATCGGCATAACACGGCTGACCAGCACTACGATGACAGCAGCCATCATGGCGATCATAATAAAGGGGTAAGTTACGGCATCCCGGATACTGTTGGCGATGGCATCTTCTTTTTCGTAATAATCTGCCAGAGAATTCATGCAGACATCCAGATTACCGGATTCTTCGCCCAGAGCGATCATATGCAGACAGTAATCGGGAAATACTCCCGTGGCTTCCAGAGCCTTGTGAAAACTTTCTCCCTGTCGGCATACGGTAAGGATCTGGTCGAAGATCGCCTTCCCCTCAGGCGACTGTGCATCACTTTGCAGGATGGCCATGCCCTCCACCGGAGGAATGCCTGCCTGAAACAGCATGGCAGCCTGATTACAGAAAGAAGCGATCTCTTCATTAGAAAGTAATTTTTGTTCTGTGGTCTTCATGTCGTTTTGTTCCCTTTCACTAATACATTTTCTGAAGGATATAATTGCTGCCGTCACCGATGAACTTTTTCAGCGTCTTGTTATCCGTGTTGGCACCGAAGGTAGGATCCACCAGGGTCCAGACATTGCCGTCGAATTCGATGATGCCGTTCAGCCAACCGGTGTCGGCGGTGTAGACGCTGATCCAGGCGTGATAGGCATCCTGCGCGTAACCGACCTCCAGTCTGGTAGGGATCCGCTGGCTTCTGAGCATGCTCGCCATAACGGCGGCATAGTCCAGACAGATACCGGTGCCGGAATCCAAAATGGCATCTACGTCGGAAGTATAGCCGGTGGGGGGATCGGAAGCCTTATCGTAGTCGTAGGTAATATTTCCGGTGATATAATCATAGATCCGGGTGATCACCTCCAGATCGGAGGATGCACCTTCCGCCAGTTCCTGCCCCTTGGCAACGACTTTGCTGTCTGACGTAAAATTCACGTACTGATTAGGATAGAGAAAAGGACTGAATTCATCCGGGATCTGTACGTCCAGATCCGCATACAGGCAGGTGGCATAGTTCGTACCGGAAATATTTTCGTAAATCGTCACATCATAATATCCGTCGCCCGAGGAGAGAGGAAACGTCTCGTAGCCGCCTCCGTGCAGATCATAGGTATAGACAACGGTGTCGGGACCGGTGATGCGCAGTTTGACTTTGGGACAGGTGCCGGTATAATTGGCACAGACATAGCCATCGGACATATGAGAATAGTCGATGACAGCTACATCATTGGACACCACCGCGGTGCCGTCGGCCTGTGGTACGAGGCAGACGGGAGTGGCATCCCGCAGAGGTCCCGCAGGGGAAGTGTTTTCCGTGTCCGGGGAAGCAGTCTCCGGGGAAGAGGTGTCGGTATCCGCAGAAGCGGGAACTGCGGAGGACTGGTCGTCGTAAGTGCCCGTCACAGAAGCATCCACAGGCAGAGAGTCAGAAGCGGAACCGCAGGCGCACAGACCCATGGCCATACAATATGCAATTAATAAAATGCGCAGCCGCGCAGATGATCTTGGTATCCGCATAGAAATCATTACATCCTGTTGTTATTGTGCCAGGCCCGTTACATTATCGGGAGTAAAGAGCAGGTGGAGGGTCTCACCGTTTTTTACGGGAACATAAATATTGGCTTCCTCAGAAAGAAAAGGGAAATTGATCACACCCTTGGAGGTGTCTACGGAGAGCGGTTCGATGATCTCGCCGGACAGCGTCTCCATAAAAGCCTCGTCATAGAGAATGTTATCTCCGGTAAACTTAAGGCTTAAAACATTATTCTCCACATAATCCAGAGTAAGCTCCGCGGGAGCGGGGGCAAACATTTTCTCGTTAAATTCGGAGAGCGGAACGATGACTAAGGGCGACAGAAAGGTCAGCACGAAGATCACCGCTGTGGCAACGATCAGACGATTATAGGAAGCGGCATTTACTTTTTTACGAAGCACCAGCTTGTCAAAAGGAATGGTATTGACCGGCTGGTTACAGGTGGACAGGATATTCTGCAGAGCATTATTGGCAGTCGTCATGTCCAGTTCATATCGGTTCTTTTTATGAAAAAACATAATCTGTTATCCTTTCATTCTTTCTTTCAAATGATCCTGTCCGGAGGCAATATAGCGTTTGACGCTGCTGCGGCTGATCTCCATGGCTGCAGCGATCTCTTCGAGCTTCATGTCGTTATAGTAGCGCATGATCAGGACCTGCTTCTCATTGAAAGGAAGCTGCTCTAAGGCGTCCGCCAGCCGGGAATATTCATCCTTCTGCTGGTAGTGCAGTTCCGGATTGGTGTCCAGATGGGGATCCTGGACGATATCCAGAATCTCCTGGCTCAAGACCTGGCAGTCGTTCTGTGGTCGGTTCTTCTGAGTCATGTCATAGCAGACGTGGAAGCAGATGCGGTTCAGCCAGGCGATAAAAACCGTGGGATCATTCAGTTTTCCAATGTTTTTCAGAGCCAGTATGTAGACCTCCTGCATAGCGTCCTGAGCGAGAAAGTCATCTCTCAGATAATGCCTGGTGTAGTTGTATACTTTATTATAGGTAAGAGCATACAATTCCGCGAAGGCATCCGAGTCGCTGTGCTGGGCACGGATCACAAGACCGGCAATGTAAGGAATGTTCATGTCTTTCATGCGTTCGTCTCACTGCTTGGTTAACGGGTTCCTTAAGCGTGGAGCTTATTGTATGTCTCTGTAAGCAGAGTGGAGAAATACTCTGCATGTGCTTCTTCATTTAAAATATATGCGTACTTGATCTGAATGGGCGCATTGCTGTGCTCTTCGTTATATTCTTTTAACTGCTGCGCCAGACTTTCTATGAAATATTCCATGGTGTCATGGGAGCCGTGGTTGACGATCATGAGGAATTCATTGCCACCGTTACGTCCCACCACACCGAAAGCGTCGCCAACGCTCTCCAGAATGCCGGAGAAATCTTTTAACATCTGGTCGCCTACCACATGTCCCATGGTCTGATTGATCTCCTTTAAGTTGGTGATGGTGACCATATAGCATGCTACGTGAGCCAGAGATTCCGGAGAATCGTAGGTCTCAAAGACCACATCCAGTCCGTGCCTGTTGGGAATGCCGGTCAGATGATCCAGGAAAGCCGCACGGTTCAGCGCGTGGCTTTCTTCGGCAAAGGTGCGCAATTTATAAAAATCGTATAACAGCCATATCAGATTAAATAAAGCAAGGATCCAGGAAAGTGTGCATAGAATAAACAGGGTCCGGTCTTCGAAAAGCTTCGTGCCCAACGCCGGGTTCAGGGTCAGCACCAGAACATACGCAGCTTCCAACAGAAGCAGAAAGACTAACTGTACGGTTTTGGTGTTACGGAAGGTTTTTACGAATTTCTTTTTCTGTATCATAGGGTCGCTCCTTTAAAAGCCTGTGTCATGGTTTTCTTTGGATGTATTATAGCATATTGTCTGTCAGAAAAAAAGATAACGATGCCGGCGTTCACTAATTTGAATTTAAAAACTTAGATTTTTTGAAACTTTTTTTAAAATTAAATAAAAAAATTTGACCCTTTTTTTTGAGATGAACCGTCTTAATAATTAGAAAGACACAAAAGGAGCGGTTTTACCGGCAACTCCGGAAGAAAGGAGCAGAAGGGGACGATGGAAGAACGAAGGAGGATCGACCGTGTTGGCTATCAGGCTAAGAGCGTTATCGTAGTATGTGATTCGGGAGAGAGCATTTTTGTCGAAACATGCAATGTCAGCCCACTGGGCATAGCTTTTACGATGCCGGCCGGATCTCCTGACCTTAAGGGGAAAGACATCATAATCGTAGCGGATACGATGATCATGTATGCAGATGTCACCAGACAGGAGGAGCAAGAAGACGGAGATTTTAAAGTAGCTATTTCGGCAAAGAAGTTCACGCCGGAGGTACTGCAGTATTTATTTGAACATATTGTTGAAAAATAGAATGGAGAGGAAAATTCATATGAGAAAAAACAGTAAGAACGAAAAAGTGATTCGTGCTATGGCGATCGGCATTTCCGCAATGTTGATGGCATCTTCCCCGCTGACTGCACTGGCAGCAGAGGGAGAGGGCACCACGCCTGAAGGCAATGAGGATAAGAACATTACCGTGACACCGGAAGCCGGTATTGCTGACCAGGCACAGGCAGCTGCAAAAGAGGCTGACAAGGCAGTAGAAACGGCAGAAAAGAGTGCTACTGATGTGAAGTCGGAAGTGGCTGACCAGGTAGTGGCAGGGGAAGCTAAGGATACGCAGGGCAAGGATCTGTCTCAGGCTGTTCTGGATGCCAATGTCAAAGTAGAGGATAAGACCGTGGAGGGCGGTTCTTCCCTGAAGGACGCAGAGTCTGCTGTGGAGAGTGCAGATACCAAACTTGGCGTTGCAGAAGCAAATGATAAGCTTTCCGACGCAGAACTGAATAAGGCAACTGATGCAGCGGCAAATGCAGGACAGACTGCGGCAGAAGCAAAGGATGCCATGCAGGCTGCCCAGAATAAGGTAAATGGACAGATCGAGAATATCAAGGATGCTGCTTCTATCACCGATGCCAATGCGGCATATGAAGAAGTAAAGACTACCGTAGATCAGGCACAGGCTGATTTCGATGCAAAGCTTGGGGAGTACAATACCGCCAAGACAGCTTATGAAGAGGCAGCACAGAAGGTGGCAGCTTATGAAAAGGCTTATGAGGAGGCTGTAAACAGTGCAGATGCTAACGCTGCGGCAGCAGCAGCTGAACTGGAAGCAGCGAAGACAAATGCAGAAGCACTGGCAAAGGCTCTGGAGGCTGCAAAGGGTGCAGTGGATACCTCTGCGGCAGGTGCTCTGGATATTGCAGATAAGGAAGCCCTGACTCAGGGCGACAATGGACTGAACTGGAAAAATGAGGATCAGCTTTTCATTTCCATTATGCAGAACTACTATCTGCCCGAGGTACAGAAGATCACTGCCGATGATATTAAGGTTGTCCGCAGACAGGGTGAAGACAATAATACCAAGAATTATTTTGAAGTAACCTATACCGATGAGAATGGTAATAAGCAGACAAAGTATTACAACTATGTGATGGATGACAAACAGACTTCCAAGGACAATATCGTGATCTTTGAGAAGCGAATTGAGGAAGTAAACTGGAAGACGGCGCAGGAGACCAATCCGGATCAGTATGTGAAGGGAAACGGGGATACGATCACTGTTTCCGAAGTGGAAAAAGGTCTGAAAGACGGAACTATTATTGCAGTAGATGGAAAGAAAGTGATCAAGAACGACGGAACCGAGAGTATCATTATTTCTGACAATAACCAGAAGACCGAAAACGGCGAGGTTGATACTGATGTAAATGAGGCTACCGAGAAGGAATCCTGGAAACTGGATGAGAACGGCAACCTGATCAAGACCGTGACCGCTGATGTGACCACCATCACCTATACCGATGCAAAATTCACTTCTACCGAACAGTATCAGACAGAGGCAGAGAGAGATGCTGCAGCTGCTGCAAAGGAAAAGGATTTGAAGGACGCTGCCGGCAAGGATGTAACCGTTACAGGAACAGAAAAAACGGATTATACTTATACCGGTAACGGAACCTACATTCCTACCTTTACGAAGACTGTGAATGTGAAGGATGAAGAGGTTGAATGGAAGCATACAGATAAAAAGACGGATTATGGTGTAAGAACAGAGGAAGAAGCAGTAGCAAAGGTTACGAAAGAGCAGGAGAAGGCGTTAAGCAATAAGATTAACGATGATGACGACTTATACCTGATCGGTGTAAGCAGTGATCTTAAGGTAACCGGCTATACAGAAGATCACTGGTATGATGATTCCGACTTCCTCGTATCCGGCACTGTATCCGCAACTTATGCAAAGGTCACTAAGAAGACAGTAGACCAGAGTACCTTCGGCTCCCTCTGGAATGACATCAAGGCTCTGTTTGGTAATGGAGAAACTACGAACAAGAAACTGGAAGATGCAGCCAGAAAGGCAGTCGAGGCAGATGGCGGTATTTTCGTCAGCGCTAACTGGGATGACTGGAAGCTTGGCAAGGCAACCATCCGCTATGTAGCAGGTGTCAGTGTCAAGACCGATGAGAAGACCACCGCAGCGGAGGCACAGAATGCGGTACAGGATGCAGCACTGGCACAGGCAAAAGCAAGCGGCGCAACCGGTGTGTACAATGTGAAGACCACAGATACCGATACCATTGCTCATACCAGCTATTCCTATGAGATTGATTATCTGGAGAAAACCGGAGAGACCACAACCAATACTGCTGTCAGAACTGAGACTTATGCAAATGCAGAGGTGCTGACTGGTCAGATCATCCAGAACCTGAACTATATTCAGGGCAACATCAAACTCACCCAAAAGGATGAAGCCTATCGTAAATTCGTAGATGATGCCAAGGCACTGACTGAAAAGTATCAGAAGCTGTTACAGGATGCAAAGGCAGCACAGGGTGAGGTGGAAGCAGCACAGGGCAAGGTAGATGTGCTGAAGGCAGAGATCGAAGCTCTGAAGAGTAACAGAACCAGTAACCTTGGAGCTCTGAAGGAACTGGAAGGAAAGCTGGCCGTGGCTGAACAGAACAAAAAGGATGCAGAAGATACTCTGAAGGAGATTCTGGACAGCCTGGATAAGGCAGGCGGAGAGCTGGATAAGGTGATCGAGCGTCTGACTCCCGCACCCACACCGGCAGCTCCTGCGGGCGGCGATAGCGCAGGCGGCAGCAGCGATACCGGAGAGACTGTTGTTAACCCGATTGTTCTGGCACCCGCACCGGTGGCACAGGCAACAGTAGTGACCCAGAATCAGGCAGCGGCACAGGGCGTGACGCAGATTGCTGATGAGGTAGCACCTCTTGCAGCCAATGTTGAGGAAGACACCCAGAAAACAGCAGAGGAAGCACCTAAGGCGGAAGAAGCAGTGAATATTGCAGACGAGGCTGTTCCCCTGGCAGATGTGGCTGTGGAAAGCGAACATGCAAAGATGTCCTGGTGGTGGTGGCTGATCATTCTGATCCTCGGTGCAACCGGATATGAAATGTACAAGAAGCACAATGAGAAGAAGCTGAAGGCTCAGGCAGAAAATGCAGGAGATATCGAAGAATAAAAGATAACAAAAACGACATCCATTGGGATTTCCCCTGTGGATGTCGTTTTTTAGACCTTGGAAAGCGGATTACTCGAAGAGCTCTTCGACTTTTTCCAGATCACCGTCTCCGGTCAGCAGAAGAGTCACTGTGGTCTGGGCACTGCTGATATCGGTTGTCCCCTCAACGCATAATTCACCGTCAGTATTGTAGAGAGCCCATTGGAACTCATTGACAGAGGAGGGCCAGTCTGCTTCCATAGAGATCGATTCCTGATCCGACAGGGAATCCAGATTTACCTGTTCCCCGGTCACGGGATCAATGACCGCTACCATACCGACTTCGATGCCACACATATTGACTACCGACAGGGTGAGGGCCCTGGTATCCTCCGAAGTGGATTCTATGGCAGACGTATCGGAATCCGGGGAAGTATCGGCAGGCAGGGCAGCAACCGTCTCAGACGGGGAGGTGGAAGCAGTCGTGGCGGATGATGTATCATCTCCGGCAGAATTCTGACTGCATCCTCCTAATAACAGACAACAGGACAATATACTTACAGTAAACAGATGTTGTATGAAGCTTTTTTGCATAACAGTCTCCTTTGTGTGAAAATCTATATCACTATTATAGCGAATTTCCCATAATAAGTAAATTTTCGCGATGAAAATTTCCGGAAGCAGACCGGTAGGAATTCCTGAAAAAAATATCGAAAAATGTGAGCCGTTTTTCATGGATAAGTAGTCTTTATAGATAGAGACTAAGAAATAACGGAGGCGGTCGAGATGAGCGGCATGCTATATTCCATACCTGTGATTTTGACAGGTTATCGAATCGTACAAATTGAAGATGAAGCGACACCGCTTGCACAGACAGTAAAGAGTGGATATTACGGTGACACAGTAGCCGGAATGCTGGGCATTGGTGTTTTATTACTCTTGGTGATTTATTTTATATTATGCAGAAAATACCAGAAAAGAATCATAGAATTGCAGGAAAATGCACATCCCGGCTGGAACTGGTGGAAGCTTAGAAAGCAGGCAACCGAACTGGAGGATAAAAAGGCAGAAGGAATTGTCGAGGATATCCGGCGGGCAGCGCAAAGCTATATGACTGTTTAAATTGAAACAAATGAAATAGAACTGAAATAGAACTGATATAAAAAGGTCCGGGGAGCGTTCCCCGGATTTTTTTGCGATACAATACAAAAATGAAGTATTTCGTTGCTGATGTCTGACGGTAATGTTATAATTATGTATGTGGTGGTTCCGGAGACCGGTGCCATAAGCATTAAGAAAGAAAAGGAAGGCATTCTATGAAAGTATTGGTAACAGGCGTAAAGGGTCAGTTGGGATATGATGTGGTAAATGAACTTACAAAGCGCGGCATTGAGGCGGTCGGTGTGGATATTCAGGACATGGATATCACGGATGCAGCCAGTGTGGAAAAAGTGATCGGTGAGGTAGCACCGGATGCTGTGATCCACTGTGCAGCCTATACTGCAGTGGATGCAGCGGAAGACAACGTGGAGCTCTGCCGCAGGGTCAACGCGGATGGCACACAGAATATTGCCAATGTCTGCAAAAAGTTAGACTGCAAGATGATCTATATCAGCACGGACTATGTATTTGACGGCGAAGGTACCAGAGCCTGGGAGCCCGACGATGAGCGCCATCCTCTGAACGTATACGGACAGACCAAATACGAGGGCGAGCTGGCAGTGCAGAATACACTGGAGAAGTATTTTATCGTAAGAATCTCCTGGGTATTCGGTGTGAACGGTAAGAATTTCATCAAGACCATGCTGAATCTGGGTAAGACCCATGATCATCTCACGGTGGTGAATGACCAGTTTGGTTCGCCTACTTATACTTATGATCTGGCAAGGCTTCTGGTGGACATGGTGCTGACCGACAAATACGGCATTTATCATGCGACCAATGAAGGTATCTGTAACTGGTATGAATTTGCCTGCGAAATCTTCCGCAAGGCAGGCATGAACGTGGATGTGGCTCCCGTACCAGCGTCCGAGTATCCCACGAAGGCGAAGAGACCGGAGAACAGCCGCATGAGCAAGGAAAAGCTCACAGAGAACGGTTTTGAGAGACTTCCTTCCTGGCAGGATGCGCTGGAACGATATCTGCCACAGATACAGTAGCGGTTCCTTATATAAGCAGCCCCTGTATAGGGGGAAATTTATGGGAAATACTTCATGGAGCGGTATCGGAAACGGTACTGCTCCTCTTTTGGTTATAATAATATGAAAAAGTCGTGAAAAACCCTGTAAATTTCACCAAAAACCAGTTGACAACGGAAGTTGGAACAAGTATACTATTAAAGCGTGCCAGAAAAGGTGCGTCTATTATACTATTAAGAAAGAGGTGAAACAGAATGCCAACATTTAACCAGTTAGTAAGAAAAGGACGTCAGACCTCTGTTAAGAAGTCTACTGCACCTGCTCTCCAGAAGGGTTACAACTCTCTTCACAAGAAAGCAACAGACGTTTCTGCTCCCCAGAAGCGTGGTGTATGTACTGCTGTTAAGACAGCAACTCCTAAAAAGCCTAACTCTGCTCTTAGAAAGATCGCCAGAGTACGTCTTTCCAACGGAATCGAAGTTACCAGCTACATTCCCGGTGAAGGTCACAATCTGCAGGAGCACAGCGTTGTTTTGATCCGTGGTGGTCGTGTTAAGGACCTGCCCGGTACCAGATACCACATCATCCGTGGTACCCTTGATACCGCCGGTGTCGCTAACAGAAAACAGGCTCGTTCCAAGTACGGCGCTAAGAGACCTAAGGATGCTAAGAAATAAGTAGTATCCGGGGCGTTTTGAACGTCGGACCGAGAGTTCGATGAAAATCCGCAAGGATTTTTGGAGACGATGCGGACATCGTCTTTGTACCACAAAAACGAAACTAAGAAAAGTGTTGGAATTCTGTGATACAGATATAACAGCGCGAACACTTGGGGAAACACATGTGAGTACCTATGATCTAACGTAAACAATTTGTTAAGGAGGGAAGAACCGTGCCACGTAAAGGACATATTCAGAAAAGAGATGTATTAGCAGATCCTTTATACAACAACAAAGTGGTTACCAAGCTTGTCAACAACATCATGTTAGATGGCAAGAAGGGTGTAGCCCAGAAGATCGTATACGGAGCATTTGCTAAGGTTGAAGAGAAGAGCGGAAAGCCTGCTCTGGAAGTATTCGAAGAGGCTATGAACAACATCATGCCTGTTCTGGAAGTAAAAGCAAGACGTATCGGTGGTGCTACCTATCAGGTACCTATCGAAGTTAGACCTGAGAGACGTCAGGCTCTGGGCCTTCGTTGGTTGACCATGTTCTCTCGTAAGAGAAGTGAGAAGACCATGGAAGACAGACTTGCTAACGAAATTCTTGACGCAGCCAACAATACCGGATCTGCAGTTAAGAGAAAAGAAGACATGCACAAGATGGCAGAGGCAAACAAGGCTTTTGCTC
>OLVO01002688.1_pt1 | contig 15765 bp, 11 predicted proteins | sample 1672571 | NCBI WGS metagenome assembly OLVO01 (sample SAMEA3136700, study PRJEB25190) | human gut metagenome | biome: human gut; feature: human-associated habitat; material: faeces | place: Austria | collected 2013
ACTCAGCCCCTTGAGATCGAGCAGCTTTGACTTGCAGGAGACGCGAAAATCCTTGAGATTTCAAGTGATTTCAAGTCGGGGAATCTAAAAGGGTTCCGCTTGCCAAATCAGTTACCGTTGTTGATACAATATCAGCAACGGTAATTTTTTATTTGTTGCCGGTCTGGGAATGTTTTTGGAAGGAAACCCGGGAGATTTCGAACATTTCCGGCCATCGGCGCGATGTGCGCCCGGATTTGCTGCGGCGGAGCAGCGCCTTGATCCGCGCCGCCGCCTCCGCGCCCTGCAGCTGCCGCACCGGCCGGATGTGCAGCGTGCGCTGCTGCACCTGTACGTCCGCTCCAAAGGCCGCAAACCCATCTGCACAGGCAAACCGCCGCTCAAACACCACATCCTCGATGCTGCTCACGCTGTCGGCGCACAGCATCGCCGCTGCCAGCAGCGGGGCCGCGTCGGTGGCCAGTGCCGGATACACCCCGGTGAACACCCTGCCCGCCCCGTGCAGTGCACCGGACCGGACAATGACCGCACTTTCGGGCCCGGTTTCTATGCCGCACCCCATTTGTGCCAGAATTTCCAGCAGCGGCGCATAAACTGCAGGCGCGCAGCCGGTCAGCTCCACCCTGCCGCCTGCCGCCGCACAGGCACAGGCAAGGGTGGAGGCCACGATGCGGTCTGCCATGGGCGCAAAGCTGCAGCCGTACAGCACCCGCCGCCCCTGCACCCGGACCGTGCCGGTGCCTGCCCCCTGCACGCAGCCGCCGCAGCGGTTCAGGAATGCCGCCAGATCGACGATCTCCGGCTCCCGCGCCGCACCGCGCAGCACGGTTTCGCCCTGCGCACAGACAGCCGCCAGCAGCAGCGTTTCGGTGGCTCCCACACTGGGGAACCCCAGCGTGATGTCCGCACCATGCAGCCCCGCCGGGGCGGTCAGGATCAGCCGTGTCCCCTCCTCGCGGCAGTGCGCTCCCATCTGCGCAAGGCCGGAAAGATGCAGGTCGATGGGCCTTGCACCAATGCGGCACCCACCGGGCAGAACGGTCTCCACCCGGCCAAGCCGTGCCAGCAGCGGTGCGCAGAACAGGATGGATGCCCGCATCTGTGCTGCGGCCTCTGGCTCCAGACGACAGACCGACGGCATGCTTTGCACCGTGATGTCACTGCCCTGCCAGCGGGCCGCGCACCCTGCACCCCGCAAAAGGACAAGGCTGGTGTCCACATCCGCAAGCTGCGGCACCGCCAGCAGGCGCACCGTGCCGCTGCACAGAAGGGATGCCGCCAGCAGCGGCAGAACACTGTTTTTGGCTGCAGGGATGCGCACCGTACCGTTCAGCGGCACACCGCCCGTAATGATCAGATCTCCGCCCATGCAAAAACCCCCGTTCCGCAAAAGATACCTCATGCTATGCGGAACGAGGGCAGTTTGTTTCTATTTGTTCTGCAGCCTGTGTTTTATTTGTCGGGTCATTTGTAGCAGTTCCGGGGCCGGAGCATACCGCTTTAAGGCACGGAACGTCCGGTTTTACATCTCTCCGCGGGACACCGACAGCACGATGCCCATTTCGCCCAGCAGCATCATCAGGCTGGTGCCGCCGGAGGAGAAAAACGGCAGGCTGATGCCAGTATTGGGGATGGTGTTGGTGACAACGGCCATGTTCAGCACCGCCTGCAGGGCCACCTGCACCACAAAGCCCACCACCAGCAGCGCCCCGAACCGGTCCGGCGCGTGGGCCGCCAGCGTGACGCCCCGCCACAGCAGCAGCGCAAACAGTAGGATCACCCCGCAGGCCCCCACAAAGCCCAGCTCCTCGCACAGGATGGAAAAGATAAAGTCGTTCTGGGGCTCCGGCACGAACAGGTGCTTCTGGCGGCTGCTGCCTAGGCCCAACCCCGCCGCGCCTCCGCTGCCGATGGCGTACAGGCTCTGGATGGTCTGGTGGCCGTCCCCCAGCGGGTCCGCAAAGGGGTCCAGCCATGAGCTCAGGCGGCTGGCTGCATAGGGCACAAGGTCCGGCATGATGGCAATGGCCGCACCAATGGCCGCTGCGCCGCCCACCCCCGCCAGCACGAACCACCGCAGCCCGGTGCCGCCCACGAACATCAGCACCGCACCAATGCACAGGATCAGCACCGTGCCGGAGAGGTGCGGTTCCAGCAGCATGAGCACCGCCACCACCCCCAGCACCAGCGCAAAGGGCAGCACCCCTACCGCAAAACTGCCCATGCGGTCGTGGTTGAGGGAAATGATATGCGCAAACACCAGCACCACCGCAAACTTGGCGATCTCGCTGGGCTGCAGCGTTCCAAGGCCCGGCAGCACCAGCCAGCGTTTGCAGCCGTTGTACTCCGGCATAAAGAGCACCGCTGTCAGCAGCACCATGGAAAGCCCCAGCAGCGGCCATGCCAGCTTATGATAGATGTGGTAATCCACCCGGCTGGCCGCCCACATGGCCCCGATGCCCAGCGCCGCATACAGCAGCTGGGGCCGCAGGTAGGCAAAGGCATCGTTCCTCCGGTACAGCGCCACGGCGCTGCTGGCACTGCCCAGCATCACAAGGCCGAACCCCACCAGCGTGAGCACCAGCACCAGAAAGGGCAGGTCCATGGCCGGCAGACGGCGCAGCGGCAGGCCCCGCCCTGCGTGGGTGCGCACCCCGTGGGCTGCGGCTTTTGGCATCTGCATCACCTCCGTTCCCTTATTGTACGCGGCGGCGGTGCCGGTTAGTCATAGGCCCGGCGTACCGGCGCATACATTCCATTTGAAAGAGAGGTGCCCGCCATGCCAAAACCGGAGCCAAGGCCCCTGCGCACCCTGCCGGAACGGGCATTCCGTGCCCGGGCACGGCTGGTGGCCGCCCTGTTGTGCTGCGTCTGCTTTGCAGGGCTGGCCGCACGGCTGGCATATCTGCAATTATTTACGGGCAGCTGGTACACCAGCCGTGCGCTGGGCCAGCAATTGCGGGACACCGTGGTGCCCGCCGACCGGGGCCGCATCTACAGTGCGGACGGCGCGCTGCTGGCCGCCAACAGCAGCTGCTGGACCCTGCGGGCCTCCCCGCGTGAAATGCCGGAAGAAAAGCTCAGCCTTGCCGCAGACGGCCTTGCGGAGATCCTGGAGCTGGACAAAGCCGCATTATTGGAAAAGTTCAGCGACCGCCGCTCCAACGACTGCCTGCTGCGCTACCGTGTGGAGCGGGACACCGCCGACCGGGTGCGGGACTTCTGCGAAGCAAACGGCATCACTGGCATCCGCATCAATCAGGACTCCAAACGCTGGTATCCGCAGGGGGAGTTTCTTGCAAGCGTGCTGGGCTTTACCAATGTAGACAACGCCGGTGTGAGCGGGCTGGAGCTCAAGTATAACGAGGTGCTCACCGGGCAGAACGGTGTGGTGCTCACCGCCGTGAACGCATGGGGCTACACACTGGAACAGAGCTACGAGACCGAGCGGGTGCCGCTGGAAGGCAGCGGCCTGCGGCTGACCATCGATGCCAGCATCCAGCACTACCTCGAAAACGCCCTGACCTATGCCGTCAGGGAGCACCATGTGGCGGCACGGGCTGTGGGCATCGTGATGGACGTGAACACCGGGGCGGTTCTGGCCATGTCCACCACCCCTGCCTACGACCCCAACCAGCCCCGCGTCATTTACGACGCCGCCGCCCGGCAGAGAGTGGACGCGCTCTCCGGCAAAGAGCGCACGGCGGCACTGCAGCTGGCCCAGCAGACCCAGTGGCGCAACAAAGCCGTCAGCGACCTGTACGAGCCGGGCAGCGTGTTCAAGCTCATCACCTGCGCCGCCGCGCTGGATGCCGGGGCTGTGAGCCCCCATTCCACCTTTTATTGTGGGGACTCCATCTCGGTGGCAGGCACCCGGTTCCACTGTGCCAATCACAAGCGCCACGGCAGCCAGACCGTGACGCAGGCGCTGGAAAACTCCTGCAACCAGAGCTTTATCCAGATCGGGGCCAGGCTGGGCAAGGAAGCCTTCTGCGATTATTTTGCCGCCTTTGGCCTGCGGGAGCCCACCGGCATCGACCTGCCCGCCGAGCCGAAAAAGAGCCTGTACTACACCGCCGACCGTATGGGCCCGGTGGAGCTGGCGTCCTGCGCCTTTGGCCAGAGCAGCAAGATCTCCTACATGGAAATGGCCGCAGCCGTGTGCGCCGTGGTGAACGGCGGAAAGCTCATGCAGCCCTATCTCGTCAGCGACATCCTGAACCCGGACGGCAGCGTATTGCAGCACATCGACCCGGTGTGTCGGCGGCAGGTCATCCGGCCGGAGACCTCCCGGATCATGCGCGGCATGATGGAGGCCGTGGTGCAGAACGGCGGCGGGCGCTATGCCCAGATCCGGGGCTATCGAGTGGGCGGCAAGAGCGGCACCAGCCAGAAGCTGGACAGCGCCGACGAAAAAGCCCGCATTGCCAGCTTTGTGGCTGTGGCCCCCATCGATGACCCGCAGTTTCTGTGTCTGGTCTGTCTGGATGAGCCCCACAGCTGGACCACTGCCGGCGGCAGTCTTTCGGCCCCCGTGTGCGCCGAGGTGCTGGAACAGACGCTGGTGTACAAAGGTATCCCCCGCGCCGCCGAGCCGGAAGCAGATGCCGGTCCCGCCCAGACCGCCGCAGACCTGCCCGCAGACGGTGACAGCTTTGACGGAGCGTGACGATTTGGAATGCGCGCCGCGTGCGCTCTGGGCATTTTTAGCGGAATCATTTTTATTTTGCAATACAGAAAAAAGCCGCCGCACATCTTCTGTGCAACGGCTTTTTAAATGTTTGCTCTTTAATTCTGGTGCGGCTGGTCGCGGAAGACGATCTCGCCGGTCTCGCTGTTCATGGAGTCCACGATGGCAAGGCTTTCCAGCTGGATGCCCTTGCTGCGGATCAGCTCGCCGCCCTGCTGGAAGCCCTTTTCCACGGCGATGCCGATGCCTTCCACGGTGGCGCCGGCTTCCTTGGCCAGATCCAGCAGGCCCATCAGAGCGCAGCCGTTGGCAAGGAAGTCGTCAATGATCAGCACATGATCCTCTGCCGTGAGGAACTTTTTGGAGACGATGACGTTGTAGATCTTTTTGTGGGTGAAGGACTGGATCTTGGTCTCGTAGTTATCGTAGTCCAGATTGATGCTCATAGACTTTTTGGCGAACACCACCGGCACATTGAACTCGCTCGCCACCACGGCTGCAATGCCGATGCCGCTGGCCTCGATGGTGAGCACCTTGTTGATGGTCTTGCCGGCAAACAGGCGCTTCCACTCCTTTGCCATTTCACGGAACAGCGGAATATCCATCTGGTGGTTGATAAAGCTGTCTACCTTGAGCACGTTGCCCTCGCGTACAATACCATCCTTGCGGATACGTTCTTCCAGCATCTTCATAGCGAACCAGTTCCTCCAAGTCTATTTTCCATCTCCGTGCACTCTCCGGCACACATGTTTTTTATTTCATATAGTATACCGGATGCATCCTGCTTTGGCAAGAGCTTTTCTTGCCAAAGTTCAGCCCTTTCGGCCCTTGTACTTTTTGCAGAATTGAGTATACTAGAATTAGTATAAAGGGTTGTCCGGCAGCTGTGTGCCGGTACTGCGGAGAGGGAGAGCTGTATGAAAACTGGACTTGTGCTGGAAGGCGGCGCCATGCGCGGAATGTTCACCGCCGGCGTTCTGGATGTGTTGATGGAGCACGGCATCGTGCTGGACGGTGCCATCGGCGTTTCTGCCGGTGCAGTGTTCGGCTGCAACTATAAGTCGCACCAGATCGGGCGCACCATCCGCTACAACACGGAATACTGCACCGATAAGCGCTATGCCAGCTTTGGCAACCTGCTGCGCACCGGCAATCTGTACAGCGAGCAGTTCTGCTACCACACCGTACCGGAAAAGCTGGACCTCTTTGACTCCAAGACTTTCCGGGAGAACCCCATGGACTTTTTTGTGGTGTGCACCGATGTTCGCACCGGCGACCCCATCTATCACAAGTGCCGCACCGGTGACGCTGAGGACATCCAGTGGATGCAGGCATCGGCCTCCATGCCGCTGGCCTCAAAGATCGTGAAGATCGGCCACTACCAGCTGCTGGACGGCGGCATTGCAGATTCCATCCCGGTGCGGTTCTTTGAGTCCATCGGCTACAAGCGCAACCTGATCGTGCTGACCCAGCCCAAGGGCTTTGTGAAGAAGAAAAACAAGATGCTGCCCGCCATCCGGGCGCGTTACCTGCGCTATCCGGCCTTTGTGGATGCCGTGGCCGACCGCCACGAGCGCTACAACGAGACCCTTGCCCATGTTTCCATGCTGGAACAGACGGGCAAAGCCTTCGTCATCCGCCCGCCCATCCCGCTGGAGATCGGCTCCATGGAGCGCGATGCAGCCCAGCTGCGCCGTGTTTACGACACCGGCCGTGCCGTGGCCGAGATCCAGGTGGACAAGATCGCCGCATTCGTAAATGAATCCAAGGCCGCTGCCGAGGAATAACAGCCGCCGTTCAGGGTGATGTCTCTGCACTTGTGCAGGGCATCACCCTGTTTTTTCTGCCCGGACAGCTTTTGCCGCATGCTGCATTACTGGGATACCGGCCTGCCGATGGCAGACTTTGTAAGCATCTGCTGGAACTTGCGCGCCGCCGTGTTCAGCGGGCGGTGGCGGTCATACACCAGACAGATGCTGCGCTCCGGGATGATCTCCTGCAGATGGAGCTGCACCAGCTCTCCACGTTCCAGCAGTTCTTTTGCCATGGGTTCCGGCACAAACGCAATGCCCAGTTCGCTTTTGACCAATGTCAGCATCTGGTCGGTGGTGGCGGCCTCGGTGTCCGGCTTCAGCACCGCGCCATGCTCCAGAAAGAACTGTCTGTAGAAGCTGCGGGTCATGCTTGTATCGCTGAGCGAGATCAGCGGATAATTTTTCAGCTCCTTCAAACTCAGGTTCTGGCTGGCAAGGGCCGTAAAAGTCCTGCCGCCCACCAGCACCTCGTAGAATGCTTTCAGTTCCACCATTTTCAAGCTGCCGTCCACCTCTGCCGGGGTGGATACAACGGCAAAATCCACCTCGCCGTTTTTCACAGCCTGCACGGCCTGCGGCGTGGAGTGGTTGGAAATGCGCAGCCGGATGCCGGGGTACTCGGTGTGGAAGGCGCGCAGCTTCTCTGAAAGATAGATGTTCAGGGCCGTCTCGGTGGCACTGATGCTGATGGCTCCGTGTTCCAGCGTAGCGCTGGCGCTCAGCTCTTCCTCCGCATCCTGGATCTGCACCGCCGCCGATGCAATGCGGGAATAGAGCAGCTCTCCTTCCGGCGTCAGGGTAACGCCGCGGTTGGAGCGGATGAACAACACACAATTCAGCTGGCTTTCCAGCCGGTTCATGGCGTGGGTGATGTTGGGCTGATTGCTGCCCAGCACCCGCGCGGCCTTGGTAAAGTTCTGATACTTTGCCACATAGTAGAAGATCTTATAATATTCCCAGTCCACGTACATGGAGCGCCCTCCTATTTCATGTAAAAAAGATATTGTTGCCATGCGCAGGATTCATTTTACACATCCTGTATCTTCTTGTATCATAACACCAAAATCAAAATTTGCAAGAGGGAAATCCAAAAGCCCCTCAAGTCCGTTTTGAACCGCAGCGTTTTCGGGCCGGCAGGATCTGCCGTGACAAAGTTTCCCGCATGGATATTGACAATCTGCACGATTTCTGCTATCCTATTTCAGGACGGCGATCTTCTGCCGTCCTGAATAGGCTGGTGTGGCGCAATGGCAGCGCAACTGATTTGTAATCAGTGGGTTGCAGGTTCAACTCCTGTCACCAGCTCCAAGAAAAATCCTGCGATATACCGTCAGAACGGCGGCGTGTATCGTGGGATTTTTGCTTTTCTATGCGTTGTGAAACGCCCGGAAAGTGCGACAGATTGGCAGGTTCGTCTCTGTCGGCACAGCAGCTCCCCACAAGAAAATCCCACCAGAAACGGCGAAGATCGTCATCTGGTGGGATTTTTATGTCATTGTGCAGCTGCACGGCACGCACTTTCAGCCCTTCGGCAAAGACGGGCACACCCGGCGCTTTCACTTTTGCGGCAATGGGGTCGGTTCAAACCGGCGCAGCTTGCTGCCATCCAGTCTGCACAGCGGCTGACCGGTGGCGTGTGCCAGCGTGCAGGCGCTGCCCGCCACATCGCCCATATCAATGACCGTGGGCAGGATGCGGACACTGGCCTGCATCAGGAAGGTGGTGGAAATGCAGCGGCCCGCCACGATCAGGTTCTCGGCTTCGTCTGTGACCATGCTGCGGTAAGGGATCTCGTAGTAATCCCCGTGCTGGTAGGTGTTCTGGTGGAACAGCCCCTTCTTGTTGGAGTGCACATCAATGTACCAGTCGCCCTTGACCAGACCATCCGGGAAGCGCGCCTGCCGGGTGTAGTCCTCCTCGGTCAGCAGATAGTTGCCCTTGAGCCGCCAGCTCTCGCGCACGCCCAGCATGTCCGCTGTCTGCAGCAGATAGCTGTGCGCAAAGCCCGGCATCTTTGCCTGCAGAAACCGCACCAGACGGCCGATCTTCTCGTGTCCCTCTGCAATGGCGGCAGAGCGGGCCAGTGCATCGGTGTTCTGCTTCAGGCTGGGGAGATGCGGGCAGTTGAAGGCCATGCAGCCGGGCTTATTGGGCAGGCTGAAGCACTGGTAATAGCGCAGGTCCTCCTCGGTGAGCAGGCCCTCGGCTACACCCTCGCGGAAGATGGGCTCCAGCTTGAAGCTGCGGCCTGCCACCATGGCAGACTCGAAGAAATAGCCGGTCTTGAGGGGAGAAAATTCGTCGTGCAGAGACAGCACATATTCGCGGTATTTTTCCACGTCGATGCCGCCCATGATAAAGCGCAGACTGCTGACCTGATTGTCCCCATTCTCATCGCCGGAGCTGGTGGGCACGCCAGCCATCCGGGTGAGCACAGCATCACCGGTAGCATCCACAAAGTTTCCGGCTGCAATGGCCTGCAGACCGTTCACGGTCATCACCACGATGTACCGGATGTGCTTGTCCTCGCACACCGCATCCACCAGTGTGGCGTCATACAGCAGCCTGCCGCCGTTGCTGACATACAATTCCTCAAAAGCATCGCTGAGCTGATCCGGTGCAAACCAGATCATTGTGGTAATGCCGTCACGGGTGGTGACACCGTGCCGGTTCAGGGTCTCCTCTACCCTGTGCAGCACATCCAGATGTTCCACATAGGTGGGCATCATGGGGCACACCAGCGCACGGGAAGCCGTGCCGCCCAGAAACGCCCCCTTTTCCACCAGCAGGACCTTCTGCCCGTCGATGGCGCAGCGGATGCCGGCTGCGGCACCGGCAGCACCGCCGCCCACCACAACAGTATCATAGTGGCCCAGAAGGGGCAGCTGCCTGCCCAGATATTCAATGCTTTCCATGTTGCGCCTCCAACAATTGATGATAGGTATGGGCAAAGCCGTGTGCGCCGATCTCGGAAAGGGCACGGATGCCGGTCTTGCCCAGACGGAGCGGGCCGATGCTGATCATGGGCACCTGATAGTCCCGGCTGGTCAGGCCCAGCTTGTTCCACTCCAGAAAGTGATAATATTCATGGCTGAGGATCAGGTTCTCCGCTTCCATGCGGGTCATTTTGTTCTGCTGCGCCCACAGGTCCACCGATCTGAGATAGAGGGTGACGCAGTTTTTGCCCGCAACATAGTCGCTGAAATAGCGCTGGTTGCCGGAAACAAAGTCGATGTCCCGCTCCACCACCGTCAGCCCATTTGCCTTGCAGATGGCAAAAAAGTCTGCACTGCCGCCGCTTTGTGCAAAGACATCCCTTGCCGCGGCGCAGCCTTTTTCCCACGCGGCATCCACGATGCGGGCGCGGTCTGCCTCCGGGATGCGGGGGCAGCACGGGTCGTAGGAAAGCTCTTTTTCCGCCAGATCACGGCCGGGAAAAGGCAGTGCATAAGACGACATGGCAGCCTCCTTTGGTCGGTCAGGAATCGATGCGCAGGGTCGCAGCCACAATCACCGGAGTTTTGGCATCGTAGCCGTTCAGCTCCACATTGGCAAGGCTGTAGATCTGCTCCTCGCTGGACATGCCGGACAGGTCGATGATGCGCTTGCCCAGCACGATGTACACATTGGGGTAGTTGGTGCCGCCATCGTTGTAAACGGTCAGCTCTTCCAGCATATAGGCGACCGCATCACGACAGCTGCTGATATCGGCCTGACGCACCGTGGCGTTGGCTTTCTGCAGGCGGATGACCCCCTCTTCGTCGATCAGACGCAGCGGATGAGAGGTCTTTTTCATCAGGCCGAACAGCTTTTTCTCCACCTTATCCGCCGTCACTGCGCACATGTTCTCGCTTCTGGCTGCGATATGCAGGGCCTTGGGGTCCATGCTCAGGTTCTCTGCCGCCAGTTCCAGCAGCTTGTCCTCGGTCAGTTTTTCGGCGTTGCGGTTCTTGCTGCGCAGCTCGGTAGCACCCACGGCGATGGCGCGGATCACGTTGCGCTGGGTATCCACCTCCACGGTCACTTCCACAGAACCGGGCGCGGCTCCGTTCCGGATGGCCTTCTGCTCGGCCTCCCGGCGCACGCTGATGATGTCATTGTCGGTGGGGTTGGAAACGCTGCGCTCCACCATATCACGCACCATGGCCAATGCCACGCCGATGGTGGAAATGACCGGGCCGTTCTTTGCCAGACGGCTCTTGTGATGCATGGTCTCGGCCAGATGCGGCACCACGCTGGCAGCGCCACCGCCGCCGCCCACGAACACGGTGTGCTGCGGGTCCATGTGGTAGTCCTTCATCAGCTGGGCAGCCACCCTGCTGTTTTTGGCGGCGGCAAAGCCCAACACCTTGCGGGCAGCTTCTTCCACGGTGCAGCCCATGTTGTCTGCCAGCGGCTTCCACGCCTTGCGGGCAGCTTCCACGTTGCCATAGGCATAATCGCCGGGCTTGACGTAGCCCGCAATGTTGGCAGCGCCGGACATGGTAAGGCAGACCCTGACGCCGTTGTCGCACTCGATGCTGGCGTACTCCGGGTCGCCGGGCATGGGGCTCACGGGCACCAGACGGGGGTTCTGGATCTTGTCGGCATCGGTGAACACCTCATAATCCAGACCGGCGATGTGGGCGCTGCGGGGGCCGGTATCGCAGGCCTTGCCGTCCTTCACCTCCACCATGCTGCCGCCGCCGATGCCGACGGTGCGCACGTCCAGACTGTTCAGGTAGGTCTTGTGGCCGCCCACCTCGGCGTACTTGATCATCACCTTGCCGTCCTTGACACAGGAGATGTCGGTAGAGGTACCGCCCACCTCAAAGAACAGGCCATCGGTCAGCTTTTCGTACATCAAAGCACCGGCAACGCCTGCGGCAGGGCCGGAGAGGATGGTCAGGATGGGGCGGCTGCGCACCTCGTCCACGGTCATCACGCCGCCGTCGCAGCGCATGACCATCAGCGGGCTCTTGATGTCCGCATTTTTGATGCTCTGGTCGGTCATGGTGGCGGCATCCAGCATCTTGGGCATGATGCTGGCGTTGATCACGGCGGTGCGGGTGCGGACCTTCAGACCGTACAGCTTGGAGATCTCGTTGGTCGCTGTGGCAGGCAGGCCCATTTCACCGCAGATCTCGACCACCCGGTTCTCGTTCTTCGGGTCGTCCACGCTGAAGGCCTCGGCGGCAACAAAGGTCTGTGCCCCCTGCTCCTGCAGCTTCTGGATAGCCGCGCGGATGCTGCCGTCCAGATCCGGTGCATTGGTGTCCACATATTCGTTGCAGCTGCGCAGGTACTTGCCCTCAGACAGCTCGATGTCCCCCATGGTGGTATCGCCCTTGCTCTTTGCGCCCTGCAGGCCGCTGCCCAGCGTAATGATGCCGACGGGGGCCACATCGCCCTCCAGCAGGGCGTTGGTGGCCTGCGTGGTGCCATGGGCGATGAAGATGACATCCTCCGGCCGGATCTCGCACTGCTCCATGACCTTGTGCAACACCTGTACGATGCCGGCAGCAACGCCCTCGGCGGCGGTATGGGTGGTGGGGACCTTTACGCTTCCAACGACCTCAAAGGTCTCGTTATCAATGGCAACGGCGTCGGTGAAGGTGCCACCAACATCAATTCCGATACGGACTTTCATAAAGCAAAAACCTCCTGTTTTTCCTTTTTCTTTGTTGCTTTTCGAGCCCGGGCAGATTCGGGTATAAGAATGGGCGGTCCCAGCATCTCGCGAAGATGGAACGACAAACGCGCGGGATACTCGGACCGCCCATGCAGCGGACTGCGTACAGCCCGCTGCAGACGGCTTGTGGGGGAGAAAACAACTCAGAAGTAGAGCATCGCGCCCAGAATGACGCCGACGATGGACACTGCCCACAGATACGGCAGCATCTTCTTGGTACAGGTGTTCACGTCCACTTCGCAGAAGTTTGCGGTCCAGACGTTCTGGGTGTTGGTGGGGTCGCCGCCGCACTGGATGCGCTCAGCCGCCAGGAAGGCAGCCATGACAGCCAGCGGGTTCAGGGTGCCCAGACCAATGATCAGCGCTGCGATGCCGGAGCCGAGGCCGAACATGTTCATGGGACCGCGGTACAGCGCCAAAGGTGCCAGAATAGCGAAGAAGATGATGTAGGGCACGCGGCTGGTGGGAACGATGGCCAGCAGCAGCGGGTTCAGAACTTCCTTGACGCTTGCGTTGGTGACAGCCAGGAACAGGATGCCGATGCCGACCATCAGGATGACGGCGGGGCCTGCATCGGTGATGCCGTCGTAGCAGGTCTTGGTCATCTGGTTCATGGCCTTGCTGAAGCTCTGCGAGGTGAAGAGCAGGCACCAGATGATGCCAACGGTGAATGCAGGCGTGACAGGCACTTTCAAGAAGGCAACCAGCACGATGGGGATCAGCGGGGTGATCATGGCCAGACCGCCGCGCACGCCGGTGAGCTGCTTTGTGGGCTTTGTGTTGTCCACGGGAGCGGAGAATGCGAACTTGATGCCGTTGCGCTTGAACTCCACGATGACCATGATGAGGGTAGCGATGGCAGTCGCTGCCATCAGGTAGATCTCAAAGCCCTGAATGTCGGCGATGTCCAGCGAGAAGATGCTTGCAAAGCTCTTCCAGTTTGCAATGTTGCAGGCAAGGCCGGTGGTAAACGCCATCAGGAAGATGCAGGCTGCGCTTGCAGCGGGCACACCAACAGAGATGAGGATGGGCAGCACGATGGAGCCTACCATGATGATGGAGCCCAGACCGCTCAGGGTGGTGAACAGGACGGCGGTGGCCACAACCATGATCAGGGTGACTACCAGCGGACGGTCGCCGCCCAGCTCAGCGCTCTTTTTGATGATGTTCTCGGTGACGCCGGTCTTGTTCATCAGCTGACCCAGCCATGCACCAAAGATGGTTGCCATGATGGCGCTGCCCATACGGACGGTGCCGGCTTCAAACACGGTGGTCAGCCAGCCGATCTCTGCGCCGTCCGCGTTTTTGCCGAACATCGGCACACCGGCGATGATGCAGATGACGACAGCCATCAAAGGAAGCGCCAGCAGAGTAGGGATCTTCTTGGTCATCATCAATGCCGCGACGACCAGGAATGCCACAACGATCAGAATGCCTTGTAACATAGTTCTGCTCCTTTTTTTGCGGGGGCAAGCCCCCTTTATTCTCACCGTAAACCACGGCAAGTTTCATTTTCAGGCGTCCGTGCTGCACAGCAGGCTCTGACGCAGATCCGTTGCCATAAAGGCAGGCGTATGGACAGGATCCGGGTTCAGCACCACCGGACGCATCTCCGGGCTTTTCAGCTTCTGCACCACCCCGCGCATGAACGCCGGGCTTGCAGCCGCCGGGCCGGAGAGATACAGCTTCTCGATCACGAACAGCGAGCAGAGCATCCGCGCCACATTGCTCAGCCGTACCGTAAAGCAGCTCACCGGGCTTTGCGTGTTTTTCAGCGCTGCCGCCTGCTGAGCGGGCGGTGCAGCTTCAAAGTTCTGCGCCAGCTCCAGCAGAGAGCCGCCTTCGGGCAGCAGCAGACCGGTGATGTCTGCCTGTCCCTCGCTGCGCAGTGCCACCGGCTGTTCCTTCTGCACGATCTGCACCACGGCCCGGTCGCCAAGGTCGATGTGTGCATAGTTGGAACCTACCGACTTGCCGGCCTCTGCCAGTGCACGGCTCACGGTATAGACCCGGCTGTATTCCTCCACGATCGGCACTTTGAACTGGGTAAACAGCGCCTCCCGCAGAGAAATAGTCGCCGCGGTATAACCGGTGGAGTACATCACGCGGAACTCGCTGATCTCGGTGTCGTCCTGAAACAGCAGCCCGATGCTCTTCATCTTGCCTGCGTGGAGCTCCTCCATGGAAAAGCCCTGAAAGATCGCATCAGAGATCGAAGTCAGCAGCTCGTTTCCATCCCCGCCGTGGTCGGGCAGCACCGTGTGGAACACACACTGCAAAGCCATGTCGTAGAGATATAAAACCGCATGGCTGCGGCCGATATCCACCACAACGACCCTGCCGTAGTCCGGACAGATGGTCAGTCCGGCACGGCTGCGCCCTGCCGTTGCGGCACGCAGGCCGCTCTCCTGCACGACGCCCTCTGCCAGCAGTTCTCCCACCAGCGCCGTGATGGTGCTGGGAGAAAGGCCTGTCTGTTTTGCCAGTTCGATCCGGGAGAGCCCGCCCTCGGTGAGCAGTGCCCGCAAAATCAGGCGGCGGTTCTTCTCCTTTACTGTCCGCAGGCTGGATTTTTTCATAGCTGTGATTCCTTTCAGACCCCATTGTCTTCGCTTATTTCGGATTATGAAATAAGCACTGTCTACAGAATAACACGCTGTTTGGGATACATCAACACTTTTTTCGGATTCCGAAATAATTTAGCGTCCTGAACATTTTCAAGGTATGTTTTTTGTGCATTTTTTCTTTCCGAAAAGTGTCGGAACGTGTTCCGTTCCTGTCACCAGCTCCAACAAGCTCCGGGACGCCTTGATCCCGGGGCTTTTCACTTACTTCCGTCCCCTGCAAGAAAATTTCCTCAAAAAACATTGACAAACCCTTGCCCCAGTGGTAATATATACAGGCAATCTGTGAGATTGCGAATCGAATATGGGCGTGTTCCCGAGTGGCCAATGGGGACAGACTGTAAATCTGCTGCTTTCAGCTTCGGTGGTTCGAATCCACCCGCGCCCACCAAACAAGAAAAATCCGAACCTGTTTCCGATTGGAGAAGGGTTCGGATTTTTCGTTTTCTTTGGGTACAACAACGAAGGTTCCTGTGGACGACGCAAAACTCTGATGCCTTGTCATAGACCGTAAGCCGATAACGAGAATTGGATGATGCGATTATGAAGTACGATGAAAGAGCCTGCAAATTCAACATGGACACCGGGTGCGTGGAACTGCTGCTCCGGGACGGGAGAAAAATCTCCATTGACTGCACCGGGGTCGAGGATGCACTGGACATGACCATGGCGCAGAGGTCAGAACTGGATTATCTCATCTACAACGACCCGCTGGGCTATGCGGACTTGATTTTGAATGGCGACCCAGAGGAATATTTGAAGAAAGTGGCTGGGAGTCATGGATTAGAAGATTAAGGGCAAAAAATAAGAGGTGTGCCCAACTGGACACACCTCGGTGAGATACATCTATATAAGGCAGGGCGTTCCCTTTACTGGGAGCGTCCTGCTGTTTTTATGCTGCAACAGGCAAGGCTTGTAGAGCTTCCTGCTCTTTCAGCCATTCCTCATATTCACGCTGGCCTTCCT
>OLVO01002693.1_pt1 | contig 15757 bp, 14 predicted proteins | sample 1672571 | NCBI WGS metagenome assembly OLVO01 (sample SAMEA3136700, study PRJEB25190) | human gut metagenome | biome: human gut; feature: human-associated habitat; material: faeces | place: Austria | collected 2013
TGGATAGTATGAACGAAGTCAAGGAACAGGAAATTGAGCGGCTAAAAAAGGTAGTCCAGGAAAAAGATGAGGAATTGTCGAAGGTAACTCAGGAAAAAGATGAAAAAAATAATGAAATCGCTCGTTTAAAAGCCTTGCTTGCAGCAAAAGAAAACAACTAATTAGCACAGCAGGAGAAGTTATTATCTAGAGCGGGCGCAGGAAGCGCCCGCTTAAATTTTACACTTAGAAAAACAATGCTTTTACTTCATCCAGTGAAACCTGATAATGTGTAATCTTTGCGGTTTTCTTCTTTACAAGAACAGCAACCTTTATATCCAGATACTTCTCCGTATAGGAATTGCCCGGTATAAATTCTTTGCCTATCTTTTCTGCATAATTTTCATTATAAACGGTTTCTTCTTTTGTCTTCACTCCGTTTTCTTTGGCAAATTGAATCCGTTTTTGCTCCGGCAGTTCATTCCATTTTTTCATGATTTTATGCATTTGTGTAACCTGCGTATCACGCGTGTCCTCGCTCTGCGTTTCCCCCTGCGCCATTTTGAACGCTTCCTGTGCTTTATCTTCATTTGCCTTTGTCTTATCCAATGACACTTCAAATAAAACACTGACACCTTTGTACTTCGGATTTGCCGAAATCTCTCCTGTCTTTTTGTCGTAACAGAAATTTTCAGCATCCGGTGTCTGGTCACTCACACCTAAATAAACACCATAATTTGCAAAAATATCGAGATTATCACACTCATAAATATAATAGCGGATACCATCAATTAACTGGCTTTCCGAACTTCCGCCCATGACAAAAAGATTATACTGCCACGGTGCCTTTCCCTTTACAAAAGGCGATGCAATCATCCGTTCATCCTTCTTCTTTGTATTTTCTACTGCCACAACATAATACGATTTTTCCTTCGACACACCGGAATTAATCTCCTCGTCAAGCAATTTCTTTCCGCTCACTTTTCCGAGATAACTAATTTTATAGTCACCTGACTTTTTCGTTACGACCTGCTCCGATAATCCGGCAAATTCCTTTGCCAGTTTATCATTTCCCATCTGCTCTGCTGCCTCATTTGCCGTGAGCAAATGAACCGCTGCATAGGCCGTCGTTCCACCAACAAGCAGGCACAACGCAATGACCGCTGCTTTCATAAAATGACTGTCGGCAAAATTTCTCCGGCGTTTCTGTAAAATTGCTCGATAAATCTTCTCTTTATCTTCTTTCGAGCACTCCATTTTCTGATAAATATCTTTAATCTCCATTTCTATTCCTCCCTAGTCTGATATACACTGCCTCGATTAACTCCGACAGCATTTCCTTCATTCAATTCCTGTTTCAACAATTTCTTTGCTTTCTGCAAATACGTTCGTATCGTAGATTCCGGCTTTTTCAATAATTTTGCAATCTGCACACTATTGCAGCCCTCGTAATAATAAAGATACACAACGGTTTTGTATTTCACCGGGAGATTTAACACAAGTTCAAGCATTTCAATTGCATATTCATCATAACGCCCTTTTGTCTCCTCATTTTCCTGCCAGCTTCGATTTTTCCGCCACCAATGTTTCAAAATATTTTTGCAGACATTTCCTGCTGTGACAAGAAGCCACCCTTTTACATGTTCTTCCTCTTTCACGCGCTCCATTGCCTGATAAAAGCGGCAAAAAGTTTCCTGCACGGCATCCTCCGTATCCATCTTATTTTTCATATACGAAAAGCAAAGCCGGTACACATCCTGCATATAAGAATCGTATACCTTTTGAAATCTCGCTTCCTTATCGACGTCGTATAAAGAATGTTCCACTTTCATCCCTCCTTTCACTTAATATACAATTGGCAATGGATTTGCGTCGAGTTTTTTTCTTATTTTTCAAAAAAACTTTCGGTTGGCCCCAAATAGGATTCCGGAAGTTCCTTGTCTTTTTCCCATAACACAATCCGTTCCAGAACAATTGCCGGGCTCATGCCGTAAAAATAAAGGCGGTTGCATCCCTTTTTACATATCGCTTCCGTTTCCGTAATTTTAATCTGCTCATACGCTTCTTTCTGCCACTGAGCACTGGTAAAAAAAGGCTTATCCTCTTCTTTCACCGTATTGATTATTTTCACATTTCCCTCGTTCAATGAATATCCAAGATACTGCCTGCTCTCATTTGTCACCGGAGTTGTTGGTGCCAGATAAAAACGCAGGTTGTACTCGCCGCCTTCCGGCACATAAAAATCATAGGCAATCCATGGGCGGTCATTTTCCCCGTAAAAATCCTTTGTCACAGGATATACTTTTACCGCCGTGTCCGTTCTGCCATACGGAGAAAGTGTTATAAATCCAGTATTTTTTACATCTTTTTTCGCTGTGTAGTGACCGGCATCCATTGCCACACGTCCATTATCCCAAAGAAAATATCCGGATGGATACTTCTTTTCTTCTTCTGCCTCAATATGGATTTCTGCCTCGCCATACCCGACATTTTTCACAAAAAATTTGCCTGTCTCTTTTCCCTTTAACTGCGATTTGTCAATTGTAACCGTGATATGTTCTGTCTTAGCAACTGTTCCCTGTTTTTTAGAAAAATGAAGCCACGGGCAATCCGTGTGAATTTCATATTGGACTTCTTTTTCACTGCCACAGGCAATTTCAAAAGCTATTTCTGATACATCCTTTCTCATGGCATCCCGCCAGACAAGCGGACGCTCGCACCAGAAACCACCTGTGAGATAGTGCTCATCATTTTTCTTTGCTACAATCATCCTCGGCTCATCTGCCGGATAAGCATAAGTGCGGAGCGGATACTGGCAGTTTTCATCGTTCCAGTTTTCATCACGGAATCCAATATGTTTGGATAAACCAAAGCCATAAAAAGCGCCATCGTCAATTTCGTGATAATCTTTTACATACTCCTTATCCGCTTTGATACATGCTAAAACTTCATCTGCCAAATCATTGGCTTCCATGCGGTTTTGCTTTGCATAGAGTTTATTGCGCCCGGCAAGAATCCACATTTTCATCAAGTTTGCTGTACCGCATACCGGAAAATAAAACAAGGAAACAAATGCACCTAACATTTCTATTGGGCATGCTCTTCGTGCCTCTTTTGCTGTGTTGAGCAGTTTTTCACAACACCTCAAAACATCCTCCGCTTCAAAAAAATGTACCGGATGATATACCCGCTCATTCATTACTTCATGTTTTCTCCTTGCCAGCAGCCGGTTATAATCCCATAAGGCTTCTGTCATCCGGGAAAGTATGCTTTCCTCAAAACAGGCAGCGAACTGTGTCCTCAGCCATTTCTTCGTATATTCTTTTGTAATCGCTGCATCCCTTCCGCCCCATTTACCAATATCATATGCCAAATCCAGGAAAAAGGAAAGACCGTATTCCTGGGTCCCGATATCTCCAATGTTAGTAACCCAGATTTCCTGCACACCAAATTCATATGCCGCAGTCATCTGCTCCCACAATTTAGGCAGATACGTTGAACCAATCCACTCAAACGCCATCGGTCCACCATGCATATCCATATGATAATACATTCCGTAACCGCCCTTGTGATTTCGCATCGCTTTTGTCGGCAGTGTGCGCGCTGCGCCCTGATTATTATCGCTAAGCATCAGTGTCACACCCTCTAATTCCGGTTCATCCAATAGCCCTTTTGTCTTTTCATCCCCATAAAAGAATGCCTCAACCTCCGTAAAAAGTACCATCATGCGCGGAACTTCATCCAAGTTTTCATTGATTGTTTCTCTTATTAACTGATTCTGCGTCTTTAACACACGGCGCAAAAGATTGACATTGTCCTCCATTGTTGCATCTGCACCGAGAATTGCCGTGTCATTTTCACCGCGCATTCCCATTGTAATCACATTTTCAAAGGAGCGGTTGCGAATCAGTCCGTCCCGCCAAAAATTCGTAATTCCATCTTCATTCGTAAGAAAACTCCATGCGTCACCATACGGCGAATCTTCCCCCCGCATTTTTCCGTATTCCGCACCCGCCCGCATACACGGCTCATGGTGGGATGTTCCCATAACAACGCCTAATTCATCCGCTAACTCAGCACTTTTTAAGCCCGGACCATCCAAATTAAAATTGGACGCCCACATGGCTGGCCACAAATAATTTCCCTTTAATCGAAGAAGCAGTTCAAACACACACTCATAACACGCTGCATTAATTCCGCTAAAATGCTTGTCTGCCCAAGTGCCAAATGCCGGCCACTCATCGTTAATAAAAAATCCACGGTATTTCACCGACGGTTCCTTTGAAACAAAAGAATCTTTCTCTGTCAAAATCACATATTCTCTGCGTTTTGGCAGCACATGATTCCAGTTGACAAGCGGTGATACGCCCAATTTTTCCGACAAATAAAACAACCCGTAAATCGTGCCTCGTTTGTCGCTTCCTGCAATCACAAGCGCGGATTTGACTCCTTCCATCGGGTTTTCCACAACTTGAAATAAATACACTTCTCTCTTTCCGCGAACCCCCGACAATTCCAGCTTTCCCGCACTTTCTAACATATCTAATCTTTTACTTTTCCCAATGGTTCCGTACAAAATAACGGTCTGGCTTTTCGGGCTGTCACCCGCGCAAATAGCCGGCTTTTTTCCAAATACCTTTTCCATATCATTTCTTACATAGCCCGCCACTCGTTTCACGCCCTGCCACGCACTTTTTTCCTCCAAAAACTCAATTTCTTGATTGATTACTATATTTACCATATTCCGGACCTCCTAACTATTTCTTGTCATCCTTTCAATTCTATAGTAAAATTATAGCATCTTGTTTTTGCAATAAATACATAGATTCATACATAAACATTGCAAAATCCTACTTATTGAAATAAATTTACCGGAGGTGATTATATGACTCATCCATTTTTTTCAGAATTAAATGAAACGCTCATTTGCGAACACAAAACAAATAGTTGGAATACGGATGATACGACGCCCTATCACTGCCACGATGGATATGAAATTTTGGTTTTTATAGGAGGCCACGCTTCCTTTTTTGTTGAAAATGATGGCAAAATTCTTGAACCGGGCGATATTGTCTGCTGCCCGCCAGGTGCGTTTCACCGCGCCATGCCTCTTCAGGATAAAGCATATGACCGCTTTTTAATTGCCATTCCTCATGAACAATTAGAAAAATTGAATACCGTAAATACAAATCTGGCCTCCTGTTTTTTTCGTGGGCGTGCCTCGCTTCCTCTGCTCCATCCGTCACAGAATACGTTCCAAAAAATATTATCCTGCTGTAGAGAACTGGAACAATGCCTGGCAGAACACATCTATGGCTGGGATGTTTTGTGTACAGCGCTTTTAAGTCAGATTTTGGTGATGTTAAATCAGGAAAAAGCAGTCCTAAGTGCACCTTCTTTTTCCAATCCTATCCCACCTCTCGTTTCCGAAATTTATGACTATATTGATAAAAACTTTACGGATACTTTAAGTGTCTCGCAGTTAGCAGTGCATTTTCACCACAATGCGGACTACTTAACCCGTGTATTCCAGCGTTTCAGTGGATATACAATCAAGCAGTTCATCCTTTTAAAACGAATTTCCTACGCAAAAGAATTGCTACAAAAAGGGCATTTGCCAAACGATGTCTGTTTCTTATGCGGCTTCCAGAACTACTCCAATTTTTCACGCTGTTTCCATAATCATCTGGGATTGTCGCCAAGAAAGTATCAACAGTCTCTGTCAGAGCGAACCTTGTAAAAAAAATTTTCTCATGCTATACTTAGTTTGTTACTGGAATTTTTTTACAGGGAGGATTTATATGAAACGAAGAATAAATATTTTATGTCTTATCGCACTTTTGCTTTCTTTTGTTCTGCCATACACACCGGCTGCTGCAAAAGCGCCCGCCATGAAACGTCATCTAACGCTTACCGTAGGACAAAAAACAACACTCAAAATTTCCGGCGGAATTATCCGCAAAAAATCCTTCAAGAGTTCAAAAAAGAGTATCGTATCGGTAACTTCTAAAGGAAAACTTACTGCCAAAAAAGCAGGTCAATGTAAAATTACGGCAACCATCCAGTGGAAACCGAAAAAGAGTTTCCGCAAATTTTTCAAGAAAAAATTATACTGCCAAGTTACCGTACAAAACAAAAAAGAAAGCGGTCTTACCTTTCGCTCAAACCGCCTCCTCACAGAACACTTTTTGAAACATGGTGCCGAGTTTCCTTATTCATCCGCCGCCGAGTATCTGCGCGGAGCAAATCGGGTAATAAAAGACCAAAATGCTCTCCATAAAGCGGAAGCCGAAGACGGTGATGATGTTTATTATTTAGCTGCTGCCAATGAAATTGTTTTTGTTTCCACAGACGGCTACATCCGAACTTACTTTAAACCAAACGATGGAATCGACTATTTCAACCGCACCTAGTATTAATCCTGATTTTTCGGAACCGCCAAAAGCGTAAGCGCAAATGGCAGAATTGCGCAGAAAAACAAACCGATTAGTGCCACCAGATAGTGACGGAAGAAAATAAATAAAACAACATATAAAATTAACAGGAAACACTGCAGCGCAAGAAGCAGTGTTTTTACCTGCCTGTATTTTTTCTCATCCAGATTTTTTTCCAGTTCAAAACCATTCATTAAGATTCCTTTTTCCTGACTTGTTACCGCCGTATGAACTGCACTTATAATAAGTGCCAGTGTACCAATCACATAAATTGCTATTGCTCCATGCCATTCCATACAAACACCCCCGTTATTTAAAATAAAATCCGGCAATTAAATTTTCTGTATCCAGAGAAATCGTATACACAATCTGACGCTTGCCATAGTCTACAGCCACTTGATAAACCTTCAAATCCCATCCTGCCTGAGTGGTTTGTGTCACACTTAATAACTTCTCATTTTCTGCTTTTTCAATCATCTGTGATGAAGCTATTTTTTGTGCATCTTCCCAATTTTTCTTAGAAAATGCCGCCTGCATTTTCGCATCACACCGAGCGATAAATTTTTCATATGCGCCATCCGAAAAATCGGTAATTACCTCTCGTACAACATCAGGAATTTTCTCGATTTTCTGAGTTTCAACATTCTTTGTCAACTGCTGCCCGCTGTTTTTTTCGTGCGAGTGTGCAAACCAAACACCTGCCGCCACACAAGCAAATAAAACAAGCACTGCCACGCTGCCAATCAGGATTCTTTTCCCTTTTTGTATGCTCCGTCCATCTTCATTAAATTCACTAACAAACTGCTCCGGTGTTCCCCACTCCTGCCTTATCTCCTCCCAGCTCTTTCCGCCTTCTTTCGCACTCGCAATGTCTGACTCAAGCTGTCGCAGTATCTCTCGTTTTTTGTCCGCTTTACAATGCAGGAGCCGCTTTATCTGTCGTAAAAATTGTTGTTCTGTCATTTGCCGTTCCCCCTTAATAATTCATCCACTTTCTTTTCAAACAAAGTCCAATGCTCCTTTTGAAACAAAAGTCTCTCTCTCCCCTTCTTTGTTATTTCATAATATTTCTTGGGTGCCTTGCCATCTTTCGGCTCAGACCAGCTGCTTTTTGCAAAATCATTGTCCTCCAAGCGGTATAAAATCGGATATAGCGTTCCTTCTTTTAAAGCAAAAAAATCCTCGCTCGTCCCTTTTAAGGTTTGTATCATCTCATACCCATACATACTCTTTTTTGCCAAAAGTTCAAGAACCAGCATCTCTAATACACCCTTTTTTAACTGTTGTTCAAAACTCGCCGTATGCCCTCACCTCTTAACTGTTTAGTATTACTAAATACATTGTATCGCTTAGGTTTAGTTCTGTCAAGTTTGAAAATAAGCTTCCAGTATGAAAGCAACAACTTTTACCCTTGTAAATGCTTTTCATATTTTCCAACCACAGACATCCCATCTTTTACAATTACAAATGCATGCTCATCCACTTCTTTTAATTCCCGCTTTAAATGAGCACATTCATATTTGGACAAAACAACAATAACCATATATGTATTTTCTTCCGTATAACCGCCTTTTGCTTCCCACCAAGTCGCATCACGGTGATACTCATTGACAATGTAATCAATAATCTTCAAAGGCTTCTTTTTGGTAAATATAACCACTTCCGTGTTAATATTCTGTGTATGAGCCCGATCCGTCATTAACATACTTACTGCCGAATATATAATGCTATATACTGCCGTAGGAAGTCCGAACAATACTGCACAAACAATATAAATAACTGCATTTACCGACAGTGACACTTTACCAACACTAAATCCTTTAAACCGTTTGGTAAAAATCATACCAACAATATCCAAACCACCGCTTGAGCCACCGGATTGCAATGCTATCCCAATTCCTGTTCCTCCAAAAATTCCACCAATTATGCTTGCAGTAAGGGAATCCCTTACAATTGGTATCGCCGGTATCGGAATCAAACTAAGAAACAATGTTTGACTCACCACACAAACCAATGTCCGAAAGAAAAATTTCTTACCGACAAATACATAGGCAAGTACAAACAATGGAATATTCAAAAGCATGTTAATAATACCCGCAATATCCGTTGTCCCGGATGCCAAATGAAAATAACGCACCAATACCGTACGAATCACCTGACTAATTCCCAAAACACCACCATTATAAAGATTTGCCGGTACGATAAAAAGATTAATACCCGCCGAAAAAACTAACATACCAACCACTGCAACCACATTTCGCTGCCAAAATTCCCGCTTTGTATTCATATCATCGCCTCTTTTCTCAAAATGTATGTTTTGCGCCGCTTTTCTTTCTCTTATTTTAACAAATTCTTTCTTTTTTTGCTAGTTATGAACTTATAACCTTGAATAAATATGGTGGGTGTAATTGCCAATCCCAGAATAGTTGCATACTCTATTCCACTTAATGGAGTTACCTCAAAAAGTATCTGCAATCCCGGCAGAAAAAGCACTGCAGCAAGTAGTAATGTTCCCGCTGCAAAAGCACCGATGCTCCATAGATTTGTAGAAAATTTCAAATCTACCAGCGAACGCTCGCTCCGACAGGTAAAGCCGTGAAATAACCGTGCCAATGTCAGGGTAGCAAATGCCATTGTAGCCCCCATTGCATCGCTCCTATTCAACCCCATACAAAATGCTGCCATTGTTGCTGCAGCAATAAGCGCACCATAGCCAAAGAGATGGCTCACAAATTTTCCTGTAAGAATACCTTCCTCTGGTTTTCTCGGCTTTTGTTTCAATAGTTCAGGATCCGATGGCTCCATTCCAATGGCTAGTGCCGGCAGCGAATCTGTCAACAAATTTATAAAGAGAAGATGAACCGGTTTGAAGGGTGATGGGAGTGCTGCTACCGAGCAAACAAGTACCGCAATAATTGCAGCCATGTTTCCGGAAAGCAGAAACTGTATTGCATTTTTTATATTACGATACACGTTTCTTCCATTTAACACAGCCTTAATAATGGTAGCAAAATTATCATCCGCTAAAATCATAGAGGAGGCATCCTTTGATACTTCTGTTCCTGTAATTCCCATTGCCACGCCAATATCTGCTTTCTTTAGTGCCGGTGCATCATTTACTCCATCCCCTGTCATAGCTACAATGCGGCCTTTCTTTTGCCAGTTTCTCACAATTCGTATTTTGTTTTCCGGTGAAACTCTTGCATAAACAGAAATTTCTTCCAAAAGCCCATCCAATTCTTCGTCACTCATAGCATCCAATTCCTGTCCCGTCACCGCCAAATCGTCTTTTTGGAAAATGCCTAGTTTTTTTGCAATTGCCACTGCTGTCACTTTATGATCTCCGGTAATCATAACCGTGCGAATTCCAGCTTGTCTGGCTGTCTGTACAGCATCCACTGCTTCCTCTCTCGGTGGATCAATCATTGCTGCCAAACCGACAAAGATAAATCCGTTTTCCTCCTCCAACGTCAGTTTCTTGCCCTCATTAACCTCTTTATATGCAAAAGCAAGTACTCGGAGACCATTTTCAGAAAACTTCTGATTCTGTTGCAAAATTTTCTCTTTCATCTTGTCAGTCATATCACGATTTCCACCAATCTCGGCACATTTTACGCATCGTTCCAGTAAAACATCCACTGCACCTTTCGTTAGTATCATCGTTATACCATGCAGACGGTATTTGGTGCTCATAAGCTTACGTTCTGAGTCAAAAGCAAGTTCTTCCATTCTTGGTATCATTCCACGAATGTCCTCTTCAGAAATTCCAGCCTTTGTCAATCCGGCTTTTTGTGCCATTGTCAAAAGACAGCTCTCTGTGGGATCTCCAATTTCCTTTTTCATTTGAACGGAGGCATCATTATTCAAAATCGCGTTGTACAAAAAAATTCTGTGAAGCGGTTCCGTTAACTTAAGGCTCTCCGGCTTAACAACAGTATGATTAATATATATATCTGTTACCGTCATTTTGTTTTGTGTCAGCGTTCCTGTCTTATCCGAACAGATTACTGACACACACCCGAGGCTTTCCACCGCTTTTAATTCCTTAATAATGGCATTCTCCTCTGCCATTTTCCTTGTTCCCATGGCCTGCACAATCGTAACAATAGAACTAAGTGCCTCCGGAATTGCCGCCACAGCAAGAGCCACAGCAAACATTAGTGAATCCAGTATCGGCTGTTTCTGACAAATTCTCAACACAAACACTATTGTGGAAATAATCATGATTACAATAGCAAGCTTTTTCCCAAAATCATCTAAACTTTCCTGCAAAGGTGTTTTCCTCTCTTGAGTGGCATTCATGAGTTCCGCAATCTTTCCCATCTCCGTTTTCATTCCTGTCGCCGTTACTAACACCGTCGCACGTCCCTGCGCAACCAATGTACCGGAATATACCATGTTGATTCGGTCTGCCAATGCCACCTCTTCCTCAATAGCATCTTCTGATTTATCCACATTTGTGGATTCTCCGGTAAGAGAACTTTCATTAACCTGAAGCGAATAATTATCCAAAATACGTCCATCTGCTGCAATCATGTCCCCTGCTTCCAGAAGAAGAATATCCCCTGGTACAATCTCTTTAGAAAAGATTTTCATTTTTTTACCATCACGAAGTACTTTTGCATGTGGTGATGAAAGTGCCTTGAGAGAATCAAGCGACTTTTCTGCCTTGAGATATTGAACCGTTCCAAGCACAGCATTCATCACAATAACAACAAAGATTACAACCGTACTCTCCACATTTCCTGATAACATCGACACAACTGCGGCTATCATTAAAATAATAACCAGCAAATCCTGAAACTGCTCCGCAAAAATGCGCACCGGACTTTTTTTCTTTGTTGCTTGTAACTGATTTTCCCCTATTTTCTGCCTTATTTCCTGCACCCTGCTTTCTGTCAGGCCTTTCTCCGAGACATGTTGGTTTTGGAGTATTTCTTCCCTGGTCATCTGGTAAATTTCTTTCATCTTTTCTTTCCTTTCTCTGTTTAATAACAATTTCAAAGTTCGCAGCCCGCCTCAACAAAAAAAGACTTTTTGTGCATGCAAAACACATGCACAAAAAGTCTTGTTCAACAAATCTAATTTGTTCCGTAAATTCCGGATTCTTTCAAATCGTACTGACGAAATCTACACCTCACCTTTTGGCGCGGAACTACTCCCTCTTTGCGGGTTGTTCTTATCTTATCACATATTCTTTTCCATGTAAACAGTTATAATGAATTCCTACATCAATTCTTTTCCATCCGAAAAAGCATTTCCTACAATTTCTGTAACTTTCACATACTTATTATTAAAAGGGTCAAATGAAATCGGCTCAACTTTTGCAACGTCAACCTCACCGTCCGGTGTAAGGGCACTTTCATCCACGCTGACATTTACAATCTCACCTACCATGTGACCGCTTTTCTCGTCATAGCTGACAAGCTTACATTCGACACAAACAGCCAGTTCATTAATAACAGGGGCATCAACAAACTCAGCCTTGCTTACCGTGAAGCCTGCCTTTGCCAGTTTATCCGGTGTGTCATTTGCAGAAGCAAGTCCTACATAATCACATTCTTTCACGTGTGCAGCATCTGCCATGCTGATGGTAAACGCCTTCTTTTTCAAAATATTTTCCGTTGATTTGTGACGGGCACTAATACACATGGTTACTTCAGAGCCACCGCTAATACCACCCCAGGCAGCATTCATAGCATCCGGTGTACCGTCTTCTCCGTAACTTGCCAGAATAAATACCGGCTGTGGATACGTGTAAGGTTTTGCTCCAAAATTTTTTCTCATAACAGTTCCTTCCTTTCTTAAGATATTTATTGATTGAAATTCCATAAAAGTTTATGGAATGACAACTCATTCTTTTTCATACCACACACAGCGGACAGCATATACTTTACTGCCATAATCCGACAATTTCGTAAGTTTATCTTCCAGTGGGTCCATACAAATATACTCTCCATCTTTTGTCCCCACAATTAAAATAAAATGGTGATAGCTTGTGAGTGTCTGCCTATGAACCTTCACAATCGGATAATGATTTTCCTTCAGGCACTCATCTATATGAGCAGCCGAAACATCCGAATAAACCTTCGTGTGAAATCCATTGATGGCATCAAGCAGCCCCCATTGAAGATTTCCCTCGCCGTCATATACCTGATTATCTGATAATAACTGATTCAATTCACCGGGCGCCAATGCATTGTCGCTCGCTGATATCGCCGTGGCAATACTTGTAATAATACAGCCGGACGATTCCATGTCAAACTTAGACTCTCCTAACTTATCATCTTTCCACCGGTCATCATCCTGACGGTATGCTTTCAATTTTTCATTCACCGGATAGGTACTGTCGCAGCGAACCTCAACACCGCCTCTGTTTTTCATATACTGCCATGCCAAAAGCGCACCGGCTGCCACCACAAATACAAGTATCACAATTGCAATAATTCTCTTTTTCATCTTAGTTTCTCCTCCCAGACTTTTTCATAACTTCACATAAAAAGGGAGAAAAACCAAATGTCTTTCCCCCTTGAAAGTGTCAATCTTATTTCTTACAATCCTTTGGAACGGTTGTATGCAGCACAAATCATATTTGAGTTTTTAATCAAAATGTGCATTGCAATAAACTGTCCGATACCACACAGGAAAGCACCAAAAATGCACCACATCAATACTGTTGTACCATTTTCCTGAAAATTTAAATTGTAACGAGTGGCGTTTGCCGCTAAACGATTTCCCAATTTGTAGTACCAGTAATAAGCATAAATACCGCAGGTAATGAATGACAGTAAAATAAATGCAACAAGTCCTGAAGTCTGCTCGCCATCACCCTCGCAGGCAATATTAACTTCCTCAGCCAATTTGTAAATAAAATAATAGCCGTATATACCGCAGGTAACCAGTGAAAGTAAAATGTATGTAACAAGCGAACGGTCCTCTTTTAATCTGCCCCCGGAATATGGTGGAGGTGTACTTCCCGTTCCTCCTTGGAAATTCTGCTTTACATCTTCAAAAGCATTTCCTAATTCCTGTTCACTTTTGTTAAACACATCCTCTGCTGCCTGTTTCATACTTTCCATTGAGTAACTGCTCTGTGATGCTACCTGATTGTTCAGATAAAAGTATCCGGCAACCAACATCACGATCAATACAAGATACAGGCCAATTCTGCCTGACTGTTTATTCACCTGCTGCTGTCTCCTTTGAGGATGAACTGCCGCATCCTGCAAAAGAACCGACAACCATGGCCAGTGTCAGAAGTCCTGCCATCCATTTGAGTCCTTTTTTCATCTCTTTTCCTCCTTTGGCTATTTCTTTAAGCCATTTAAAATAGTTTCTATATCGAAAGGCAAACTGGTCAATCTGCCTTCTGATACCTCATTAATTGCCGCAGCGATCGCCGGAGCGATAGATACGGTGGATACCTCTGCAGCGCCCTTGACGCCCATCGGTCCCGACGGTTCATAACCATCCACATGCAGACTCTGAATCCGCGGCAAATCCATGGCCGTGGGCATCAGATACGTAGACATACTGTCATTGAGCAATCGTCCCTCTTTAAATTGACAATTCTCACCAAAGGCATAGCCCACAGACATAGCCACACCGCCTTGAATCTGTCCCGCCATCGCCAACGGATTGATAATTCTTCCTGCTTCCGTTGCTGCTGCAATATCCAGAAGCATTACCTGCCCTGTGACAGGATCCACCCGAAGCTTCACAGCCTGGGCAATAAATGTATACATCGCATGCGGGAAACCGGCGATGGAAAAACTTTCCTCACTCTCAGGGAAATCTGCTTTTCCTGTTTCCATCTCGCCTTTTTTAAAATTCTCTATGGAATTGAGCATGGAATTGCCGCCGATAAATGTAGAACGGGAACCGGCCGTAGATCCGCAGTCCAATGTTCTGTCGGTATCTGCCATCACAAGGGAAACATTGTCAAAATCTGTCTCCAGAGCATCCGCCGCCATAGCCTGCAGTGCCGTCCGGCTTCCCTGTCCGATATCTACCAGACCAAGGAAAATTGTATAATGGCCATCTGCTTCTTCAATCTTCACCTCTGCCTGATCCGGAATATTCTTGCCGAGACCGCAGCTTAGGTGCCCGCCTGCAATGCCGTATCCGACATATGGGTCCGTATTGTGTTTTCTCTCCTGCCAGAGTTCAGACTGTTCAATCAGCTTCAGTGCCCCTTTAAAGTCCACGAAATGGCGCATTTTCTGTCCGACGCCGCCGTACATACCTGTCTCAATACCATTCTTGTAACGGATTTCCAGCGGATCAATACCGTTTCCAAGAGATTTACTCATTTTTTCTCCACTCAAATCAATTCTAGCATTATGAATCCAATAATTAGCAATTGCATTGTTATATAAAGCCATTGATTGGGCAATTTCATTTTCATGATGAGGGAACTTTAAATCATTACCACCACCATGAATATCAATCATACCACCAAAAATGTCTTTTATCATTACAACGCATTCAGTATGCCAACCAGGTCTACCTAAGCCAAATGGACTATCCCATTTTTTTCCATCATCATTTGTCTTTTTCCATAGTGTGAAATCAGCAGGATCTTTCTTATTATTATTAATATCAATTCTAGAACCACTTTCTAGTTCATCTAATCTTTGATTACTTAAAATACCATAGTTAGGAATGCTGCGAACACTAAAATAAACATCATCACCAGTTTGATATGCATGATTAGTTTTTACTAATTGGTCAATAAATTCAATAATATTAGGGATATTTTGAGTAACTCTAGGATGAATAACATCATTTTCACAGCCAAGTTTTTCATAGTCATCTAGACAAGCTTTGATATATTTTTCACTAATGACCTCTTCAGTTGTGTTTTCTTCTTTTGCTTTTTTGATGATTTTATCATCAATATCAGTAAAATTAGAAACCATTTTTACATTATAGCCAACATATTCAAAGAATCTTTTAACTGTGTCAAAAAATATTACAGGTCTAGCATTTCCTATATGCATATAGTTATAAACCGTAGGACCACAAACATACATAGAAACTTCATTTTCTTTTATTGGTTTAAAAACTTCTATTTTATTTGACAATGAATTATATAATTTAATGTTATTTTTATCAAACATCTAAATCACCCTTTCGTTTCAATGTTTAGTTTTGCTTTTTGCTGAATAATTCAGTTAATAATATTACTAATCCTCCAACTGAAATAGCTAGGAAGATAAAGCATAATACGCCACATGTCGTATGATTTTTAGCCCCACTTATTAAGGCAGTTGTATATGCCAAATATGAGATTGAATTACCAATTGCAAACAATCCACTAGTTATTGCTCCAATGATTAATA
>OLVO01002708.1_pt1 | contig 15672 bp, 12 predicted proteins | sample 1672571 | NCBI WGS metagenome assembly OLVO01 (sample SAMEA3136700, study PRJEB25190) | human gut metagenome | biome: human gut; feature: human-associated habitat; material: faeces | place: Austria | collected 2013
GAGTGGGAAAGGTGGTGAGAGAATGTATAGAGGATATTCGTGCAGAGAAATAATTGAAAAAAGCGTTCTTTTCATGTAATGGTGAGATATTGAAAAGAACGCATACATAAGAGTACAGTTAAATAATATCAAAGATCAAACAAAAAATCAATTGGAGGATGAACGGATATGAGAAAAATTAAAAAAATAGGTGCTTTAATCACAGCAGCGGCATTGACAGTAACACTTATAGGAGCAGGAGCAGATGCCTCCGCTTTTTCAAAGACAAAATATGGTTTTACTTTAAGTGGAGATCATTCAATTTCAAAGACAAAAGGCTCTGCTTGGGGGTCGGTTAAGCCGAAATCATATGTGAGTATTGCGTCTGTTTACAAATACAGAAATAAGAATGATGTGGTGAAAACAGCTCCAACAGATCTTACAGGAGCAGGAAATTCCACAGGAGCTGATTGGAGTTATACAATCCCTAGTGGAAAATCCATTAGTATTACGACAAAATGGACAGGTATTTATAAGAAAAAAACTATAACAAGTGAAGATACCATTAAATACTAACATTACGTAATCCAGTTTAGCCATAAGAAACAAAAAAGTTTCTTATGGCTATGATAAAAAATATAAATTCTATCAAAGGAGAAAAGGTATGGTAAGTAAAAAGTTTTTGTATCTAATGTTTGCAATAAGTATCATTTGTGTGTTTACCGGCTGTACGAAAAAGCAAACAGACAATAAAAGGCCTTCTGTGACAGAGAATGCTGCTACAAAGGAGAAGTCGAACGATTCGAACAAAGAGAAGCCGGTTAACCTAGTTTGGATGACGGATAGTACATGGACAGATTATCTGAGTGAAAGTAGAAAAAAAGCGATTAATGAAAGAATTCATGAATTGGGGTATAATTATAATCTTTCTTTTTATGGGTTAAATGCTGAGTCGTATGAATCTTATCAAAATGGTATTGATAAAGCGAAAAAACAAGGAATCGGAGATTTGATGTGGACTGGGTATGGTGACGGTGATCATCCTGAAAAAGATGGAACATATATCCGGCAGATAAAACAGGGCAATCTTCTTTCTCTGAGCAAATGGCTTAAGAGCGAAAATGGGAAAAAATTAAAAAAAGAATATGGCAAAAATGTATGGAAAAGGATAACTTACAAAGGGAAGATATATGGCTTTTACAATGAAGTAGTGCAGGCGGATTCGACATATCTTTTAATAAATGCAGAGAAGATAGCAAGTAAACCTGATTTTATGAATGCAGACAAGCTTGATATAAAAAAATTGTGTAAATGGGTTATTGAAAATAAGGATATATCAGAACTGCCATTATATCTTTTGTGGAATGATTTAGGTGAATATTTTTCTGATCGTTTTACGAATTTAGGTTATATCGGCATATGTGATGGAGTGTACATGTCTGATAAAGGAATAATTCAAAATATTTGGGAAAATAAAGATGTTAGAGAATTTTGGATTTCCATGGCGCAATTGAAACGTGAGGGATTGTTATCTTGTGATAAGAATGAGGATTATTCAGAAGCACTGAGTGGAAATTTCATGGCAATGATTGCAACAATGTCAAGAGAAATAATGGATGGTAATTATTTATATTTAGAGGATGGAGGAAAAATTCCTGTCTATTCACGCAAGTTATCATCCAGATATATAGATAAAATGGAAAATGACGTTCATGGAATTGCATCATGGACAAAACATCCGAAAGAATCAAAAAATTTATTAATGCTTGTAAATACAGACAAAGAACTGGCTAACCTCATCTGTTTTGGTGAAGAGGGCAAAGATTACTCATTAAAGAATGGAAAGGTCGTGGGAGAAAAACATGTTTCAAATTATTGTCCCGCAAAGCTTGCAAATACGAAGTTTAGCATATATGAAGCAAATGGAGAAAAAGACAAAGCCAAATACTATTATGATGGAAACAAAGAATATAGTATGTCGCCAGCAGCAGGTTTTGTTCCAAATAAGAAGGTTGTTGAGAAAAACAAAAAAATATTGAACGAGGTTGACGTGTTTTATCAAAAACTGCTGGAAAGCGATGAAGAACCGGAAAAGATGATTGACCAGTTTGTAAAAAAGCTAAAAATGGAAAAGTATCCGGATATTTTAAACAAGATTCAAAAACAATATAATAAATGGAAGCGGGGAAAGAAATGAAAAAGAAAGCGTTATTAATTGTAGCTGCGTGTGCCTGTTTCATAACCGGGTGTGGTGCGGAAAAAAGTACAGAAAATAAAATGAAAATTACGGAAAGTTTACATAGTGCAAGTGGGGAGTCGGTTTCCTGTCTGGCAAGTGTTTTTACAACGCAGGATGGCTTACTGCATATTTTTGATCCAAATCAAAAATCAAGTATTGTTTTATGTAACAAATCAAATTGTGAACATGAACCTTATGACGAAAACACAAACCCGGATCCTACTTGTGATGCGGCATTGAATAAGGATTTATTTTTCAATTGTGTTCCTGTTATATCCGGAGAATATGTTTATTTGTTTGGACAGGCGGATTTGTCGAAGGGAGTTGTTTATCGGGAAAAATTAGATGGTAGTGGAAGAACGAAATTATATAACCTGGATTATCAGGTGGAGGTGTACAATAGCGTGTATGTAGAAAATGGCATTGCTTATGCAGAGGCAGAGATACCTATTGTTAAAGAGGATAATATTGGTGGTGCCGGTTCCAATAGCAACTATAGTGTCCTTCTTGCAATCAATCTGGAATCCGGTGAAACAAAAGAAATTTCCGATATAAACAAAGAAAAGTTCCATGGCTTGTTATTATTAGAAAAAAGCGGCGAAAAATTGTATTATGTATCCACTTATCGAAAACTTGGAAAGAAAGATAAGGATTACAGTACTGCGAAGGAGTATTCAAAAGTATATGAGTATAATATAAAAACAGGAAAACAGTCGCAGGTATGTAGCGAAAAAGATTTAGAAGGCTGTATTGTAATAGGCATGATTGACCAGGCAGTATATGTATATAATCAAGAAACAATGGAAGTTTTTGAAGTAGCAATTGGAAGTAAAAAGAAGAAAAAAATATATAAGCCGGACAAAACGGATGTGTTGTATTATACATATAAAAATCATTTAATCAGGGGAGATATGGAAAAAGAAAAATTTTATTATCTGAAAGACAGTGCATGGGAAGAACTTGAGGGCATTGCTTCTTTTACCAATACATTTGGAGATTTTGCCGAATATTATGATAAAAAGAATGTTCTTCATGTTGTATATGGAGATTCTCTTTTTAAAGACCAAAAGAAAGAATTATTTGAAAGGAAGTAAGCGCATGATTTTGAAATGTGAGAATCTAAAAAAATCGTATGGAGATTTTTGTGCAATTCGTAAAATAAACTATTCTTTTACGCCGGGAGTTTATGGACTTCTAGGACCCAATGGGGCTGGAAAATCTACATGGATGAAGCTTTTAACCGCCAGCTTAAAGCCAACAAAAGGGCAGATTTTATGTGATGAAATGTCTATTTATGACAACATTAATGAGTATGTTGGTAAGATTGGGTATGTGCCACAAAACCAAAATATGTTTCCGTATTTTACCGGCTATAAGTTTATGATGTATATGGCAACATTAAAGGGTGTAAAAAAGGAGGTGGCAAGAAAACAAATTCCGGAACTTTTAAAGTGTGTTAACATGGAAGTGATGGGAAAACAAAAAATCAAAACATATTCGGGAGGAATGAAACAGAGACTTTTGATTGCACAAGCTTTTTTAGGAGATCCAAAGGTGGTTTTCATGGATGAGCCAACAGCCGGACTTGATCCGAAAGAAAGGATTCGTATTCGTAACCTTATTTCGGAAATGGCACTTGGAAAAATTGTTTTGATAGCTACGCATATCGTATCCGATGTGGAATACATTTCAAAAGAAATTTTGCTTTTAAAACATGGGGAAATTATTGGAAGCGGTAATCCGGAATCTCTGGAAAAGGAATTGTATGGTATTGTGTATGAAAAGAAAGTGACAGTAGAGCAGCTTAAAGAGATTCAGGATAAATATCTGGTTGCAGGAATTCGAGAAGAAGGAAATCAGGTTGTTGTACGTTATTTGGATTCAAAAAGCGATGAAGAAACCACAGTTTGGCCTACATTAGATGATGTATATTTATATCATTTTTATAAGGAGTAGTTAGATGATTCGGAATGAGATTAGCAAAATAGTAAAAAGCCCATATATGTGGGGTGTATTGTTGTTCTGTATTTTGATAAATTGTGGAATATTATGTTTTGAAAATACGGAAGATTTTTCTTCTAGTCAATATAAAAAAGTTTGGCAGCAATTTCTATCTGAAGAAAAAAATCTACAAGACGAAATTGCAAGTTCAAAAGACAAAGCAGAAAAATATAAGCAAAATGAAATGACCGACAAAGAAAAGTTATATGTAAGATTTGCAAAAGAATTGGAAGCAGTTAGTACTTATAACGATTACCGGCAAAGAATACAGGAAAATGCAAAAAAGATAACTTTGTTTTCAACGTTTACTGAGGGGGGCTTTGCTGAAAAAAATATTGAAAAAACAGCAGCTCACTTTAAAAAAATGAAAATGGTTAAAGTAGTTGCAGAGCCTTCCTTAGGAATCGAAAAGATGTTTTCGACGGTGACAGGAATTGTCGTATTGTTTTTTGTTTTGTATTTAGGATACTTATTATTTGTCAGGGAGAATGAAACAGGGATTGCAAAACTTTTATATGTTACACGATTTGGAAAAAGAAAACTCTTTTTTGCCAAACTGGCAGCTCATATTTGGGGAACAGCAGTTGCAGCTTTAATTTTTTATGGATGTAATTATGTTATTTTAAGGGAGCGATATGGAATCGGAGATTTGAGTCGAAGCATTCAATCTGTTCTTGCGTATCGTTCGTGTGGAAGTGAATTGTCAGTTGGTCAGTTTTTGATTCTTAGCATGATTATTTTAATATTTATCATGACTGCTTTGGCTATTTTTATTGATTGTATATGCATATTAGGAAAAAGAGCATTGATTTCAATAATGATTTTTTTCTTTTGTATTATAGGATGTGTTTTGGTTTATGTACAAATACCAATGAATTCTAATTTGAATTGGTTAAAGTATATTGATCCGGCTTATTGTTTAAATGCAGGAGATATAATTGGAAAATATGTAAACATAAATATTTTGGGTGAGCCGGTTTCCTATCCAGTTGTTGTTATGGCAGTATATTTCCTTCTTTTGCTTATATGTATGATTTGCGGAATGATAGGATTTTCAAAGATGAAAGAAGAAAGTCGAAAAAGTGGGTTGTTTCATTTTGCATTTATGAAAAATGAAAAACGATTCTTGAAAGGCCATGATTCATTGTTTCGGTACGAACTTTATAAAGTTAGAAAAGGTGGACGGGTTAGCATGATTCTTTTCCTTTTTTTGATTGTTTCATGTTTTTTGTCGTATCAATCACATTTGATATTTAATGATGAAGATGAATATTATTATTATACTTATATGAAGCAGTTAGAAGGAGAGAAAACGATTGAAAAGACAAACTTTATACAGAAGGAAAATAAGCGTTTTCAGTCATTAAAAAAGAAACAGCAAAAATTTATGGAAGAAGATAAGGTGGAGGACCTAATGATTCTTAGTGAAGACCTTCGACCGGTACATGGCTTTGAAAAAGTTGTTGAACGAAACAATTACATAAATAAATATAATCTGCATGCATATGTCTATGAGGGTGGATATGTAAAACTAATGGATTTTTCCAAGGGAAACGGCATTTTGATGACTCTTGGATTGCTGCTTTTGACATTTTCGTTATGCAGTGTATTTACACAGGATTATGAAACTGGGCAAAAAATGTTGTTGCAGGCAACTTTACTGGGAAGAAAAAAGATGGCACACAAAAAAATACTGGTTTCTGTATTCATTATTATAATTTCATTTGGGATTATTTATTTGCCGCAGTTTATTACGTTTTACCGTTTATACGGTCTTGTGGGTATTACTGAACCAGTAGGCTGCATGGGAATACAAAGTGGTATGGAAATGCCAATTTGGCTATGGTTGGTTTTTGGATATGTTATTCGTTTGATAATAATGCTGGCTTATAGTGGATTCTTTTTGTTTATATCAAATAAGATAAAAAGTGCATTTGTTACATTAACTGTTATGAGTATTGTTATCATAATTATTTTCTTTGTAATATAATATTAGGGACAAAACAATATCATTTATAGCACATAGAGATACTCAAAATTGTGCGTCTAAGTGTCCAACTGCATAGAAAAATAGGAGGTTTAAATAAAATGATGAAACGAAAAAAAAGAATTTTGATAGGTGGAAGTATAGTGCTAATTGCTGCCATATGTGGTGCGATATTTTTATTTAATGGAAAAACGCAGCCAACTAAATCTTTGGCAAAGCAAGTTGAAGAGGATTACACTGGAATAGAGGAAATCATAAATCAAGCGGTTGAGAAAAATGAAAACCTGGCAATGAGTTCTAATCCATACGAGTATGTAAAAAACAATTCATATTATGATCGCTTGGTTAGTAAGGGAATTAGTATTTTACCAATATTGGAAAAAAAGATTAATGAGAATCAGTACGGAGATGGATTGTTGGGATATATTACAGCAATTGCAATTGAAGATATTACAGAGTGTAATTTAAAAGAAGATAAGGATTTACAGTGGGCAACGGTAAGCGAATTTGGTGACTCCTGGAAAAAGTTTAAAAAGACAGCAAAAGAAAAAATAGATGCATTAATAAATAGCAAACTGGATGAAACGGTTAAGGTGAAGCAGTTGAAAAAATATGGAGTATATGCAGCAGCTGTTTTGAAAGAACAGAAACTGGAAGAAAAATTCCCGAAAATTGTAAAAATGCATCCAATTAACAAAAATGAGTATGAGATATTAGAAAAAGAATTGCAGTAAAATGAGAATTATAATAGCCCCTTCTCTTAATTTTAAGGTAAGAGAAGGGGCTGTGTTTTTATAATTATGCTTCTGCTTTTTTCTCACGACCAAAAAGTTTTTTCAGACAACTAAATGCAACCAGAACACCAAGTACCATCAGAAGAATGGCAACGATGAACTGAAGTCCATCAACTAAGAAGGTTGCATTGCCTGCCAATGTGTTCTGCACAAGAGCAATTGTTTTCTGAACCAAAGCGGTAAAGGTTACGGCAAGCATGATAAACATTGGTGCGTACAATGTCCATCCGGTACGTCCGGTTGTTTTCAAGAATACAGCCAGTGCAATCAGTACAAGTGCGGCAAGCAGCTGGTTTGCAGAACCGAACAGTGGCCATACATTGTTATAACCACCCAGTGTCAAAAGATAACCGAAGAATAGTGTGATAACGGTGGCGAAATATTTGTTTGTTAAAAGTCTGCGCCAAGGTTTCATCTCGGATGGGTCTGTAGTATCTAAGTAGAACAATTCCTGGAATGACATTCTTCCGATTCGAGCAACGGAGTCGAGGGAAGTAAGTGCCAGAGCGGAAACACACATTGTCATAAATACGGTAGCAATGTGTACCGGAACACCGAATTTCTCAAGGAATCCGGCAACACCGGTTGAGAAGATGGCAAATGGTGTACCTTCCGGTGCGGAACCATTTACGGCAACAGCGCCGACAACGACGAGGGCAACGATACCAAGAAGAGATTCTACAACCATGGCACCATAGCCGATCATTGGCATATCTTTTTCATTGCTGACGGTTTTAGAAGAAGTTCCGGATGATACCAGACTGTGGAAACCGGAAACGGCACCGCAGGCAATGGTTACGAAAAGCGTCGGGAACAAAGTGCTTGTGCCGGTTGCTCCTGTGATGGAGAAACCATTAAAGGCATTTAACTTCATAGCCGGATGAGCAACAATGACTCCGGCAACTGCACCAACAATCATACCTAAAAGCATGAATGTTGTCATATAATCTCTTGGCTGCATGAGAAGCCACATCGGAAGTACGGAAGCCAAAAACAGATAAGCCATAACGATGTAAATCCAGGCATCTTTGCTTGCGTAAATCGGGAAATGCATACCAACGGCAAACATAACAACAAGTAAACCAATAGCAACAAGTGCTTTTACAATTTCATTCATTTTGCCAACGCTTTTCTGAATGATACCAAAGACGATAGCAACAACGATGAACAACATGGAAATGGAAGCGGCAGCAGAATCTGCGTATGCTTTTGCAGTACCGGTGATTCCTTCTCCCTTGCCAACGAATGTTCCGGCAACCATGTCGGTGAAAGCGGCAATTACTAATAAAGTAAATAACCAGCAAAACAGCATGAACAATTTTCTACCGGTTTTACCTATGTATTTTTCAATAATCATACCCATCGATTTTCCTTCATTCTTAACCGATGCGTAAAGAGCACCAAAGTCCTGTACGGCACCGAAGAACAAACCGCCGACAATCAGCCACAGAAGAACCGGTACCCAGCCGAATACGGAAGCGAGGATTGGACCTGTGACAGGACCGGCACCTGCAATCGATGAAAACTGATGGGAAAATACGGTGAACTTGGAAGATGGCACATAATCCTGTCCGTCTTCTTTGGTGTAGGCCGGTGTTTTTGCTTTTGGATCAAGCCCCCATTTTTTGGCGAGCCATCGACCATACAGAAGATAACCGGCACCTAGTGCAACAATACCAATTAATACAATTACTAATCCATTCATAAGAATTCCTCCATTCTCTCTGCTCAAAAGAGCTATATTGTATGATACGGAAGCGGCAATAAAAAAAGACCCCGTCCTCTAATGTACTTTTCATACATCGAAAGACGAAAGTCTGAAACTTCCGCGATACCACTTTGTTTGCCGCCTGCGGCGACCGCTCAGTCCTATCTTTGATATCACTATCAGCAATAAGATTTTCGATAACGGGAAAACCGGTGATACTTACTCGCTTTAAAAGTTTTCGGTATACTGCTCGCAGAGGATAACAACATAAATTGCATACCGTCTCGCACCAGCCGACGGCTCTCTGAAATGCATGAAGTTTATGATGTTTTGTTCTGTTCATAGCATTTGTTCTTTGTTTACATGAAAATATAGCACTATCGTTTTTGGTTGTCAAGAGGAAATTTTTGGTTGTTTGGAGGGCAGGGGGCGGTCATATTTTTTTGTTTCCGTAATTTAGCAAGTAAAGTTTGTGTGTCGTGGGCGCTTTCGCTCGTTGAGTGCGTAGCGGTATGGGTGCTTATGCTGACGCATATACAAGCACCTCATACCGACGTACTCAAAACCCACGACATCACAAATCTTTTCTTGCTAAATTACTGGAATCTAAATAAATTTTCACCGCCTCCCTGCCCTTCAAATAATCAAAACTTACAGCTTTTTTTGAGGTGGAGGTGACATTTTTCGACATTTTAACATATATTGATAGTAACTAACAAAAGAGTTGAGGTTATACGATGTATTTTTTGTTTGGAATTTTGGTTCTTATTAGTTTTGTGTTTGTGATTTTGTTTTCTCGCAGGAAGAAGAAAAAAATTCTCTGCCGGCTTGCGTGCATGAATCCATGTGAAAAGGAAAATCTGCTGAATTCGCTGCTTGGACCGCTTGGTTTTTATTATGAGAGCCGGTGGGATGTGATAAGCAGCCGGACGGATGCCTGGCAGAAGGCGTTCGGGTATCTGGATGCTTATAATCGTGCGGCACCGTATTTGTCAATGGTATTTGATTCCTATCCAATATATTTTGATTATGAGGGAAGGACCTGGTTAGTCCAGATTTGGAAAGGGCAGTATGGAATTTGTACCGGATGCGAAATTGGACTTTACTATGCAGATGGAATTGTGAAAAAGAGTGATTATAAGAAAACACTTTTCCATGCGGTGGGTGAGTCAGACTGGCTGGATATGTCTGTTACGCTGTGGAAAGACGGCAAGCGGATTACCAGTCTGGATAAAAGGCACTGGTGGCTTACGGTATTTGACCCCGGAAATTTTTCGAGACCACAGGAGTTATCCATGGATGTATCGGTTCATTTCCAAAATTATGAGTTTGGAAGAAAACTTTGCGAAGCACTGATTGAGGGTGGGATAAAAGAAACGGATATTTTCTGGTCCTGCCGTTCGATTTTCTTTCATGTACCGGAAGGAAGCAGACATTTCACATTATGGCAGCGGTTTGTAAGAAGTGTAATGCAGCTTAAAAACCGTGTGTACTGCTGTTTGTTCCGTTTTCTTACAAGGTGTGTGTGCACGAATTTAGACCGGATTTTGTATTTATATTTTTATCTGCCAAGATTTTTACGGCATTTGTTACGTCATTTTTCCAAGCAGTTAAAAAAAGTAAGGAGATGTCGATGAGTTATCAGAAACGATTGGATCAGGCATTTGAAAATGTTCCCGTTCTGCCTCTGGATGACAATCACAAGTATGTGGTGTTTAGCGACTGCCACCGGGGCAGTGGGAATAATAATGACAACTTTATAAAAAATGAGCATTTGTATTTGGCGGCTCTGCGGCACTATAACCGGATGCAGTACACGTATGTGGAACTGGGGGATGGCGACGAATTGTGGGAAAACCGCAAGATGGAGCAGATTTTGGAAGTGCACAACCGGGCATTTGAGCAGCTTGCGTTATTTTACCGGGATGACCGATTATATATGGTATACGGTAATCATGATATGGTGAAAAAGAATGCCTCGTTTTGTAATAAGAAGTGCCAGTTATTTTACAGTGTGACAAAGCAGTGCCACGAGCCTCTTTTTCCTAATGTTTCATTTTATTCGGGCTTAATTTTAAGAAATTATGAAAAAAATACGGATATTTACATGACGCATGGGCATCAGGCTTCTTTGATGAATTCAACGTTGTGGCAGGTAAATCGTTTCCTTGTGCGCTATGTGTGGAAACCGTTAGAGCAAATTGGTGTTTTGGATCCCACAAGTGCGGCAAAGAATTATTCGGCTAAACAGCGTACGGAGCGGCGGCTCTCGGAGTGGGCAGCGCAGCGGGGAAAGACGTTGATTACCGGACACACGCACCGTCCGATGAATCAGTATCCGGATTCCTTCTATATCAACTCGGGAAGCTGTGTGCATCCTTATCAGATTACGTGTCTTGAATTGGAGGGAGATGAAATTTCTCTTGTGAAATGGTATATAGATGCAAGAAAAAATGGAAATCTGTATGTGGAGAGGAGATTGCTGTAGCGGCAGACGGCGCAGAAACTGAAAAAAAGAGATTCCTTACTTGTTACGACCACCACTTCATGGTAGAATAAAACTATTACTTTGAAACACAACAGAAGGAGGATTTTCATGAAGAAGAGAAGTGCGTGGTTTGCTGCATGGTTTGCGGTTCTTATCATTGGCGTTGTGGCGATGATGGCGGTGGCACCGATGGGAAAGGCAGCGGAGCAGAAACAGTTTATAGTTGGGTTTGACGCCGAATTTCCACCATATGGATATATGGATGATAATGGAGAGTATGTCGGGTTTGATTTAGACTTAGCGGCAGAGGTCTGCAAGAGAAATGGCTGGAAATTAGTAAAACGCCCGATTGCCTGGGATTCCAAGGATTCGGAACTTGCGACAGGCGCGATTTCGTGTATCTGGAATGGATTTACGATGAATGGACGTGAGGATAATTACACGTGGTCAACAGCCTATGTGGATAACTCGCAGGTTGTCATCGTAAAAAAGGATTCAAATGTTCATAAGTTATCCGATTTGAAGGGTAAGCGGTTGATTGTTCAGAGTGATTCGTCAGCGCTCGCTGCTCTGACCGGAGATGATGCGACAAAAGAAAATAAAAAGTTAGCGGCTTCATTGAAAGATTTACAGCAGGTAGCCGATTACAATTCTGCATTTATGAATCTTGAAAGTGGCATGGTAGATGCGGTGTGTATGGATATAGGTGTTGCATCGTACAAACTTGAAGCTTCAGGGGACAAGTATAGGATGCTTGATGAAAGACTTTCGTCGGAGGAGTATGGTATCGGATTTAAGAAAGGGAATACAAAACTCCGTGATAAAGTTCAGGTGACACTTCTTGAAATGCTGCAGGATGGAACATTTGATAATATAGTTAAAAAATGGAAACTTGAGGACAGTGCCTGTCTCAGTCTTGACGATAAGACATATATTGACGGTGGAAAAGTTCCTAAGGTAGCAAAGATTACACCTGCACCGCAGAAAGACAATGCGAATGAAACGGCTGCACCTGAGAGTTCTTCAAATACAAAGAAAAAAGGATTTATAAATATTGCATTACGGCTTTCAGAGGGTATGGGTGCAACATTTCTTATATTTTTACTCACGCTGGTATTTTCAATGCCGCTCGGACTTCCGCTTACGGCGATGAGAATGTCAAGGATAAAGATAATACAGTGGATAGCGAAGATTTACATATCAATAATGCGTGGTACACCACTTATGCTCCAGCTTCTTGTTGTATTTTACGGACCGCATTATCTGTTTAATATCAAACTTCCGTATTCGTATCGTTTTTATGCTGTTATCATAGGATTTGCACTTAACTATGCAGCATACTTTGCGGAGATTTACCGTTCGGGAATACAGAGCATACCTGTAGGTCAGAGAGAAGCGGCAGAGGTGCTCGGTTACGGCAAGGCAGGGACATTCTTTAAGATAATATTCCCACAGATGGTAAAGAGGATTATGCCGCCTGTTACAAATGAGGTTATCACGCTTGTAAAAGATACTTCACTGGCATTTGCAATCGCTTATACGGAGATGTTTACAGTTGCAAAACAGGTGTCGTCAAGTATGGCATCTGTTATGCCGCTTTTTGTAGCTGGTCTGTTCTATTATATATTTAACTTTATCGTGGCATATGCAATGGAAATGATAGAGAAGAAATTTGACTATTACAGATAGAGAAGAAAAAGTTTGCAGGTGGGAGTTTAGGAATATGGCAGAACTGCTGTTGTATGGGTTAAAGACAGGTGTTTAAGTGTTGTAAGCAGATAGAAATATGTGAAAGGTTTGGATAAATATGAACATATTAGAAATGAATCACATCAAAAAGAAATTTGATGAAAAAACGGTTTTAAAAGATATAAGTTTAAGTGTGAAAGAGGGAGAAGTTGTATCAATAATCGGACCGTCAGGTTCCGGTAAATCAACATTGCTCAGGTGCGCGACTTTCCTTGAAAGGGCAGATGACGGAGATATATCCTACTGCGGGGAGGAAGTGGTAAAAAGTCAGACAGGCATTGCCATATATCCTGAAAAAAAGATTATAAGAGAAGCACAGCAGAATTTCGGACTTGTTTTTCAGAATTTTAATCTTTTTCCGCATTATTCCGTACTTAAAAATATAACAGATGCTCCGATATGCAATCAGAAAAGGGCAAAGGATGAAGTGTTTAAGGAAGCAAGGGAACTTCTTAAAAAGGTAGGTCTTGAAGATAAGGAAAATGCATATCCGTGTGAACTTTCCGGAGGACAGCAGCAGAGAGTTGCGATAGCAAGGGCACTTGCATTAAAACCTAAGATGTTGTTTTTTGATGAACCAACATCAGCACTTGACCCGGAGATAACAGCGGGAATTTTAAGAGTAATGAAAGGTCTTGCTGAGGAAAAAATGACAATGGTAGTTGTCACCCATGAGATAGAGTTTGCAAAAGCGGTTTCCGACAGGGTTGTATTTATGGATGGAGGAGTTATCGTAGAGGAGGGAGCTCCTGAAGAGGTGATAGATGCACCTAAAAACCAGAGAACACAGGAATTTTTAAAGAAACTTGGAATTTAACGCTATCAAGTATGGGTTTAGCCATCTTCTGATATGCTGTGATAGTGTTATTCGCAAGCGGCAGAGAAGAATGCGAATAACCGCTTAACTGTAGATATGCTTAAAAAGTATTTTTTATACCATGAACAGACAGTGTTCGACAGCAAAATGTGAAATTATTATGACTGTTTTTTTAATAATATTAAAATATTTGGAAGTAGTGGTTGATTTTAAGGAATACAGTGGATATAATAGCCTTTGGTATTGTGGAAATATATGGTAAGTTTTTTATTCAGGAAAGGTAATGATAAAGATAAATGAGATACATAAGCATTGAGAAAACAAAACCGGGAATGATTTTAGGAAAAGAGGTATTTGATGATGAAGGCAGAATACTTCTTTCAGTTAATACAAAACTTACAAAAGAGTATATCACAAGACTTTCTATAAGAGGTTATCAGGGAGTTTATATTGAGGATGAATTATCGAGAGGAATAAAGATAGATGAAGTAATATCTGTCGAACTGAGAAACAGAGGAGCACAGGCTGTAAAAGACGGAAATATAGACGACCTTAAAACAATAGCAAAAGATATTGTCAGTCAGCTTCTTGATAAAGATAAAAGTATATCCATTGACATCCAGGATCTTAGAACTTATGACAACTATACATACAAACATTCAGTTAATGTCGCTGTTATATCAACAATAATAGGTATTTATCTGTCCTATGACGAGGAATCCTTATATGAACTTTGTCTTGCGGCACTTATGCACGACATTGGAAAGACAAAGATAGACCCTGCTATAATAAATAAGCCGGCGAGACTTACGATGGCAGAATACAGACTGGTTCAGGAGCACGCAAGATATTCGTATGATATTCTTGACCAGAACTGGCTTATGCCGGCAAGGACAAAACAGGGTGTTCTCCACCATCATGAAAATGAGGACGGGACGGGTTATCCTAACAGACTTGTAGGTGATGAGATACCTCCGTATGCAAAGATAATTCATGTTGCAGATGTTTATGATGCACTCACTTCAAAACGCCCGTACAAAAAGCCGTATGCTTTGTCAGAGGCGATAGAGTATCTTATGGGTGGAAGTAATGTGCTGTTTGACAGAAAGGCAGTTGAGGCATTTCTTGAGGCTGTTCCGGTCTATGCAAAAGGAATAGAAGTTACCATGACAAATGGCGAGAAAGCACTAGTTGTGGCAAACTCGTCAAATCCGCTTCGCCCTATCGTCAGACTTATCAGCAATGGTAAAGACATTGACCTTAATAATGATAAAGATTATATAAGTGTTACGATAGCACCTCATACGGTCGTTGAAAATGACTTTACATCAGTTTATGAGAAATTTGACTGTGATTAGATGACATAAATGCCTGACCTTTTTGCGATGCAATATATGTGGAGAACACAACTACTTGACTTTTTTTAAGATGCAATATAAAATGAACACATATGTTAAAGACTGAGACGGAGACAGTACCTTTTTGGGAAAGAGTACAGTGAGTCCGGGATGGTGCGAACCGGGTATCTGACAAAATGGGAATATCACTCCTGAGTTGCAAGTGGAAATATCAAAATACGAATTGTATTATATAAACTTTTAGGCATTATGCTATGTGATTATTGTAGTTTATTATGCAAAACGATTAAGATTGAGTACACTGAGCCGGTTCCTACCGTTATATGGGTCATGTATTCTGTCTGTATAGGATTTGTGCTGTTGTTATATTATATGTGTGAACAGCAGTGGATTTGGAACAGACAATGTGCATCAGAATAGGTGGTTAATGATAGTTTACGCTTTCATCCTGTTTGGGGATGGGAGCTTTTTTATTTTAACATTATTAGGAAAGCAGCAGTAACAGTTCAGCCATAAAAAGATAATTGGCAATACAATGAGCTTGTTCATTGT
>OLVO01002720.1_pt1 | contig 15644 bp, 14 predicted proteins | sample 1672571 | NCBI WGS metagenome assembly OLVO01 (sample SAMEA3136700, study PRJEB25190) | human gut metagenome | biome: human gut; feature: human-associated habitat; material: faeces | place: Austria | collected 2013
CCGTCGACCTCCAGCGTGACAGGCTGGCGTGCTAACCGACTGCACCACCGGGCCACAGAACAGGAATGATTGTATCAGAAAATGTTGGATTTGTAAAGAGAAAATTTCATTATTTGAGGTGGGGTTCCCGGAAACGACCGGTTTCGTTTCCGGGGTTGCTTTCTTTTGATGGGTGTGGTATGATAGCAAAAAGTATATTTTCTTGGAATTGTGTCATATTTTGCATAGAGGACGTGTAATATCAATGAGAAAGCTGAGCCGCAGCGCATATGAGGATACCAAGGGACTTGTCCGGGCGGCGGAAACGCTGCTGGAAGTAGTGGTCATGACCCTGCTGTATTACGGCGCGTTCCGCAAGGGATACGAAATCGAACATTTTGTATACAAGGGCAAATATGTGCTGATGGGCGTCTATGGGGCGCTGCTGTACGTCATGTTTCTGAACTCCGACTGCACCCTGTTCGGGCAGCTCCATCGGCTGGATCTGATCATCGGACAGGTCATCTCCCTGTTTGTGGTGAATTTTCTCACGTATTTCCAGCTGTGCCTGATCGCCAATGCCATGATCGCCGTGGGGCCGATGCTCCTGCTGCTCCTGGCGGAGATCGTCGTGGCGGTGGTGCTGATTTATGTGTACACGGAGCTGTATTATAAGCTGTATGCCCCACACGATATGCTGCTGGTGTACGGCAACAAGCGGGGCATCGGGCTGAAGATCAAGATGGACTCCCGCCGGGATAAATATAATGTCAGCAAGCTGATGAGCATTGACGAGGGGTTGGAGGCAGTGTGCCAGGAGACCCGCAGGCACGACGCGGTCATCCTCACGGACATCCCTGCCCAGACCCGCAACGATATCCTGAAATATTGCTACCGCTACCGCATTCGCACCTACGTCGCCCCCAAACTCACGGACATCATGCTCCGGGGGGCGAAGAACAATACCCTGTTCGATACACCGCTGCTGATGGTCAAAGGCACCGGCCTGACCCCCATGCAGCGCATCATCAAGCGTGCCATGGATCTGGTGCTCTGCGGCATTGCCATGATTCCCGCCGCGCCGGTCATGCTCATTATCACAGCTGCTATTAAAATCGAGGATGGCGGCCCGGTGTTCTACAAGCAGAAACGGATGACCCGGGGCGGGCGGGAATTTGAGATACTCAAGTTCCGCAGCATGATCGTGGACGCGGAAAAATACGCCGGCGCGGTGCTGGCCTCGGAGGACGACCCCAGAATCACGAAGGTGGGCAAGGTCATCCGTGCCGCCCGTCTGGACGAGCTGCCCCAGCTGATCAACATTTTGAAAGGTGACATGAGCATCGTCGGCCCCCGGCCGGAGAGAAAGTGCCTCGCGGACGAGATTTCCAAGGAAATTCCGGAATTCTGCTACCGTCTGAAGGTGCGGGGCGGTCTGACGGGCTATGCCCAGATCTACGGAAAATACAACACCAGCGCCTACGACAAGCTGCGTCTGGACATGATGTATATTGAAAACTATTCGCCGCTGCTGGACATCCGGCTGATCATCCTGACGCTGCGGATCATTTTCAGCAAGGACAGCACCGAGGGCATTGACGTGGCGATGGAGAACCAACGGCGGGCGGACGAGCTCTGGCGGGAACTGGACGAGGAGAACGAAGAGAAGGAAAAAGGAGGTGCGGAATGAGCAGAGAGCACAAACGCAAACGCAACAGTATCCCAAGAATCGCGTTCGTGGGGCTGACCATTATCATTCAGATCGTCTGGCTGATCGTAATGGCGGTGAAGTTGAACGCCCACTCCGCTTGGATATCCGCGTGCGTCAACCTGTTGAGCATCGTGGTGGTGCTTCGCCTGTACGGCAGACACACTTCTACTGCCATGAAAATGCCGTGGATCATGCTGATTCTGGCGGCTCCGGTGATGGGCCTGAGCCTGTTTCTGCTGTTCGACATTCTGGGCGACCCGGGCAGGGCGGGGAAGCGTATCCGCCGTTTCCGGGAGAAAATGGATGGGAGCCTTCCCCAGGACGGGGCGGTTCTGGCACGGCTGGAATCGGAAAACCGCGCTGCCGGCAACCAGTTTCACTATCTTTCCGTCCATGAAAACTGGCCTGTGTACGAAAATACCAGCGTCCGCTATCTGGGCGACGGGGCGGAAACGCTGGAGGCCATGAAAGCGGATCTGGAAAAGGCCGAGAAATTCATCTTCATGGAATATTTCATCGTGGCGGACAATTCGGCCTTTCAGGAGATACGGGAAATTTTGGTACGCAAGGCGCGTCAGGGGGTCGAGGTGCGGCTGATGTACGACGACATCGGCAGCCTTGGCTTTGTAAATCTGCGCTTTGCCAGAGGGCTGAGCGAGGACGGCATCCGCTGCCGGGTGTTCAATCCCGCCGTGCCGGTGGTTAACCTGTTCCTGAACCACCGGGATCACCGGAAGACTACGGTCATCGACGGCAAGGTGGGCTATATCGGCGGCTACAACCTTTCGGATGAATACTTTGGCCGTGCCCGGCCCTACGGGGTGTGGAAGGACACCGGCCTTCGGCTGGAGGGCGAGGCGGTCCGGAGCCTGACGGCGTCGTTTTTTGAGCTGTGGAACGTGACGACCAAGGAAGACGAGGACTTCGCACGCTACCTCAACATCTGTCACAAGGTAACGTCGGAGGGGTTCGTGCAGCCCTTCAACGATAACCCGCTGTCGGAGGAGCGCACGGCGGAAAATGTCTATCTGAATCTGATCGCTCAGGCGGAAAAGACGCTGTATATCACTACACCGTACCTGATCATCACCGACGAAATGAGCCGGGCGCTGCGCCTTGCGGCCAAACGGGGTGTGGACGTGCGGATCATTACGCCGGGAATACCGGACAAAAAAGTGGTATTTGCCATCACCCGCTCCTATTATTCCGGCCTTGCCCGGCAGGGCGTGCGGATTTTCGAGTATACGCCGGGCTTCTGCCATGCAAAGCAGTGCCTGTGCGACGGGAAGATCGCCTCCATAGGCAGCTCGAACTTTGACTACCGAAGCCTGTATCACCATTTCGAGAACGACGTTCTGCTCTACGGCTGTGACGCGATTGGCGACATGGCGCGGGATTTTGACGTGTTGTTCTCCCAATGCAGCGAGGTCACTCAGCGCTACAGCACCGGAAGCGGGGCAATTCTGCGGATGTGGCAGTGCATTCTGCGGCTGTTTGCGCCGCTGGTATAGAAAAGCGGGAAAAGCGAAAGGGGGTTCCTTTCGCTTTTCTCGTTCTACGGGGAGGTTTCCGGATATCTGCCGGAGAAATCGCATATTCTGTGAACGCCATTTTATCTTTTTATGAACTTTAGCACTCAGACCTTGACAGTGCTAAAAATCGTGGTATAGTGTAGGCGTACCAAAAAGAGGGGCGAAAAAAAGAAAGCCCCTCCGCAGGGAACATAGAAGATTTGAATGGAGGAATGACTTATGTTGCCCAGCATTTTTGGAGAAGATTTGTTTGATGATTTCTTTAACGATCCCTTTAGCATGATGAACGCCTCGGAGGGTCGCAGCCCCCTGTATGGCAAGCACGCCAAGAACCTGATGAAGACCGATATCCGGGAGAAGGAAGACGGCTATGAGCTGGCGGTCGATCTGCCCGGCTTCAAGAAGGACGAGATCAGTATTGACCTGAGCAATGGCTACCTGACCATTCAGGCCGCAAAGGGTCTTGATAAGGATGAGGAGGACAAGAAGGGTCGCTACATCCGCCGGGAGCGTTACGCCGGTTCCATGAGCCGTAGCTTCTACGTGGGCGATGTGAAGCCCGAAGATGTGTCCGCCAAGTTTGAGAACGGTATCCTGACGCTGGATGTGCCGAAGGCCGGACAGAAGAAGCTGCCCGAGAACAATCGGATCTGCATCGAGTAACCCCAAAAAGCGCCGCGCCACGGTTTGCATGAACCGTGGCGCGGATTTTTTATTTTTCGCCCAGCACCAATGTGCGCAGGACGGGAATGCGCTTGATAAGCGCGATCAACGGCGGCAGGAGCAGCGCCAGCAGCACCGGCAGAAGCAGATACATGCTCCACACGGGGAAATGGAGCAGCTTATCCATCGCCCAAGCCAGCAGCACCAGCAGGGGGTTGTGCAGGACGTAGATGCCGAAGCTGCGGCTTGCCATGCAGCGGGTGAAGGCAGTCTCCTTATCCAGCCACCGTTTTCCCGCGCCCAGCACCCCAAGGCAGGCAAACCACGCATAGAGATTGGTAAGCGGGGCTTTCAGATTGCTGAGAGCCGCGTAATTCTGTCCCCAGAAATGCACCGTGTAGACGACGGCCAGCACGCCGCTCACAGCAAGCATACAGGGTGCCCATTTGGCGAGCAGGGACTGGATCTGTTCGTGGGAGAACAGAATGTAGCCCGCGAGGAAGCAGAACAGGTAGAAACCGTTGCGGTAGACCTCTATCACGGGAGCGTTCAGAATATAGGCGCTGCCCCACATGCCGAGCACCAGAAGGCAGATGACGGGGAAATTCGCCTTGCCGCCCAGCTGCCACAGCCGGTCTTTTTTGTCCAGCTTCCGAATCAGCACCAGCACCACCTCGCACAGCAGCAGCTCGTGGAGAAACCACAGTACCCCGATGCCGGACATGCACCACACAAGATATTTGGCAAACCCCGGAACCTGACCGCCGCCAAAAATGTTTGCGTACTGGTCGGTGACCCAGCCGGTGCTCCACCCGATGAGGAAGATAATGGCGATGGAGGGAATCAGTTGGCGGCGGACTTTGCCTTTCAGGTATTGCTTTCCCGTCTGCTTTTCCAGACTGTACCGGGCGCAGATGCCGGAGATCATGAAAAGTGCCGCCATGAACCATGGGTACAGCACGTACAGCGGCGCGTCCAGCGCCGGAATGCCGGGGATAAGTACGTTGGTGATGACACCGACGCTGTTGAACTGGTAAAATACGTGATACACTGCAACGGACAGCACGATGCCGTAGCGCAGATTGTCAAGAAACGGTTTTCTCATGATTTTCCTCCCCGCAGATGGCGGTTGATACGGTTGGTTCTGTGCCGGATGGAAAGCAGAATGATTCCCCAGATCAGGGCGTAGCCCACCGCGAAGCATAGGGTAAAGACGCCGATAAATGCCCAGTCCCGGGGGATCCAGTTGTTCAGCAGATAGATCAGCAGATAATCCAGATACAGCGCTCCGGCGTGAATTGCCGTAGCGGAGAGCAGCGGCAGACGCTCGATCTGATAGACGACGCCGATGCCCGCCGCGATGAAGGCCAGCAGCGTCACGGTCACGATCCCCATGCAGACCTCTCCGGGGGCGAGGGAAGTGACCTGCCCGTTGGCGCCCAGAATACCGTAGATCATGGCGAGGATCAGCGGCCCGCCGGAAGCGGCCAGCAGACCTCGTTTCAGAAATGTCAGACAATATTGCTTCATACGTGATCGTACCTCCTTTTGATTTCCGCGAAGCACCGCCGGGAAACATATTCCCGGTAGCCGCTTCGGAAGACGGCGTCCACCGCGCCGTTGAAGGAAGCGGTGAAGCGCTCCAAGTGGGCTTCGTTGGCAAGTGCCGATTTGTTGATGCGGATGAAGGACGCGGGAAGCATGGCTTCCAGCTCGTACAGCCGCAGCTTTAAGCGGCAGCGTTCGCCGCTGCGTGTAACGGCATAGGTCTTCCCGTCCAGAACGGTGATGCACTCGATATCGGAGAAGGGGAGCATCCGCATACCGTCCTCGGTGTACGCCGCGATCCGGTCAGAGCCGTCATGCTGCAGGACAAGAAGCTCCATTTCGTCGGTAAGACGGCTGCGCTCATGGACGGTGGCGACCACCGTTTCCTCCTGCGTTTTGTCAATAACCAGCTTGAATTTCATGGGGCACCTCCTTGCGCTTACACTATAGCATAAAAGAAACCAAAAATGTTGAAAAATCCGTTCAACGGTCATTTTTGACCGCTGAACGGCTGAAGGGCATTCTATATCCGCGCAAGCAGCGCTTTTGCGGCGTCCGCGACCTGAGGCAGAAGGTACTGTCCCAGCTCGCCGGGTTTCACCCAGCGGCAGGATTCGATTTCCTTGGCCTGAAGCTTTGGTTCGCCGTGGACTTCGCCCAGAAAGAAAACGACCTGCTTTCTGGCAACGGAGCTGATGCGGTATTCCGTGGCGGCTCCGGCGCCGGGAACCAGCCGCGTCCGGAATCCGGTCTCCTCGAAAAGCTCCCGGAGGGCGGTTCGCTCCTCTGTTTCCCCGGCCTCCATGTGTCCCTTGGGGAAGCTCCACGTTCCGGAACCCCGCTGGAACAGAAGCAGAAATTCCGGTTCCACGCCGGCCCGCCGGAAGGGGACGACCCCGCAGGATTTCTGAAAGATGGAATCAATGGTGCTGATAAAATACTGCTCCTGAAAATGGACGGCCTCGTCGATCTGCCCCTGATGGAACGAAAGCCCCTCCGGCGCGACCACCAGCTTGTCCTCGCAGTCGTTGTGCCGCCGGATGACGGCGATGACCCGCCCTGTAAAGTCGGACAGGGGCGTATCCACGCCCAGTATGTACGCGTCCTGTTCCTCGCCGTCGCCGCCCATCAGCCCCGGGACGAACCCGTAATTGATGGGATACAGAATATCGCCGTGAAGATATCCGACCGGCCGATCGACCTGCACCGTCACGACCTTGCCCAGCAGCTTCCGGGTGCTCCTGCTTCGCCAGTCCATCATCGTCCCCCCCGTTTTTCTCAAAAGTTCGACAAAACGGTGCCATTTTACATGGAGCGGGGCAAAAAGTCAAGCAGGAAACCAATTTTTGCGGCGGCGGGGAAAGGATTGATTATTTTTTTCATATCGCTTGTTTTTTTCGCGGAATCACGCTATAATGATAGAGAATATTTTTTGGAGAGGATCGTATGGCAAATAAAAATCAGGACTGGGACGATCTTGGAAGAAGCATTCAGGACATTGTGGACAGAGCCGTCAATTCCCGGGACTTTCAGAAGCTGAACCAGACGGTCAGTCAGGCCGTGGGCAAGGCCGTAGATATGGGAAGCGAAGCCGTCCGCAAGGCGATGGAAGCCGCCGCCCGTCCCACGACCCCGCCTGCCAGACCCGTTTACCGGGAGGTCGAGGCCACGGTCGTGGAGGAAAAGAAAGACCTTCCCGTGCTTTATGCAGGAACCGGCGGCGAGACTGCCGTAGGACTGGTGAAGATCGTAGGCGGCGGTCTGGCGCTGCTCACCGGGTTTATCTCGTTGATTGCTCTGCTGGCCAGGCTGATCATGGGAATTGGTCTGGGAATCGCGTCTACCGTGATCACGGTTGGCGGCGTCGTTGCCGGAACGTGGCTGATCGTCAGCGGCATCCGCAAGCTGGGATGGGTCAGCCGGTTCAAGATGTACAAAAGAACCCTTGGGGAGAGCACCCATTGCACGCTGGAGCGGCTGGCGCGGAGCGTTGGAAAGAACGTGAAGTTCGTCCGCAGGGAATTGCAGAAGATGATCAACAAGGGGCTGTTTCTGGAAGGGCATATGGACAGGGAGGAAACCTGCCTCATCACCAGCGACGAGACCTACCGGCATTATGAGCAGAGCCGTCTGGCTCTGGAAGAACGTCAGCGGCAGGAAGCCGCCGCCAGCGCCCCGAAGGTGTCCAGCCCCCATGACCCACAGGTACAGGAGGTCCTGGATCGGGGCAACGCCTTCATCGCCCAGATACGCGCCTGCAACGACGCCATTCCCGGGGAGGAAATTTCTGAGAAAATCTCCCGGATGGAGCTGATCGTCCGCCGTATCTTTGAGCGGGCGGAGGCGCATCCGGAGGTGGTCCCCGACCTGAAGAAGCTGATGGACTACTACCTGCCCATGACGGTGAAGCTCCTGAACGCCTACGCGGACATGGACGCCCAGCCCGTGCAGGGGGAAAACATTCAGGCTTCCAAGAAGGAAATTGAGGCCACGCTGGATACGCTGAATCTGGCCTTTGAGAAGCTGCTGGACGACCTGTTCCGGGATTCCGCCATGGACGTTTCCAGCGACATTTCCGTCCTCAACACCCTGCTCGCGCAGGAGGGACTGACGGAGGACGGCTTATCCCAAGTGAAGAAACAGCAGACATTATAAAAAACTAGGAAGAGGAGATCAATTATGGACGCTGAATACAAGGATATGAACGAATCCGCCCCCATCCCCAGCCTGACTCTGGAGCCGGAGCTGGAAAACACACCCAAGCTGGTCGTGGCCGAGGAAACGAAGCTGCAGCAGACCAAGGTCGCCGAGCCGGTGCTGACGCCCCAGGAGCAGCAGATGGTGGATGATTTTGCCCAGAAGATCGATGTGGAGAACACCGCCCAGATCTTGCAGTACGGCGCGGGCACCCAGAAGAAGATGGCCGATTTCTCCGACGCCGCCCTTGCCAACGTGCGCACGCAGGATTTGGGCGAGGTGGGCGACCTGATCGTCAACGTGGTGGGCGAGCTGAAGGGCTTCGACGCCGAGGAGGAAAAGGGCTTCCTTGGCTTCTTCCGCAAGCAGGCGAACAAGCTGGAGGTCATGAAGAGCCGCTACGCCAAGGCGGAGGTCAATGTGGAGAAGATTGGCGACGCGCTCCAGCAGCATCAGGTACGGCTGCTGAAGGACTCCGCGATGCTGGATAAGATGTACGAGCAGAACCTTGCCTACTTCAAGGAGCTGACCATGTACATTCTGGCGGGCAAGAAGAAGCTGCAGGAGGTACGGGAAGGCAAGCTCAAGGAGCTGGAAGCCACGGCGCGGGCCACCGGACTTGCGGAGGACGCGCAGGCGGCAAAAGATCTGGCGGACAAGTGCAACCGGTTCGAGAAGAAGATCTACGATCTGGAGCTGACCCGCACCATTTCCATCCAGACCGCGCCCCAGATCCGCATGATCCAGAACAACGACAATGTGATGGTGGAGAAGATTCAGACCACGCTGATGAACACCATCCCCCTGTGGAAGAATCAGATGGTTCTGGCGCTGGGCATTGCCCATTCCAACGAGGCCGCACAGGCGCAGCGTCAGGTCAACGACATCACCAACGCCCTGCTGAAACAGAACGCCGAGAAGCTGCACATGGCGTCCGTGGAGACCGCGAAGGAAGCCGAGCGGGGCATCGTGGACATTGAAACCCTGAAAAAGACCAACGCCGAGCTGATCCAGACGCTGGACGATGTAATGAAGATCCAGTCCGAAGGCCGGGAGAAGCGCATTGCCGCCGAAGCGGAAATGGCAAAAATGGAGAACGACCTCAAGGGCAAGCTGCTGGAGATCCGCGGCGGGGTATAACGCTAGAAAACGCAGTACCGGAATATCACCGGTACTGCGTTTTGGATTTGATAAAGGCGACCCCGTGGAACACGGGATCGCCCAAGGCCACAGAATAATTAGCAGCCGAAACCGCACAGACGGCTCAGCAGCTGCCAAATGGAGCTGCAATCAGAATTGTTGGTGTTGCAATTAAAAAAGAACATCTTGCCAACCTCCTGTTTCAGTATTTGCCTCGCGAAGACAAAAGGATTGTAACCGATTTGTAATCATTTTTCAAGCTGTAAATTCTGGAAACCAGGTCGTGTCTGAAAGCTGGCGAAAAGACCCGCTGCTTGGGCGCTTTGACAACGTTCAGATGCGGCCTTAGGTAAAAATGAGATTATTTGAAGGAATTATGAACGATAAAGTGGAAAAATACAATATTCCATACCGCGTTATCCGCAGCAGCCGCAGAACCATTTCGGTGCAGATAGCCCCAAGCGGCGAGGTGCTGGTGCGGTGCCCCCGGCGGATGTCCAATGCGGATATTCGCAGGTTCGTGGAAAGCAAATCCGGCTGGATTGAAAAGCATCTGGAAAAGCGGACTGCCGCGGCGCGGCTTCCCGTGTTTACGGATGAGCAGCTGCAGGTGCTTGCCCGGCAGGCGCGGCAAACAATCCCGGAACGTGTCGCGCATTTTGCACCGCTGGTGGGTGTGACCTATGGCAGGATCACCATCCGCAGCCAGCATACCCTGTGGGGAAGCTGCAGCAGTAAGGGAAATCTCAACTTTAACTGCCTGCTGATGCTCACGCCGCCGGAGGTGCTGGACTACGTGGTCGTCCACGAGCTGTGCCACCGGAAGGAAATGAACCACTCCGTCCGCTTCTGGGCAGAGGTCGAGCATGTCTTACCGGATTATGAAATCCGGCGGAAATGGCTGCGGGAAAACGGCACGGCACTGATTTCCAGGCTGGAAAGGTAGTTTCTAAGCGGCTTTTTCGACAAACACATGCACCGAATCGTCTCCCGAAAACTATAATGGTTACGGGAGGTGCGATGTGGAACATTATGTCTGGTTGGCGCTGATGGCGACACTGGGGACCTGGTTTGTGACGGCACTTGGCGCTGCCACGGTGGTCTTTTTCAAATCCCCCAGTGCCAGAGCACTGAATCTTATGTTGGGCTTTTCTGCCGGCGTGATGATCGCGGCCAGCTTCTGGTCGCTGTTACAGCCCGCCATTCAGCGGGCGGAGGCCGTAGGGAACACACCTGCGTGGCTTGTGGCGGTATCCGGGTTCCTGCTGGGGGCGCTGTTCCTGTGGGGGTCGGATAAGGCCGTCTGCTTTGCCAGAAAAAGAGCGGGCATGGCAATGCCCGGAGAACGCATGAACCGCATTATCATGCTGGTGCTTTCCATCACCCTGCACAATATCCCCGAGGGGCTTGCCGTGGGCGTGGCCTTCGGGGCGCTGGGGACCGGCGCAAGCCCGGATGGGCTGATGGGGGCGGTGTCCATTGCCGTGGGCATCGGCTTGCAGAATTTCCCGGAGGGGGCGGCGGTGTCCGTGCCGCTGCGGCGGGAGGGCTACTCCCGGCGCAGAAGCTTCCTGCTGGGGCAGGCTTCCGGTCTGGTGGAGCCGGTTTCCGGGGTGATCGGAGCGCTGCTGGTGGTGACGGTGGAAGCGATCCTGCCTTATGCCCTTGCCTTTGCCGCCGGGGCGATGATTCTGGTTGCGGTACATGAGCTGATACCGGAGTGTCAGCAGAATCAGAAAGAGCAGCCCTACTGCGCCACCATGGGCATTATCCTGGGGTTCGCGGTGATGATGCTTCTGGACGTGATGCTGGGGTAGGGAGCCTCTGATTAATACTATTTCCTGATTAAAATTAAGATTTTAATCAGGAAATGGTATCAGAGGTTCCCTAAGAAAATATGACCAAACGGTCTGCTGCGGCAGACCGTTTTTTTGCTGTATTTGTGCATTGACAGATAAATGTACAGCTGTATAATTGTATACATTAAGACAAGAAAGCGGAAAGGGGCTTCCTCTATGCTAGAGATTTCCAGTAAGACCAACCTGTTGGAGCAGAAATCCTACAAATACTCCCTTCAGGATGTGGCGGAACCGAATTTGCAGCGGGATGTGTATTCCTACGGCACCATTCCCAAGGTGGCGTTCAACCACCGCCGGGTGCCCATGTCCATGCCTGAGGAGATCTGGATCACGGACACCTCCCTGCGGGATGGTCAGCAGTCCGTGGAGCCGTATTCCGTTGACCAGATCGTAAACATCTACAAGCTGCTGAGCAAGCTGGGCGGCCCCTACGGCATCATCCGCCAGACGGAATTTTTCATCTACAGCAAAAAAGACCGGGAGGCCATCGAAAAGTGCATGGCGCTGGACCTCAAATTCCCGGAGATCACCAGCTGGATTCGGGCGACGAAGGAAGACTTCCAGCTGGTACATGACCTGGGTATCAAGGAAACCGGCATTCTGGTCTCCTGTTCAGACTACCACATCTTCAAGAAAATGAAGATGACGAGAAAACAGGCCATGGACTACTACCTTGCCACGGTGAAGGAAGCCTTCAATGCCGGAGTCATTCCCCGCTGCCATCTGGAGGACATCACCCGGGCGGACTTCTACGGCTTCGTGGTGCCCTTCGTCAACGAATTGCAGCGGCTGAGCCGGGAAGCGGGGGTGCCGGTGAAGATTCGCGCCTGCGACACCATGGGCTACGGCGTTCCCTTTACCGAAGCGGCGCTGCCGCGAAGCGTGGCGGGCATTATCTACGGCTTGCAGCACTATTCCGACGTTCCCAGCGAGCATCTGGAATGGCACGGCCACAACGATTTTTACAAGGGCGTGGCCAACGCCTCCACGGCATGGCTCTACGGCGCCTGCGCGGTCAACTGCTCCCTGCTCGGCATCGGCGAGCGGACGGGGAATGTGCCGCTGGAAGCCATGGTGTTCGAGTACGCGTCCCTGCGGGGGTCGCTTGACGGCATGGACACCACGGTCATCACCGAGATCGCCGATTACTTCAAAAACGAGATCGGCTACAATATCCCGCCCATGACGCCCTTTGTGGGCAGCGCTTTCAACGTCACCCGGGCGGGCGTCCACGCCGACGGCCTGATGAAGGACGAGGAAATCTACACCATTTTCGATACCAAGAAAATCCTGAACAAGCCCGCCACGGTGCAGATCAGCAAAACCTCCGGCCTTGCGGGCGTCGCCTACTGGATCAACCAGACCTACGGTCTGGAAGACGGCGAGAAGCTGGACAAAAAGTCGCCGCTGGTGATTGCCATGAAGGAATGGGTAGACCAGCAGTATGAGGACGGCCGCCAGACGGTCATGACAGAACGGGAGCTGAAAGAGAAAATACGGCAGCTTGCCCCTGACTTTGCTGAAAGAGGGTAAGGAAAAGAATATGAATCAGTTCAAAACCACGTCTCTGGCGGATCAGGTGTTCGAGAAGCTGGAGAACGACATCATTCAGGGCGTCTACCCCCGGGGCGAGATACTGACGGAACTGAAGCTGGTCGATCAGCTGGGCGTCAGCCGCACCCCCATCCGGGAGGCGCTGCGCCGTCTGGAACAGGAGCGGCTCATTGAGGACACCGGCAAAGGCTCCCGGGTGGTGGGCATCACCGAGGAAGATCTGGAGGACATCATGAACATCCGCCAGCGCATCGAGGGGCTTGCCGCCTACTACGCAACGAAGAACATGACTTCCGAGGGGCTTGCCCAACTGACCCACATCGCCGACCTGCAGGATTTTTATTTTGACAAGGGAGACGCCGAGCTTTTGCGGCAGGTGGATGAACAGTTCCACGACACGATCTGCTACTTGAGCAAGCGTACCGTCATCGTGGACACGCTGCTCCCCCTGCACCGGAAGACCCGGCGCTACCGCCGCATCTCCATGGAGGACTGGTCCCGCACCGTCAACACCCGGAAGGAACACCGGGCAATTCTGGACGCCATGGCCTCCGGCGACGCAGACCTGGCGGAAAGCCTCATGGCAAAGCATATTGAAAACGCGAAAGAGCACATGTTGGGAGGATTCAAAAATCATGGGTAAGACAATCGCACAGAAAATCATTGCGTCCCATCTGGTCTCCGGGGACATGACCCCCGGCAGCGAGGTCGCGCTGCGCATCGACCAGACCCTGACGCAGGACGCCACCGGCACCATGGCCTATCTGGAATTCGAGACCATGGGTATTCCCAGAGTGAAAACGGAAATGAGCATCGCCTACGTCGATCACAACACCCTCCAGTGCGGCTTTGAGAACAGCGACGACCACCGCTATTTGCAGACCGTCACCGCAAAGCACGGCGTGTATTTCTCCCGCCCCGGCAACGGCATCTGCCATCAGGTGCATCTGGAGCGTTTCGGCAAGCCCGGCAAGACCCTCATCGGTTCTGACAGCCATACTCCCACCGGCGGCGGCATCGGTATGCTGGCCTTCGGCGCGGGCGGACTGGACGTGGCGGTGGCCATGGGCGGCGGCGCGTATTATATCACCATGCCCAAAATGTACAAGGTGAACCTGACGGGCAGGCTCAGACCCTACGTCACCGCCAAAGACGTATCGCTGGAGCTGCTGCGCATCCTCTCCGTCAAGGGCGGCGTGGGCGCGATCATCGAGTGGGGCGGCGAGGGCATTGCCACCCTGTCCGTCCCGGAGCGGGGCACCATCACCAACATGGGGACCGAGCTGGGCGCGACCACCTCCATTTTCCCCTCCGACGAGGTCACGAGAAAGTTTCTGGCCGCGCAGGGCAGGGAAGAGGACTACGTTCCCCTGTCCAGCGACCCGGACGCGGAGTACGATAAGATCATCGACATTGATCTTGGCACTCTCAAGCCCATGATCGCCTGTCCCCACAGCCCGGACAACGTGGTGGCCGTGGAGACGCTGAAGGATGTGAAGGTCGATCAGGTGTGCATCGGCTCCTGCACCAATTCCTCCCTGTACGACATGCTCAAGGTCGCCGCCATGCTGAAGGGCAAGACCATTCACCCCTCTGTCAGCCTGTCCGTGTCCCCCGGCTCCCGGCAGGTGCTGACCATGCTCAGCGATACGCTGTACTACGGCATCAGCCACAACGCCGCCAAGCGCTTCACCCCCTTTGAGATGACCTACGTCATGTTCATCGTGGGCATGGTGGTGTTCATCCCGGTGGGGCTGATCTATGCCGGCGGGCTGCACAGCCCCCTCATCACCGGGCCCATGCACGACGGCGGCTTCTGGGTAGCGGTGCTGTATCTGGGGCTTTTGTCCTCGGTGCTGGCCTATGGCCTGCTGAACTTCGCCAACAGCCATCTGTCCGTGTCGGAGACGTCGCTGTTTTCCAACGTGACAACGGTGGTATCGGTGCTGGCGGGCGTGGTGCTGCTGAAAGAGCCGTTCAGTGTGTGGCAGATGCTGGGTGTGGTCATCATTCTGGTGTGCGTATTCGTGGCCAATGTATCCGGAAAAGAAACAAAATCTCACTCTCAGGAGGTCTGAGACAATGTATAAGAACGAAAAACGCTATGCGCTGGTAAACGGCGTGCTGCTGGACGGCACCCGTGATATGGCGCCCCAGACGGGGAAGGTCGTCTGTGTGGAGGGCAATACCATCACCGCCGTTACCGACGGCCCTGCGCCCGCCGGATATGAGCCGGTGGATCTGGCGGGACGGTACGTTCTGCCGGGACTGATCAACCTGCACGTACACCTGCCGGCCTCCGGCAAGCCCAAAAAGAAGCCCTCCGACCCCAAAAAGCTGGTGAAGCTCATCACCTCCAACGGCCTTATGCGCCGGGTGGGTGTCAAGCTCTGCGAGAGCTACGCCAGAACGGAGCTGCTCAGCGGCGTCACCACCGTCCGTACCGTGGGAGGTGTGGCGGACTTTGACACCATCATCCGCGAGAAGGCGGCGGCAGGCGAGATCCTCAGCCCCCGGGTGGTGGCCTCCAATATGGCGGTATCCGTACCGGGCGGCCACATGGCCGGCTCGCTGGCCTATGAGGCACGGACGCCGGAGGAGGCAGCGGCCTACGTGGAGCGGATCGCGGCGGAAAAGCCCGACCTCATCAAGCTGATGATCACCGGCGGCGTGATGGACGCCGAGGTGGTGGGCGAGCCGGGCGTCCTGCGGATGGAACCGGCACTGGTGAAGGCCGCCTGCGACAGAGCCCACGGGCTGGGCATGAAGGTGGCTGCCCATGTGGAGAGCCCGGAGGGTGTCCGGGTGGCGCTGGAGAACGGTGTGGACTCCATCGAGCACGGCGCCAAGCCGGACGAAGACATTCTGTGTCTCCTCAAGGAGCACGGTGCGTTTCAGGTGGCTACCCTCTCCCCTGCCATCCCCTACGCGCTGTTTGACCGCAGCGTCTCCCACGCCACC
>OLVO01002732.1_pt1 | contig 15581 bp, 18 predicted proteins | sample 1672571 | NCBI WGS metagenome assembly OLVO01 (sample SAMEA3136700, study PRJEB25190) | human gut metagenome | biome: human gut; feature: human-associated habitat; material: faeces | place: Austria | collected 2013
TCCTCTTCTTCACGATCACGTACTAAAATATAACTTCCTTTATGCTCATCTTGCAAAGGATTGACCTCATGCTCTCCATAAGCAAATATCATACAGGCCACTAAAACCGGTCTTTGTCTGCTTCGGTCTATATCAAAATACAATTTAGGCTGGAGCTGTTCCACAATATAATGATCCTTGATCTTCTCCGGCACTTGAATATTCATGGTTTTTTTGATCACCGGCAATACTTTTTCGATAAAGCTGCCCATATTTTCACCACGAAATTCTAATTCAGATTGTTTTTTGCCAAACAATGTTGTAAAAAATGGACGCAAATTGGCTAAAAACTCCATATCCGGCAGGTAAATACCTCCCTGATAACAGAGGATCGAACCATCTTCACAAATAGAGATTATCGGCTCCTGTCCCATATCATGTAAAGACAACACTTCATCTTCCATCTGCAGTTCCATGGATAACTTTGGATTCGAACACATAATCTCCATATTTTCCATCTTTTTATCCCGAAGAATTATATCACAGTGTAATCCCTCTGCAAGACGTAACAGTTTGCAAAGCATATTTTGTGATACGACCAATTCCTGTCGATTAAATAGATTAGAATAATACGTCTTACCTAATGTCTCCTGAATCTCATATATTTCTGACAGATAAGCCAAAACCGCCGCCGATGTCGGTTCAAACTGACATTCTTCCGGTATGTACCGAAATTCTTTGCCTAGTCGGATCTCTTTATGATTATAATAATCCTGAATAAACTTTTTGGTGTTGGATACTTTATACATCTTGCTGCTGCCGGCGTACAGACCAACAAATGCCTTGGACTGTCTGGACTTTAGCGGTTCATTGACCGTAACCTGCAGTGCCAGATGAAAATACTGCGGTGTCAGTTTGCGATATTCCCGTTTGCGGAAATATTCTATTATCTTGTATGCTGTTTGATCTTCCCAACCGAGATTTTCCAATGCATCTGCTCTCTGCTGATAATCTGCAATAAATAATAATGCAGCCACAACGTGTTTGCAGGCACCCGGATATTTTGCATGAGCCGGACAATTGCAGCTATGCGTGATCTGTTCATCTTCGCCAAATCCAATCGTAACACCATATATATTGCTGCCTTGCACAAATGCATGATACTGCTTGGTAGCTTCATTCCACGTCACATCAGACACTGCATGCGCCGCATAATAACGCATTCCGCGGTAGTAAACAGTCTCCGTCGTGGCAAGTCTTCTAATTGCCTCTCTTGTGATCTTATACATGCATTATACCCTCATTCCTATACTAATCGTTCAACAAATGAAATTTATCTGCAACGATTGACATTTTTCGTCCCATCGGGAACTCATAAAGCTCTGACCTGGAAAGTCCCTGCAACTTCAATACCAAAGCAAAGTAACTTGCAACCGCCACAACCAATGCAGGTACGATTGCAACATAAATACGATGGCTGACAATGAAAAACAACTCGTATACAACGAACGTCAGTATTCCCATTACCACCGAAGACAAAAACGGGACACAGAATGTTTTTACTACTTCCTGTTTGAAACCTAAATTTCTGCTGACGCTTCTGCCATTTAAGAAACAAACGACTAACGGATAAGTTACATTACCAAATACCAACGCATACGCTCCCATTCCGGTAAAACGAAGCAGTGTAAACACGACAACGACATGAATTGCTAATGATATCAAAGAATGGATGACCGGCAGATTCATCCGGTCAATACTCTGCAGCACCCCACTTGTCACAGTTGACAATGCATAGAAGATAATACACGTCGATCCTGTCATTAGCATCATTCCTCCTGTCACATAATCGGATGCCGGGAACAGCAGACGTATGATCGGCTGTGCCAATATTGCTAATCCAACTGCAGATGGAAATGCAATGATCATATTAAATTTAACCGCCATCGTCACTTTGTCTTTGATTGCACGACGATCCCCGGTCGTAACCGATGCCCAAACTAGGAATCATAGAAGATGCGATTGCCGTTGATACTGCAATCGGTACACTGACTAACAAACGATACTTTGTACTGTAAATACCTTGCAAAGTACTAATTACGGTAGCATTCACACCTCTGGCTTCCATCGCAAAGTTAAATATTGTAACATCGATAATTCCACCAAGCTGATATACCGTCTGGCTGAGTATGATAGGAATGACCGTCCAAAGGATCAACTTATAATAATCTGCAGCAGATTCCCTAGGTGTAATTCGATCCCTACGCGCCTGTCTGCGAAGAACCGGGCGATACAAAGTATAGATCATACCTAAAAACAGTAAAGCAGACGCTGCACCGAGCAGAGTTCCTACCGTACCACCGGCAGCACCCCACGCTGACAAGTTTTTGGAAGCACTGTGATCACTCATCAAATAATATGCAGCCACAATACTAACCACTGCGTTGACAATCTGTTCTAATATCTGTGAAACTGCCGTAGGAAGCATTGTATTTTTTCCTTGAAACAGTCCACGCAGCGTACCCATTACAGCTACGACAAAAATTGTCGGTGCCAGCACACGCAGTGGAATAGATATTCCCTGAAAACTTGAGAAAAAGGTTCTCTCAATCCAACCGGCTCCAAAGAACACAAAAAGTGCCATTAATCCGCCGGAAAAAATCGAAAAGACCATGGAGTAACGAAATACCCGGTAAGCTCCTTTGTATTCTTTTTTGGTGCATTTTGCCGAAACCATCTTAGACACTGCCATCGGCATTCCGTAAGAGGAAATGATCAATAAAATATTATATACCTCAAACGCCGCGGAATAGATTCCATTACCGGCATCTCCAATAATATTTGCGAGCGGGATACGGTAAAACATACCGATCAAACGAACTAAAATTGATGCGGCTGCAAGAATACTCCCCTGCTTCAAAAATCCTTCTGCTTTGTTTTGATTCGCTTCCATGTTTTTTACTTACTCCTCCTAATTTCTTGTAATTCCAAGGGTATCTAATACCTCTTTTTGTTTGGCCTCCATAACGAGTCGTTCCTCATCCTCCATGTGATCATATCCCAACAAATGTAACATACTGTGGGCTACCAAAAAGCAGATCTCACGACGCACGGAATGCCCATACTCTTTTGCCTGCTCATCCGCACGTTCTAACGATATGATAATGTCTCCTAACAATAATTCTCCGCTTTCCGGATTGAAGCAGGAGATCTGTGCCTCTTCTGTTTCCAAATAGTCATAATCTGCCGGTTCTTTATAATCCACCATCGGAAATGATAATACATCCGTCGGCACATCCAATTCACGAAACTCACGATTGATCATCCTTATCCCATCATTATCCGTAAACGTGATATTTACTTCGCATTCATATGGGCAATGTTCCAAAAACAGCGTCTGCTGTATCACCCGTTCTATATCCTCATTTAACTGTACAGGAAGATCACTCTCGACATCCTGCTCCATTAGTATTGTCATTCTTATCCTCCATTCCTTTCCAACAATGCAGAACCATCTGTGCTGCAGCACATTGATCCGCTTTACGCCAAATACATCAGCCATTAAAATACTGCTTTATATAAAAATGTTGTAATTTATCAATCTGTTGTTGTGACAATCCGGACTCTGATAAAGTTCCTTTCGATAAACGATTCTGAAAGATTCCTTCTACCAGCTTCTGTGTAGAAACACCTTCCTTCTGACCGCTTTTTTCCAAATATTCATTCGTTGACACAATACAGTCTGTAAACAGTACAATAGCCGCTTCCAAAGACTTTGGTTTTTCATGCCGCATACTGTGCTGTCTGATAATATCCGTCAATTCCTTCGGGAAATCATATTCCTCCGCAAGTTTAACACCTGCATCAATATAATTCGAAACTCCCATAATCCTGCCAATCTCATGATATAGGCCGCCAGCCTGCGCCAACAATACATTTCCTCCCATATGTCTGGCCGCTTGCGCTGACACACTGCTGATCGTCATCGAATGTATAAACAACTGTCCGGAAAATTCCTGCAGCCGCAATAACAATCCAAAATCAGCCTCTAATATAAGGCTCAATTTTTTGTTCAATTCCTGCTGCTTCGCTAACTCTGTTTCTGTCATCTTTCCAGAATGTTGGCGATAAAATACATACCACCACACAAACAGAAACAACAGGATTATGCTTCCATACTCCATTAAGATCTTTTGTGGAGTGTTCTTAAACTCTTGCAATATTGACGGCAGCATAAACTGATGCCGCAATATCTGTAATACACTTTCCAACACTAACATCAAAATACCAACATACGATAACACACGTCCGGTAAGCTCTTGTGATAAAAGCCATATGCAGACAAACCCGAAAAATGTAACGATCAACAGCTCTCTTGCGCTGAAAGACGCACTGTGCAGCAACAAATTTTGCGACAGCAGCGCAATAAAAAGAATAACAGACTGTTCAATACCACTTCCGATCGAAACCATAATGACCGGCAGCAGCCACAAATATCCCAACGACTGCCAGGCACTGCATGCTAACATGACATTGGACAGCGCAAACAAAAAGACCAGGATAAGCTTGTCCTGTAAGCTGTGACCTCTTACTTCTTGTATATAGCCGGAAAATTTGTGCCACAAAAAAACAATAAGCAGTGAAAACACAACATTTGCTGTCCAGACATAGATCGGCTGATGTTGAGTAAAGCCCTGCAACGCACTTCCAAATGCTATCGACAAATACATGCCTATCCAAAAAAGAAGTTTACGCTGGTATATTCTGCGCCACATGCTCTTCCATCCTCCTCATCTATCTGTGTCCGGTTTTTCTATGTTCAGCACCCCGGTTTTCTTTGAACTGATTTCTTTTACGCTGTTTTTCCATACGTTTATCGTAATCATCATATGCCTTAACGATCTGCTGAACCAGCGGATGACGTACTACATCCTGATTAGTCATATGTGCAATACCTATGTCCTCAACCTTGCCAAGTACATCTAACGCCTGATCCAGACCTGAAGTTGTTCCGCTCGGCAGATCCTTCTGAGTCAGATCACCGGTAATAATTACCTTCGAACCAAATCCAATACGTGTTAAAAACATTTTCATCTGCGCCGGCGTCGTGTTTTGCGCCTCATCAAGAATAATATAGGAATTATCCAGCGTTCTTCCTCGCATATATGCCAATGGCGCAACTTCGATCAAGCCCTTCTCTACATTGCGCAAATAACTGTCTGCACCCATGATCTGATGTAATGCATCATAAAGCGGACGAAGATAGGGATCAACTTTACTTTGCAGATCCCCCGGTAAAAAACCAAGTTTTTCTCCTGCTTCGATCGCCGGTCTGGTCAATATAATACGACTTACCTCATCACGCTTAAATGCCTCGATCGCCATCGCCATCGCCAAATATGTCTTACCGGTCCCGGCAGGGCCTATGCCAAATACGATCATTTTCTTGCGAATAAGATCAATATACGCCTTTTGTCCTGCTGTTTTCGGTTTCACCGGTTTTCCCTGAATCGTATGACAGATAATATCAGAATCTATTGATACCAAATCCGGTGTACGATGCTCAAGAATCATTCCAAGCGCATAGTTCACATTTTGTTCCGTCACTGTATTGCCACGTCTTGCAAGCTCTAACAGCTGCATCAGCACGCTCTCCGCCTGCTTGACATCCGCTGCCTCACCGATCAGTTTTAACGTACCGTCTCTTGCCACCATCGTAACATTAAGTGCACGTTCTATTTTCTTTAAGTGTTCATCCAGCTGACCAAATACATTAGCCTCGAGTGCAGCCGGAATCTCAATGAGCGTTTCCATAATTGCCATCTGTTTTTATTTCCTCTTTCTGTTTCTTCCTTTCGGAAACTGATATTTTGCGGTATTTATGATGCGAAGACCGCCATATAACCGTATCTTTCAGTTTGTACCCGCTATCAAGAACCTGAAATTCCGGAGCTGTCTCCTGAATCTGATACCCGTCTTCCTCTTGACGGCGAATATATTCCCGATGCAGGTTCAACAGTTTCTTCTTCGCCTGTTTCCGCGTATACACCATTTTTTTGGAATACATCTCCTGATAAGATGCCTTCACCCAATAAAAAGGAGAACGCGGTATCACTTTTGAGCATAGTTGCCCACTCTCAGTAATTATAGCATATTTCCTACCACTTTCCAAACGATTTAACGGATTATGCAAAAAAAATCGATTTTGCTGATATCGAAGACAATACACATTCTTTTTGTGTTTCTCAAGGCCGTGCTTTTGGTATGTCTTGCTCAAATACTTGTTATATTCTTTCTTTCCCTCGATCACCACAGTTCCTTTCGCACGTACAAAACGAATATTCTGAATTACATCGCCATCTCCGATCACTTCTACCTTACCTGAAATTAAAACATCGCCTTTTTTTACTTTTGCTCCGGCATGTACCTGCGGCGTTCCCTCCCTAGTGACAATAGAGATCACTTTGCCATCGTGTGCAGCGATAAGATCAGCCGCCGAAGAAGCATCTTTTTTTTCTTTCATTAACGTTACTTCCTGCAATCGAACAAACAAACAACTTCCTTTTTTTTCAACAGAAACCCATCCAATATCCTGATATCTTCTTCGGATCTGTTTGGCAAGCTCTGTGCAGCTTAAACCTTTTGACGGCATTCCCATATACACACCGCTCTCATTTAGAAAACGCCGCAAACTTTCTTCGGTATGATATTGTTCTCCTTCAAATGATATGCCCCATATTCTGCCTGCCAAAAATATTATTCCGGCAAGAAACAAAATGAGCCCGGCAAAAAAACTCGCTCTTTTCTGTATGCTACTCAGCAAAAAAGGGCCGCCGTGACGCTTTACAACAATGGGTACTGCATGTGTTTTCCGAACGATCGGACGCAATCTCCAAAAATTTTTTAAGGATATATCTGCATATAGGTGTTTACGTTTTGTATCCCAATAAACATTCCAAAGCGGAATTTCTTTATACCTGCACATATTAACAAACCGCTCAATTTCTCCATCTCGAAGCCGTATTGTTACATAGCCCGCAAGCCATCCGATTACTTTATGTACCATGAAAGCCCTCATTTCCACACTGAATCCATCCAATTAATATCACTAAAAAACGCCCCTTATACAACTTACAGCCATGCATTCAAACTTCTCACCTCAAAAACCATCATGTCATAATAAGCAATATGTGACCCGATAGCAGCTTTTGATGTGCGAAGTTTGGATTGTATATATAATGGGGCTAGTGATATTCTATGGTGCCGATTTCTCCTACAACACACATGCCGTCATCCCGAAAATATGCAATGACTAAATTTCTGCCAATAATATGGATCCGCCCTGTCTTTGTCTGAATCCGTATCAAGGAGTCCGTATACTCTATTATATTCCGATAATTTTCAATACATAACCTGCCTCTGCCATATCCCATTAATAATGGTGCTCCGGCAATAATATCTTCCGACATTTGAAACTTTTTGGAAATGGCAGACGCAATCTTTGGTTCTTCATCCGCAGGTTTAACATGCGCCTTCGGATGATATTTATGCCTATTCCCACGTTTTCCAAGTGTTGTCACCTGTATTCTCCCATCCTGCTGCTTCCTCCTTATATTCTATGCAACAGTCCCAAATTGTTACCTCTGTTTGCATTGCGTAATCTTTTTAAATACGCTATACTTATATAGGCTTTTTGTATTTTAGCTGGGAAAGGACACGAATTATGCATGAGAAATATGACCGCGATATGATCGATCTGTTGCGAAGCATTCAGAATATTGATTATATTGAGCCGGATGAGATTCCGAACATTGATTTGTATATGGATCAGATCACAACTTTTATGGATGATCACTTAAAATCCTCCAAGCGATTTGAGGATGATAAGATCCTAACAAAGACAATGATCAATAATTACTCTAAGAACAATCTTCTCCCACCTTCGGAGAAGAAAAAATATTCTCCGGAGCATATGGTGTTACTGCTGTTTATCTATTACTTTAAGAACTTTTTGTCGATCAATGATATCCAAAGCATTTTGGCACCGATCACAAAACGTTTTTTTCACTCCGAAAATGGTCGTAACTTAAATACCGTTTATGAAGAGATTTTTCAACGACAATACGAAAATATTGACTTTGAAGTACGTGATATGATTCGCAAACTGCGCGACTCTAATAAGGCATTTGCGGATATTGAGGATGATGAAGAAAGGAAACTCCTGAGCAACTTTGCTTTTATCTGCTCACTATCTTTTGATATTTGGGTAAAGAAAAGCGTGATCGAATCGATCATTGATAAAGATATGATGGATCAAAAAAAATCGAATAGCAAAAAGAAAAATTAACATCTGATCATCACAAAAGACTCTGGGGAACAATGTTGAATCATTGTTCCCCAGAGTCTTTTTACAATTCATCAGAGACTTAACAAAGAAAGATGATGTGGTATGGGAAGTTTGAATCATTAAATATCAAGTTCTAATTGAACTTCTTCTTCTGCCTCCAGCTTAAAATCCTCAATCTTTTCCGGATTGACAACCGGAAGATCATCTAATGACTCAATACCAAAGTTCCGCAAAAATTCCTCAGTCGTCGCAAAAAGGATTGGTCGTCCCGGTGCGTCCAGGCGACCTGCTTCGCAAACCAGATTATACTCTACTAATTTGTTGACCGAATGATCCGATTTCACACCTCGGATATGTTCGATCTCCACCTTTGTGATCGGCTGCTTATAAGCGATGATCGACAACGTTTCCAACAATACATCCGTTAAAACATGCTTTTTCGGAACATGGGCAATACGGACGATCGCCTCATACATATCTGCTTTCGTACACATCTGAAACGCACCATCCAGTTCTATGATCTGAATACCACGATCCTCTGCCGCATAATTATCCATCATGCTGCGGATCACCTTGCGGCATGTATCCTCATCCTGCTCTGTTGCCGCTGCGATCCTTTCCAATTCTACTGCCTCTCCCATTGTAAAGAGAATAGCCTCTATTTTAGCTTCTAGCTCCGAAAGTTTCACACCAAACGGACCTCCTTTCTCACTCTATCCGCTTACGATCACTACTCACTGGAAGGAATGATCTCTCCCTCGTATTTTACGGTATTGTCATAAGTTATATAAATATCATCAAAGATATTTTCCTGAACGATCTTTAATTTGCCGACTTTCATCAATTCCAAAATTCCCAAAAAGCTTACGATGATCATCGTCTTACTTGGCTGGCTTTCTAACATCTGGCGAAACGAAAATTTTTGATGAAGCATTGCATACTCTTCGATAAACAGCATACGATCCGCCAGTGTAACAGATTCTTTCTCAATCTTACCAAACTTACTTCGGATCGGATCGATCTTATCAACTTGTTTCTTCATCACAGAATGAAAAATTGTCTGCAATTTTGCCAACGTAACATCTGACAACAATTCTTCAACATTGACTTCTTCTTTGATGTCAGCAATTTCTGCGGGGATCGTAGATTCTTTGAACAGCAATCTTGCTGCATCCATCTGCTTATCCTTTAACTCATAAGACGCATACTTATATGTCTTGTACTCTAACAAGCGCTCTACCAATTCCGCACGGGGATCTTCCGGCTCACCCTCCTCGGTCACCTCTACCGGAAGAAGCATTTTGGACTTTATCTTTAACAGCGTTGCCGCCATCACCAAAAAATCGCTCATAACATCCATGTCCTTGCGATCCATTTGTGCGATGATCTCCAAATATTGCTCCGTGATCTGCACGATCGGAATGTCAAAAATATCTATTTTATTTTTTTCAATCAGATGCAGTAACAAGTCTAGCGGTCCGTCAAACGCATCTAACTTTACCGAAATCACACTGGAATCCATCGCCACTTCTATCTCCTTTGGTTTTAAAGTTATTGGGATCAATGATTACTTGTAATAATCAAACTGCAGATCATACATACGTACGGTATCTCCCTCTTCAATGCCAAGACGTTCCAGTTCCTCCAAAATACCACTGGTCTTAAGGAACTTCTGGAAAAACTGGAATCCCTTTTCAGAGTCCAGATTCGTATATCCTAACATTCGCTCAATACGCGGGCCTTCTACAACATACATATTATCTTTTTCGTCATATTCTACGGTATATGGTTCGTCCGCAAAATCCATCTCATCTAGAACAAACTCGCGCTCAAAGACCGTTGGTTCTTCATGAATATCATCTAACATCTTTTTCACATGATACAACAGTTCTTTGACACCCTTACCGCTAACTGCAGAAATCGGGAATACCGGTATTCCCTTTGGCTCAAATTCTTCACGAAGCAGGCTGATCACGGTATCTTCTTCAGTCCCATAAAATACGTCTGTTTTATTCGCTGCGATCACTTGTGGACGTGCCGCAAGCTCCTCGCTGTATTTCTTTAATTCCTGATTAATAATATTAATATCATTGAGCGGATCTCTTCCCTCAGTGGATGCAGCATCTACCATATGGATAAACACCTTCGTCCGTTCAATATGACGCAGAAATTCATGACCTAAACCGATACCGTCTGCGGCACCCTCAATGAGACCCGGAATATCTGCGATCACAAAACCATCGGTACCTTCCAGATCAACGACACCAAGCATTGGCTGTAAGGTCGTAAAATGATAATTGGCAATCTTTGGCTTTGCATTGCTGACGCGTGACAGAAACGTTGATTTACCAACATTTGGAAATCCCACCAATCCAACATCTGCGATCGTTTTTAACTCCAATATAACATTTAGCTCTCGCCCCGGCTTACCAGGTTGTGCATACTTTGGCACCTGCATAGTCGGCGTCGCATAATTCATATTTCCCTTACCGCCACGGCCACCTTTAAGGATAACCTCACGTTTACAGTCATGAGACATATCAACGATCACTTTTCCCGTCTCAGCTTCTTTTACAACTGTGCCTTCCGGTACCTTTACGACCAAATCTGCACCGTCTGCTCCATGGCATCGTCTTCTTCCACCGGGCTGTCCATCCCCCGCAACATACTTTCGGATATGTCGAAAATCATTTAATGTATTCATTCCCGGATCGACTTCAAAGATCAGATCTCCACCGCGGCCACCATCGCCACCGTCAGGACCTCCTGCAGCCACATACAATTCTCTTCGGAAACTAACATGTCCATCTCCGCCCTTTCCGGAACGGATATATATTTTTGCACTATCTGCAAACATGGGCTCACCTTCCTTCTAGCAATAAAATAACAAATCTCTATCAATATATATTTTATGAAATATGATACAAGCGCTTTACAGTTTGACTCTGCATAACACCACTTCTATCTCTACGAAAAAGAGGCTGTACAATGACAGCCTCTTGTATCGGTAACCGGCTCTACCGGCTCAAAGACTATTTTGCTTCTACTGGATATACGGAAGCCTGCTTCTTGTCTCTACCTTTTCTCTCAAAACGAACAACACCGTCTACCAATGCAAACAATGTATCGTCACCACCACGTCCTACATTAACGCCTGGGTGAATCTTTGTTCCACGCTGTTTGTAAATGATGTTACCAGCGAGTACAAACTGTCCGTCTGCTCTCTTTGCTCCTAATCTCTTAGACTCGGAATCTCTACCGTTCTTAGTAGAACCCATTCCTTTTTTATGAGCAAATAACTGAAGGTTCATTTTTAACATGTTTCTACACCTCCTGCTTTCTCTTATACTTAATTTTCAGATATCGTTTGCCATATTCTGCTTGTATTCCCTGTAGTCCTAATACAAGCGAACGAAGTAACAATTCGGCTTCAGGGCTGATCTGTTCGGACGTCATTCTCATCTCCACAAGATCCGGCTGCATCGTCGTTGTGACGGTGTCACCTGTAAATTCCTCTATAGAATTGATCGTGTTGATCACCAATGCCGAAACACCGGCGCATACAATATCTTTTCCATATTTGGCATACCTTGCATGACCTTCCATTCGGAAGCCGTCATACACATCCTTTTGCCGTTGATAAATGGTTATATTTATCATTCTGTCACCTATTAAGCGTTGATCTTCTCGATCTTAACCTGTGTGTAAGCCTGTCTGTGACCGTTTTTCTTATGATAACCGGATTTTCTCTTGTATCTGTAAACGATTACTTTCTTAGCCTTACCCTCTTTTACGACAGATGCAGTAACAGTAGCGTTTGCTACGTCTGCGCCAGCCTTAAGGGAGCCATCACTTACAGCAACAATGTTATCAAATGTAACTGTCTCACCAGCTTCTACAGCAAGCTTCTCAACGTTGATCACGTCACCTTCGGAAACTTTATACTGCTTTCCACCTGTTGCAATAATTGCGTACATAGACCTGTTCCTCCTTCATTATTACTCGCTAACTACGGTGTCCGTCCCTGCAAATTCTTACAAAAACAGCACTTCAAGGTACCTCGTTAAGCGGCACACTTGATTAGTTTATCATCATGTCTTAAAAATGTCAATACATTTTGCACAAATATTTGCCATATGTAACAGGCTGTTATTATAGCCTGCTTATACACTAATCCTCTTCCAACATTTGGATCTCCAAATAATCAAAATCTATCTCATCAATAAAGGAGTCCTTTGTAAATCTTGTCTTGTCTCTCCGCTGAAAATCTTGTATATTGCTCTCCAGCCAGATAGGCTTGCTCAGATCAAAGGTATAACACATCTCTTCGATCGCATCAAATACTTTGCAGGTACGATTTTTATCCGTAGCAGCATCGCAGATTGTAATATCTTGCAGCAAATGATTGTCTTTCCAAATCTTTCCCCAGATCCGAAACATGTTTGTCCTCCTTTTTCATTATTTTGTCATAATCTTATTAATGTTCTTGATCAACACTGATATTGTTCCATCGGCGTTTGTGATAAACTCCACCTGATCAATGTCTTGATATTGTTCCATTGGGATGTTGATCTCAATACCGGTGTCTGTTTTTAAATACTGTTTTTCAAATTTTTTCGTCGTCTGTTCGCTCTGTGGCTTTACCTCGGCCTTCTCCATATGGTATTTTTCCATTTTGGCATCAATCTCTTCTTTGATCTCCGGTGTACTGCCATACATTTTCTCGCTGATACGCTCAACCTGGATCGCACCATTTTCCTCGATCTCCTGTTTCAAAATGCTTTTCGTTTCCATCTGCTTTACAGGTTCTTCCGAAAAATGCTTTTTGTTGACCTGCTCAACTGCTCTGGTAACGACTGCTAATTTTGTCTTATCGGACATCGCTGCCTTACACTGCAGATACAGTTCGGATAAATAATTTACTTTTTCCCCATTCACTTCGTATTTCTTTTCCACAATGCGGACAGAGAAATCCTGCAAATTGATAATGACAGCCTCGGACAGTTTGGATCCGGATCCCGGCAAAGTTGCCTGATAACGGATAATACTATTTACATTACCTGCTTCCTCTGCATTCGTCATATGCACAAAACTTTCTTTGTAATTCATTTTAAGCAGCGCAAGATATTTCTGTCCGGCAACCTGAAAGGTTACAATTGCCAGATCCGCTGAGGGAATTGCAACGTTTGCATTCATGATCCGGTACAATTCGTCTGTCAGACGTTTACTGCCCGCAACGAGATCATCTTCACTAAATTCTTTAACAATGTCATACACCGGAGAATCTTCTTCCTCTGGAAAATAACATTTTTTCATGTCATCTCCTGACATCAATTTAAAGATATGACTCCGAAAGAAATCGTTAATATCCGGCGTTAGATCCAGTTCCTGCTCCGAATAGACCGGATACCCGAGCGTCGCGTCCAAAATATGTACAATACCTCGCCGAATAATAATGTCCTCTTTTTGTTTGACTACTCCTGTTTCCTGAAAGGATATATCCATCTCTGCCTCCTATCCTTTGCTAGTTTGTGATCATTTCCGCGATCTGTTCTCTTGTCACCGGGATCGGTACTGCTGCCAGTTTACGTTCTGATGATGTGATCTCCTTCAAAATAGCTTCTTTTTCTGCATCCGTGATCTCCGGGGTCCCAAGACATTCACGGATCAATCCCTCAAACTGCTCCAAACTGCCAATGCCCAAACTTCTGAGGATCATCATCACCTCAACATCCATCTGTTCCGCAAACAGACGCAAATAACCGGGCAGAAAATATCCCACTGCCTTTCCATGCGGTATCCCCTTATGGTACGTCAGATAATAGCTCATGCCATGCGGAAGTGACGTACCGGTATGTGCGATTGCCATTCCTGCGAGACTGGAAGCTAACATCATATTTTCATAATCTTCCTCTTCCGGATCCATGCCGAGCAACACATTTTTACAGCCACCCCACACTTCAAATCCTGTCATGCAAAGCATACGGCTGTATTCACCGGCATGCGAATTAAAATAGCTTTCAATCAAATGTCCCAACGCATCGATACAAGTATTGGCAAGAACCTGCACAGATGCCGTCTTTAAGTATTTCGGATCGACCAAAGCAAGTTTCGGAAAAATCTTATGTGGAATGCTTTGTTTTGTCTGAATATCATCTCTTGTCAAAATTGCATATGGTGTCACCTCTGACCCTGTTCCACACGTTGTTGGAACTGCTACAACCGGCAATGCACGCAATGTGATTTTCTGATACAAAACTTCACTGGAAGTATCGCGGTTATGGATCATCATTGCAATGGCTTTTGCCGCATCTAACGGGGAGCCTCCCCCTACACCGATCACAAAATCTGCGCCCTGTTCCCTGCCGATCCCGGCTGCATCCATAACCGTTGCGATGGATGGATTTTCTTCAATCCGATCATAAACAATATATTCTGTACCGCATGTTTCCAAAGCGGCCATAACATCTGCAAGTGAGCCATTTTGTTTGGAAGAATGGCGTCCGGTTACGATCAACGCCTTTTTACCAAAAGAAGCGATCTCCTCTGCATGATTCGCTACTGCATTCCATTCCTGATACACCTTCGTCGGCATATAAAAGTTCATTGCTGTCATATCAATCCTGTCCTTTCTTTAACTGTTCGTAGAAAGATTTGCGAACTTTTTTGCGAGTTACCTCTACCAGACCTAACGCTGTCATATCGACAACCGTTGTCTGAACGGGATCTTTCGCCGTCGCCCGTTCCAAAGCCTGAAGCACCTTTTCTTTGTGTTCAGGATCTTTCATATCAATAAAATCAATCAATATCATGCCGGAAAGATTTCGCAAACGCAACTGTCTGGCGATCTCCTCTACCGCTTCCATATTGACCTTCAAAAACGTCTTTTCCACATCTTTCTTTTTAGAAATTGCCTTGCCGGTATTCACATCAATAGCGATCAATGCCTCGGTTGGCTGAATGATCAGATAACCACCGCCCCGAAGCCAAACTTTAGGACGTAACACTTTCTCGATCGTCCGGCTGATATCATATACCGCATCCATTTTCCCATGATCCGGATCCCATAGTGTTAGCGGCATACTGTCCTGCAACCCACCGGCTTCCAAATATGTTTGGATCTGAGCATATAATTCTTCATCGTCGGTCAAAATGCCGGTTGACTGACCGCCCAAGCTGTCCCTAATTTGGGACAGATAGCCATCTGCTGCACGGTACCGTCGAGAACGTACACGTCATCAATGCGCTCATACAC